>Ga0315314_1002288_pt1 | contig 15989 bp, 16 predicted proteins | sample TDP9_MG_FD_203631 | JGI IMG/M metagenome (GOLD analysis project Ga0315314, IMG submission 203631) | Freshwater sediment microbial communities from Lake Towuti, South Sulawesi, Indonesia - TDP9 | ecosystem: Environmental > Aquatic > Freshwater > Lake > Sediment | place: Indonesia: South Sulawesi...
ATTCTGCAAGAGAAGCCCCATTCGTTGTCGTACCAAGCAAGCACTTTGACCAAGTTTTCAATGGTCATTGTCGATGGGCCGTCAACAACCGCCGAGTAGGTGGAATGGTTGAAATCGCTCGAGACCAGCGGCTCCTCCGTGTAGGCCAGTATATTTTTCAGTTTGCCATCCGCAGCCTTCTTGTACGCGTCGTTAACCTCTTGCACGGTTGCGGGCTTCTCTAGAATCGCTGTCAAGTCTACTACGGAGACGTTTGGAACCGGGACACGCAGTGCCAACCCGTTCATCTTTCCTTTCAGGTTAGGCATAACCTCGCCTACGGCCCTGGCCGCCCCCGTAGTTGTGGGTATGATGTTTACGGCTCCAGCTCGGGCTCTGCGAAGATCCTCGTGGACAAGATCTTGGATTCTCTGGTCATTCGTATAGGCGTGGGCAGTGGTCATCAAACCTGTCTTCACTCCGAAACTGTCATCGAGCACCTTGGTCACAGGCGCAACGCAGTTCGTCGTGCACGAGGCGTTCGAAAGAATGGTGTGCTTCCTCGGGTCGTAGTCTCTCTCGTTGACGCCCAGAACTATCGTTATGTCTGGGTTCTTTGCGGGCGCGGAGATCAACACCTTCTTTGCTCCGGCTTGCAGATGCTTTGAAGCGGCTTCCCGATCGGTGAACCTGCCCGTAGACTCGACAGCCAGAAAGACATCCAAGTCTTTCCACGGCAGCTTTGCAGGATCTGTTTGGCTGATAAGCGGAATCTTCTTCCCTTCAACGACTATCCCGTCGCTTTCAGCCCTAGCTTCGAATGGGAACCTGCCGTGAACCGAGTCGTACTTTAGCAAGTGTGCCATTGTCTTAGCATTTCCTATGTCGTTTATCGCCGCAAAATCTATCTTGGCCTCTCTTTCGATAGCTGCTCTGAAAAGCAATCTTCCGATTCTTCCAAACCCGTTTATTGCCACTCTTACAGCCATCACATTCACCTCTAACTTGGGAACAAGTAATCGGAGTTGTCCTAATAAGTTTTCGCTCACGCCCTAAGCAGGGGGGACTGCACGTCTCGGCAAGATGTTGCTCTAGAAACACGTGCCATGTGACGCCTCATCGCCCCTGACCCCTCTCCACGGGCATTCTTTCCGGGAGCGAATCGCACGGAAAAACTGGCAGTCTTTCATGCGTTTGATGTCAAGCATGACTATTCTTCTATCTGGAATAGTTCCTGGAATGGTCTGTCAATCAGAACCAGCGCGGTCTTCTCGGAGTCCTCTTTCGAACGGATTTTCCTAAGTCCCTCCAACACCTCATCTCTCAAGGAAAGCTTGAGTCTCTTGCTGTTCCTCACAAAGGTTACTGATAGATTGTGTCCGTTCTTCAACTCGATGTTGCCCTTCCCCATGGTGCAACCCGTTGTAACCTGAACCCCATCAGCAAAACAGGAGAACGGTGGGAAGGGTTCCGATTCAACAATGGCTCTGGTTCTGAAATGGTCTTTTCCGAGGACCTCGTTGGCAAACAAGCCTGCCTTTAGGCCTAGAATGAGAAAGGCGCCTAGGTGACCGTGAAACTTCACCGCCTCGTCGATCAGGCTTTTGGGAATTGATTGTGGCAGTTTTGACCGCTCCTCAGTTTTCGGACTGTTCTCTTGCCTTTTCTATGAGCGAGTGCAAAGCTCAGTATCTGATCTCCTTATATCAAGGTTTATATATTAGTGTTACCATTTGATAGAAAAGTATTACTGCAGCACGACAGCCCGGCACGCTATCCGCTTCTAGGAAACACAGGGCAAAAAGAGGTTTCAGAAGTGATTGAGAAGAGTCGGACAAAGGCATTGACATTCGGAGCCGTTATGGCAGCCCTATCGAATATTCTTTCCACAGAATTTTTGACCATTCCACTCGTGATCGGCACATTCTCGTCGAGAGTTCACTTCACTCAACTGCCTATATTCCTCAGCGGGGTGCTCGCAGGTCCGTGGGCTGGCCTACTGACCGGCGCTATCGGTGGGCTGTATATGACTTATTCGGCTGGCATCCCTTTTATCATTGGCGGGTTGACCTTGCTGGGCTTTTCCACGGGTCTCTTCGCGAAAAGGCTGAAGCTTAGGCCGTTCTTCTCTTCAGTCCTCGCTTGGTGTGTTCAAGCACCATACGTCTTTGTGACCGATTATGTCTGGTTTGTCTCTGCTAGGCTAATGCCATCACAGGTTGCCTTGACTGTCGTCACTACGATTCTGGTAAAGATGACAGTGGAAGTAGTCGTTTCCTCTGTTCTGTCGGAGATACTTGCCCATTACATCAAACGAGCAGGAATGCTGTTCTAATAATCCAACAGTCACAGGCTCGTTGGCCCTTAGTCTCCGGTAGTCATGTCAGAGTGTGTAGGGTTTGATGTTCAGGTAGATTAGAGGCCCCTTCTCTTCATGCAACCTCGATATTCTGTGCGAGAGCGAGCCGAAAATATCAATGGCGGTTACGATGGCGAATTCGGAGCCTGGATCTGCGCTTCGAATGCGCTTGGCGATCTCTTCGACTATGAGGTTTTCTGCAATGATCTCAGGCATGCATATCTCGCCTTGACCGAGTAGCTTTGTGGTCACCATTTTCCTCAATTCCTTCCTGTGCTCAATCTCCCGGTAAAGCATTCTAGCCTTCTTGATCTTTTCCAAGACGAGGGGCGGAAGTTTGGGTTTGGTAGAAAGGACCTTGACGCGTTCTCTCCACTTGTCAAGCCAACGGCCCACCCAGAAGTTGAGGAGAACCTTGAAGGCTTTGGGCTCGTGTCTCAAGGCTTCTTCAATCTTGTCGTAGACGCTGTCGTAGTCGGTTACGACCCATTTGAACTCTATCCATCGTTCGAAGTCTCTGCAGGCGTAGAGCACAATCTGGTAGTCAGAGGTGTACGGCTCAAACTGGGGGAGATACTTTTCAATCTCATCGGCAAGCAGCGAGAGAAGCTTCTTCCTGAAGGGCAATTGGCTCATCGGTAACACTCACATAACTCTTACAACAATGGGAAAGGTGAGATTTAAAGCTGTTCCCAAGACCCAGTTTCTCATATATGGGCAGAAAACATAGTTTTATATTGATACGGCCACAAGAACACTTACTTTTGTGGGGCAAGAGATAGCTATGAAACCTGAAAAGAAGCGTTTATCCGCAAACCGCCGCATGACAGTAGGCGAACTGAAGTGTAACTACTTGGTTAGCCCTCTGGGCGTGGAGACACCGCAGCCGCGCCTTAGCTGGGTGCTGAAGACTGACGAGCGAGGACAGCGCCAGACTGCCTTCCGGGTTGTTGTGGCGAGCAGCCGCGAATTGTTGGACAGAAAAAAGGGAGACCTTTGGGACTCCGGCAGGGTCCTGTCCGACCAGTCTATCCATGTCGTTTACGGAGGCAAACCCTTGATGTCAAGGCAGGGCTGCCATTGGAAGGTCCAAATTTGGGACAAGGATGGCAAAATTTGTCCATGGAGCCAGCCCGCATATTGGGAGATGGGACTTTTGAACCCAAGCGATTGGAACGCACAATGGATTAGCAGCTCCAGGATTGGTATCGGACCTTCTAACATTCCACCGGCCCCAATGCTTCGCCGAACCTTCCAGCTTAAGAAGACGGTAGCCTCTGCGCGCGCCTACGTTTGTGGAATGGGGTATTACGAGCTCTACATTAATGGTCGCAAGATAGGCGATGAGGTTCTGACACCCGCCTTCACACGATATGACAGCCGAGTACTCTATCAGACGCACGATATCACGAACGCAATTATCCAGGGCGAGAATGCCATTGGGGTTATCCTCGGCAACGGCTGGTACAATTGCTTCACCAAGGAGGTCTGGAACTTCGAACAGGCCCCTTGGCGGGACCAGCCTAAGCTGCTGATCCAGATTCATATCAGGTTCGTGGACGGAGAGGAGACGACCATCCTGAGTGATGGAAGCTGGCGTTGGAGCGCTGGACCTATTGTTTTTGACGGTCTGCGTAACGGAGAAACCTATGATGCTCGTTTGGAGAAACCGGGTTGGGCTGAACCCGGCTATGATGATAGCAACTGGAAGGATGTCACGGTTGTGCCAGGCCCGGGCGGCGTCTTGAGGTCTCAGCAGATGACCCCGATCAGGGTTACCGAAACAATCGTCCCGGTCAGTTTGAAGGAAGTGCGCAAAGGCGTTTGGGTTTACGATCTAGGTCAGAACATTTCCGGTTGGGCGCAGTTGAAGGTAAGCGGATCCGCCGGCACAAAGGTGGTCCTCAGGTATGCTGAGAAGTTGAGGGATGATGGAGATATCGATCAGTCAAACGTTAATGTCTTCATAAGAAGCGGCGAATGCCAGACCGACACGTACATCCTTAAAGGAGAAGACCTCGAAGTATGGGAACCCCGTTTCACCTACCACGGTTTCCAGTACGTTCAAGTAGCAGGATTCCCGGGTACGCCGACGCTTGACAACCTGCGTGGACGCGTAGTTCACACGGCCTTCGAAACCCGAGGAGAGTTCGCATGCTCAAAGGAGCTGTTGAATGCCATCCAGAGTTGCGCTCGTTGGTCCACCCGCAGCAACTACCACGGGGTTCCTACTGATTGTCCTCACAGGGAGAAGAATGGGTGGACTGGCGACGCCCAGCTTTCCGCAGAGCAGGTCTTGCTGAACTTTGATCCGATGTCGGCCTACACGAAATGGATGGCTGACTTTCGTGATGTACAAAGAAAGAGCGGACAATTGCCGGGCATCGTTCCCACCGGCGGATGGGGCTTCAACTGGGGCAGCGGACCAGCATGGGACAGCGCCGTCATCCTCATACCTTGGTATATGTACCTATACTGCGGCGACACCTCTATCCTTCAGGAGCATTATGACTGCATGAAACGGTATGTCGACTTCATGTCAATCATGGCCACTGATTACATTGTTAATTTCGGACTTGGCGATTGGTGTCCTCCAACTGGCGGTCCCCAGGGACACAAATGCCCGACTATTGTCACAGACACTGCCTACTACTACGTAGACACCTTGACACTGTCCAAGATTGCTGCGATTCTGGGCAAGGATGACGAAGCCGAGCGATATCTGGAAGTTGCAGCTAAGATTCGCGATGTCTTCCGAAAACGTTTTGTGGATTTTGAGACCGGGCGGGTCCTAGGCAATTCTCAGACTTCAATGTCTTGTGCACTGTTTCAAGGACTCATCGACCCAGATGAGAAGCCCAAAGTCTCAGAAGCCTTGGTCTCCGCTGTGGAAGAGCAGAACCGACACATCGACTGCGGAATCCTCGGAGCCAAGTACGTAATGCACGCACTAACGGATCTCGGTCATGCGGATCTGGCCTACGCCATCGCAACACAGACCGATTTTCCAGGGTGGGGAAACTGGATCATGCAGGGCGCAACCACTCTATGGGAAACTTGGGATGGAAATGCGTCTCGCAACCACCATATGTTCAGCGATATCAGCGCTTGGTTCTACAAAGGCTTGGCAGGCATCAACCCTAACCCCTCTGCACCCGGGTTCAAACACATCATTATCCGCCCCAACCCTGTTGGCGACTTGAGCTGGGTTCAGGCTTGGCACCACTCCATGTATGGGCGAATTGGCTGCAACTGGACGCTGAAAGATGGTGAATATACCCTTGATCTAACGATTCCTCCAAACTGTACTGCCGAGGTTCTCCTGCCTACTACTGATCCTTCAAGCGTCTACGAAGGCGGTCGCCCCGCGCACACTCAGCCGGGCATAAAGGTTGGCAAGTGGCATGATGGGCGAATGACTCTTAACGTCGAATCAGGAAAGTACCATCTTACCTCAAGGTTTGATGCTGGTTTTCAGGGCATGATGAAGTAGGCATGTAAAGGATAAGTGCCCCTTTCCAATTCAGACATTTCGAGCGACGAGCTCTGTTGACGGGAACAAGTTTCTGGAAGATGCACGGACAAAGCAATGACTACATCTTCATCAACGACACAGAAGTAAGGCTGAAAGAGGAAGGACCTGTAGGCGTCGCTGTGAAGCTCTACGCTTAAGGTTCTCTAGGTAGGGAGACGGCTTGCTGCTTCTGTACAACTCCCCGCCATCGGCGCGGAAATGCGCATCTTCAATGCTGACGAAAGTGAGGTGAAGATGTGCAAGGAACGGTATAAGAGGCTTCGCATAGTACTGCCACGAAAACACGCTCCAATATTTAGGCTTCTACTTTGCTTGTGGGCTTTAGCTAGTACGGCGTCTGTACATTTGCAGTCAGGCCAAGAACTTAGCTTGCTTTCCTCATTGAGGACTATAGGGGCAGATCGTCCTTTCGGGGCAACCCGTTTCTTGCCCCCATCTTTGTAAGAACTCTTGAGGCCACAAAGTTTCCGAGAAGACCGCAGTCCCTAAGCGTCTTGTCTTTGAGCAGACCATATAAGAAGCCGGCGCAGAAGGCGTCTCCGGCGCCTGTGGAATCTACAACCTTCACTTTGAACGGCTGAACATGATGGCTTTCTTGGCCGTTTGTGATGTAGCTTCCGCTTTTCCCCAGTTTGACAGCAACGATCTTTACCCCTTCACGTAACAGAGCCTCAGCGCCTTCCTCATAGTCTCTTCCCGTAAGAAGCCTCAACTCGGTCCTGTTGGGCATGACTGCGAAACATCGGCTTATTAGGGGTTGAAGCTTGCTGAATCCCTTCCTAGCGTAGATCATGCCCGGGTCAAGTGTCACTTTCACATCGCGGAGGGCTTCCACGAGTTTCCTCTGTGCCTCGAAGGGCTTAGTGCCCGCGAAGGATGTCAGGTGCAGATACTTTGCGCCGGCAGCATATTCAAGGTTGATTTCATTGAATTCCATTGAATCGTTCACGCCCGGATCTAGATAAAGTGCCCGTTCGCCCTTCTGATCCACAAACCCAGTAACGGTCCCGCATCTTCCCGTCTTCGAGACCACAATCCCGTCGGTGCTGACGCCCTCTTTCCTGAAAGCGTTCAGGAGAAACTCGCCTTCCCTGCCTGTGGTAACCTTCCCAATGTAGCCAGTTTTTGCGCCAAGCCTCGCCAATCCAACAGCCGTGTTGGCAGCCGAGCCTCCAGGGGATTCTTCGAAGTCCAGGATTTCGCTTTCCTCATCGGCTTTTGCTATGCGGTTCACCTTGTAGAGTCTGTCAACATTCAAGGCGCCGAAACAGACGACATCCAAGCTCATGAGACCAGCTCTCTTAAGAAGATCTTGTACTTGCCCAGCTTTCCGCCGTAGTTGCCTGCTGAGATTCTGACAACACCGTTGACTTGCGAAGCCGCCTCAATTCCGACCCTCATGGCTTCCTTGACAGCGGCTAGGGTCAGACCGTTGACCACGATCTCTGGTATATATCTGACGCCCTCCGGAACCTTCGACTCCCCGCCAAGTCGGCCTTTGAGCGAGGGGCAGTAGGGATGATTCGTTGTGGGTCCTATCACTGGAAACTTCGTTTCGGTCTTTGAACCGGCGGAACAAATGCCGAAAGGTGCAACAACCCCTTCAACCTCACCAATGGCTTCCAAGGCTCTTTCCCCACCTTGGATGACTGCTTTCTTGGTTCTGCACATGTACCAGAAGTTACCCCCAGATACTCCGCGTCCGTAGCCGAGGTAACGCTCGATCAGGAAATCCGGAACCATTATTGGGACAACTATCACTTCGCGGCCGTATCTTTTCTCCGTCCATTCATAGCCATCCCCACAGTGGCCTATCCGCTCCATCGCGTCAACCTTGCCCACTGGCTCAGGGCAAGCATCAAAGACTGCAGTAAAAGGTTTCACCAATATGTCCTGGCGTATCCGAAGGGAGAATTCCTTATAGAATTTCTCAACAGTTTCGTTCAAGGGCTTCTTCTCGTCCAAGCCACTCCAGAACTGCAGAACCACGCCGGGTCGCCCATCAGGCGTCTTCGCTTTGTCTAGGTGTTTTTCGATTCCGCCTTCAACCCTACCGATAACAGTAGAAGGCGTAGCCGTGGCATCCTGAGCAGCTCTCCGGAGAGTCACCCTTTCATCAGCAGTGACTATGACCCTGAAATACAAGCCTTCAGAGGCCTCGGCATAAGTATCCTCAACCTCCACTTTCATGAAGAACGCCCCGCCTCCGCATGCCTATAAGCTGTTGCGGTAGCAGATAAATATCTGATGTTCCTCGGTGCGGTGGATTCCCACTTGTAGGTCTCTATGTATTATTGAACGAGCAAAAGGCTGTAGTAGGTCTGTTTTTCATCCCGACTTTTCAGAACGGTTAGGTTGAACCCTGCCCTCCTCGCGGTTGAAAAGACATCGATGCCGCAGGATTCCATAGACGGCCTAGCTAGGTCAGGGTAGACGCATGCTTTCAGATTGCATTCCTCGCAGTATCTGCAAGGTCCGGCGACAAGCCCGAGAGCTCCAGGGTAACCGCTAAGGAAGATCTGCCTTTCCAGTCTGGTTATGGTCTCATGGCGGTTTCTCCGATCGTTTTCCGGCTCCTTTGGCTCAAACTTCAGAAGTATCGCCCAATCATAGCCTTTCAGAACTCTCCTAGTCTCTTCAGGCGTCGGGCTGTAGGGTGGGCAGGTGAGGCATTTTCCGTATCCGTCGCATCCATATTGGCATTTGAGTCTCACCCAGTCCTTGACTACGACGCCTTCTGTCTTAATTGGCTTGGCCTCCGAAGCCCCGAACTCTAAGGCTAACTGGCAGAATCTCTTCAAGTCCTCTTCGATGCTCATAGGGGATCACCTTTCGCTACAAAGGTTTAATAGTGTATCCCGTATTAAGCGCTACTGCTGTCCTCAAACCACCTCATACCAGGCAAGAAAGCATGTCTGTGAAGAGAACTCCAAGCATTGTCTACTGGCTGGGGAACAGCCTCTACTTGAACATAACGAACAGGTGCTCAAACAACTGCTACTTCTGCATAAGGAACTTCTGGAACGGCGTCGGAGAGTTCAACCTCAAACTGGAGAGGGAACCGACCGCCTCCGAGGTGATATCCGAACTTCAAGAGACCATAAACGCCGGGAACTGGGGCGAAATCGTCTTCTGCGGGTTTGGAGAACCTACCGAAAGGCTGGACTGCCTACTCGAGGTCACAAAATGGATTAGGAAGTACTACGGGAAGCCCGTGAGCATAAGAGTCGATACTAACGGGCAAGGATATCTGCTCAACAAGGAGCGGAACGTCATCGAAGAGCTCAAAGCTGCAGGCGTAGACATGATCAGCGTAAGCCTCAACGCTCATGACGCGGAGACCTACAACCGTGTCTGCAGGCCGAAATTCGAAGAGGCGTACGAAAATGTCTTGAAGTTCACCGCGAAGGCCGAAGGGCACCTCGATGTCGAAGTGACAGCCGTAGCCATTCCAGAAGCAGACATTCCCAGAATCAAGGACCTTGCTCAGAGACTGGGAGTGAGGTTCAGGGTAAGAGAATACCTGCCGGGCTTCTTGTGACCCGGATATCACTGGATTTGCTAGGATTCTAATGCTGAAAAGGCACAGAGCTCGAAAGCTTGTCCTCAAGAATCTTCTTGGGGGCATTCTCGCCTCCATGCACTGCCAAGTAAACTCTCCAATGGTCCCGCTTCCCTCTTATGAGCGGCTGATCCACAGTCAATCCCAAAGACCAATCCTCGATGCCAGCTTCTCCGCACAACTCGTTCTCAATCTGTCTTAGGCTGGCAGGGTCTGACAGTCTCCGTGCCTCCCCTTTCAGTATGCGGTAACTCCTGTCAAGGATAATCTTGAACTCCTGCTTCTTGAGCCCAGATGCCAGTTTGGGCAGCTTAAGCCGTATGAGCTGAAAAGCTTCCCTATTGGTCATCAAGAAGAATCTCGGCGTTAACTCCTCCTTCATAAGCCTCAGGGCTCTTCCCAGCATTGTCCAGCAGACCATGTTAAGTTTGTTCTCCCACACATAGCCGTAGGCCTTCTCCCAGCTGGTTTGCCATCTCATTCGAAGGTCTTTGTTTAGCTCAACCTTCGCCGTTTCGAGAGACATCGACGCCGCTATCTCCGCGGGCTGATATGACGGTTCGCCTAGGGGCCTACCCGGAATGGTCATCACAAATCGGTAGACATTGTCTGCATTGTCAAGATCGGGTTGACCGCTCAAGAGCAGCGAGAGCCTATGCTCGCCATCCACGACGCCAGCGACCTCCTTGAGGCTCAAGCCATGCTCTTCAAGGATTGAAGAGTCCCGGACTGGACTGTTTTCAAAGGCGAACCTCACAGCTCCTTCGTGCCTGAACCCCAACATCTCCTCCATCAACTGATCCGAGATGTGAGGGAAAGGCCCGTTGCCCACATCGTGCAGAACCGCAGCGGCGGTCAAGAGCATTTGCTCTTGCTCCGTTCCCCCAGAGACCAGAAGGGAAAGCTCACCGACGCCAAGTGTATGCTGGTACCTAGATGCTGTGGAAACCCTAGGCCCAAGCCACCAAGGAACAGCCGACAGGTCGATGTGCTTAAGCCTCTGAACAACCCATGCCTTGGAGAGGCGTTTCAGCAATGATCTCCTTCGATCCTTTCCTCTCAAAGACCATCACAATAGGGTTGCCTGGATAGTTTAACGCGATGGGCCGGCGCCGGTCTCATCCCAGTCCTCCTATGGCTTCTCCTCTAACGGTTCTCCTGAAGGCGCTACTTTCCTGCATAAGCCGCTTCTTGTTTCTGGATGCTATTCTTTCGACGCGTGGCGCCTTTTCTTGAGGAAGAGCCTTCAACCGGTCGAGCAGATGCTGACTGCAGAGACCCTCAAGAGACGAAGGAGACCAGTCTTTGGCAAGGCTGATCACGCGCTCTTTGCCGAACCTTTGGAAGACTTCGGCTAAGATCGATATTGCGATTGTGTGATGCGACAGGACAGCGATTTCAGCTTCCCTTATTGCATAACTGTTGCCATTGAAGGAGACTGTTAGCCCTCTGCCTCTTCTGACTAGGCGGAAGGGATCGACATCTGTGATGCTGTCGCCTATGTAGACTACGTCCCGCAAGTCTGCGCCGACTTTTTCAACAATCTCCCTGACCGCGTTGGCCTTCTCGAACCCTCCGACTGGGTTAACTTCTATAAGCATCCTCCCTGACTGCATGCGCGACACTTCCTCCCAGAAAATCCGGTCAAGCCTACTGACTGTATCCTGTGATTCTTTGGGAAGATCGTCTAAGGACTTCGTGTCTCCGGGCATATCGATCATCGGCATTTTCGAGATTCTTTCTCGTAGAAACTTTAGCCTCTCAGCCTCTTCTTTGTCAAGTTCATAGGCGTCGATGTTCACCTTGGTGCAGTATGCGTTGTCTTGAGGGAAACCTATGGCTTCGCATAGGGCAGAAATGTAATGCTCATAGCTTGTGCTCACGATGAAGGAGGGCATAATGCTTCTAACGAACCTCAGTGTCTCGTCGGCTCCAGGAACCAACAGAATATTCTTTGATGAGTAGGCTTTCATCTCGCGATTCGTAGCTCCGTACACCTTCAGGAACGGCAGAATCAGCCTAAGCGTGTCCCCAGCTTTGTACCCTGGTTTCTTGACTACGTCGGCTAAAACGTCGTCATAACGGCTGATCAGAGCGAAGAAACGGTCTCCGTCTGGAACGAAACAGCTCGTTAACTCGAAGGCGTTGTCGTTCTTTGATATTGGGCCTTCGCAGTCGGTGACGAAGATTCTCTTTTTCATCAGAGGTTCCTCAGCTGCCTCATATGGCTTATGCTTCTGCCTATGTGCTGCTCAGAGGCTATGTCTATCCTGTTCCAGAGAGCGCCGCCCTTGATTGCGGCTAGTCCCTCCAAAGAGATTTCTCTTGCACCTTGGAGGTCGTCCGCTATGCCGACGGTGCAGACTGTTCGCGAACCAAGCGCATAGGTCTTGCCATCGTCTCTCAGTTCCATGGAGGCAGGATAAAGCCTAAAGTTTTCGCCGTATTTTGAGGCTAGCTTCTCTGCCTCTTCTAGGACTACTGGCGTCCCAATTTCACTACTGTGCACGCATTGAGGGAACAATTTGTCATAGTCCCCATAGTTGGGAGGGACCTTGTAAGTTGCGACGGTTGCCTTCTCTTCAATGTCGATCCGTGTTAGAGACCCATCAATTATCTGGAAGCAGACATTGACGAAATCGTTCTTCAAAATTGGAAGGATGTTTATGATCTCTGGGTCTCCGGGTCTACTGTTATTCTCCAAGACCATGGGTCCCCTGCTGGTATGAATGAAGGCCACGTAGAAAGGCATGCCTCTTAAGCCCGGATTCTCTCCGTCGCCTCTGAGCTTGCGCAGAACCTTCTCAACAATCTTCTTCTCCTCTTCCCAATCGGTCTTGTGCATGAACGGAAGAAAGTCGCCTTTATCCTTGTACGAGCCCATCCCACCTGTGTTCGGGCCCCTATCGCCGTCGAAGGCACGCTTATGGTCACGGGTCTCAGGCAAAGGGACCATGTGTCTCCCGTCACAGAAGGCTTGGAAACTTGACTCTTCGCCCTCAACCTTCTCCTCTACTATTACGGGACCCTCTCTGAAGTTAGCTAGAAAATGCTCGTATAGCTGTTCACGCGTGTTGAAGTGGTCACCCCACACGCCTACACCCTTACCGGCTGCTGGAGCATCAGGTTTTACCGCAACCTTATTGTCTAGCTCGTCCAGCCACTCGTAAAGCGGTTTCCTGACGCCCCTCGGGCCCTTGTAGTCTTTTGGATCGAAGACTTTGAAGGCGGGGTTTACTTCGGGTACAACCTCCTGGAAGAGCCTTCTCTGAGCAACTTTACTGCCCTCGATTGCATATTCCCTAGTTGGGCAGATCATAGGTATGGCTGCGTCTCTTTCCATAAGGTCTCTCAAGCCAGCGATTATGGGTTTTTCAGGTCCCACTATGCCGAAGTCGATTTTGTCGCGGTGTTTTATGGCGAACCTGCATATCTCTTCTGCGCCGAGAGATGGGATCACGACATGCTCTTTCGCCCTCTTAACGTTGAAGGGGTTCCTCTGCCTATCCGCTATGTAAAGGTCGACAGCGTATTCGCTGCTTCTGCAGAAGGCATCCACCATGGCGGCTTCCCTCGAGCCATAGGAGACGACTAAAACGCCGACCCGCTCCAAACCTCATCACCGCAACATCGCACACAATTCCTAGATTTATTCTGGGTGCAGTTTAAAAAACAGTATCTTCTTGTAGGGCGCCTAAGGCAAACCTTATATTCAACATTGAATCTTCCATCCATTGCTAGCATCTGATCGGACCGCAGCAGGAAACGAGCCGAGCTTCGTCTTCTCTGGTCCCGTTGGGATGTTAGTTTCCGCGACGCAGGACGAAAGGCTAGATGCCGAGAAGGCTAAACACGAGAACCCGAAAGGCAATAGGGAGACCGGCAGACTGGGGAATCCTCAGTTTCGATCTGGTTTTCTGGGCAAACTTGCGGTTGGGAAAGTGAGCCACATGTTCTTGATCGCGGAGAGACGTGTATAGGAGGAGAAAGGTTGAAGATCGAAGAGTTGAGGGATGGCATGAGAAGAGTAGACCTGACAGCGGAGGTCGTAGAGATATCTGAACCTCGAGAGGTGCGCTCAAGATACAGCGACGAAACTTTCAGAGTAGCCGAAGCGACAATAAGCGACGGATCTGGAACCATAAAGCTTGTGCTGTGGAACGAACAGATCGACCAAGTGAACGTCAACGACAAGGTACAGATTCAAAACGGCTACACAAAATCTTTCCGCGGTGAGGTCCAGTTGAACGTAGGCAGATACGGGAAGTTGACCGTTCTGTGATTGGACCTACCATATAAATGTCCCATTTGGGAAAACAATCAGAAACAAAGAGGTGAAAAGATGGAACGTGGCAGAAGGGAACGAAGAGGAGGCTTTGACAGAGAAGGAGGCCGAGGGTTTGTGCCTAAACCTGTCGAGATAGGAAAGGAATACGATGTCGAAGTCGAAGAGCTGAGCCGAAGAGGCGAGGGCATCGCCAGAATCAAGGGGCTAGTTACCTTCATCCCAAACGCAAAGCCGGGCGAGCATCACAGGATCAGGATAACAAGAATAAGCCGAAGGTTCGCAGAAGCAGAGATTGTCGGCGAGGCTGAAGAGGGCGAAACCGAAGCCGAAGAAGAAACTGAGACCGAGTAAGACCTTTTCTTCCATCAACCAAAAACTTCTTCTGCACATTTCCTACTTGGCAGAGGCCATTAGTCCTCTAAAGGCGAGGGATTGGTCCCTTAGTAAGCCTCGGGCCACTATCACGGGGCTTCCTTTTTTGGAGGCTTTATGGAGGTGCCGCCAACCATTCCCCAAGCTCCGACTGCCCCATCTTCTCCCGTGAACCTTTAAGCCTCTCAACAGCTTTCCCTACGCGGTCTCTAGCGAATCCCTTTTGCTCGCAAAGGAAGGCGTAGAGTTCGTCTTCTCTGAGTCGTCCGTAACCCGTGACATGCTTGGCTGTAACCTCGGGTTTCAGGAAGAGCCTTCTCACCTCGTTATAGTGGCTTGGGACCCTACGTCCTATGTCGTCTGGAAGGTTCTCGATGGCCCCATGCTTCCTGATGATCCTCAGAGCTGTCTTGGGACCAATGCCTCTTATTCCTTCGTTAAAGTCGGTTCCAGCAAGAATCGCCACATCAACCAACTGCTCGCGCGTGATCCCGATCTTGTCCAGAAACTCCTTTAGAACTATGATTTCAGGCTTCAGAGGTCTCGAGACCATCTTGCTGGGCAGAAACTCCTTACCTGAGATCGTCAGATACCTGACAAGCCTAGGCGTCCCGAAGAGCAAAGAATCGTAGTCGCGGCTACTCGAAGCCCACACATCACCTCTCATCGCCATATACGCTGCTTGGGCCTCAGCCTCGCTTGAGGCTTGAACATGTGGTATTCCAAGCAAGTCCAGCAATTTCTTGGCGTCTTGGATCATGGGTTGGGTCAGTCTGCTCGTCATGACGGCTTTGGAGAAGGCCTTGGCATAGTCGCCAGCTGTGAGGGCTTCCTGCCACTCTTTTGTTGCCTTTTCTCGAAGTTCCCTCCTCTTCTCAATCTCCTGCTGCTTGTATACTGACGGCTTTCCATCAAACACGAACACCAATCCCATACCATAGTCAGAAAGAAGTCTTGTCGTACGGTAGAGAAGCCCAGCCAGATGAGAAGTCATGCTGCCATCGGGACCCTGCAGAGGGAAACCCTCAGGCGTCCTGATAAGAGCCAGAAACTGGTAGAGATAATTGTTGGCGTCTACTGCGAGCTTTCTCCCTTCAAGATCCATGAGGCGGATTTCGTGCTTGGCCATTATGGGCGTCAGATTGACTCCCAAAGTCTTCCACTACCGATTGTCAGCGTCGTGCAGGGTCTGACAGGATGATTATTTTGGGGACTGTAACAAAAAAAGGTGACTTCCCTTTTATCAGTTGTCCTCCGGAATCTTAAGCCCTTTTCCTAGGCCTCGAACTTCAGTAGGAGCATACTCCCGATGGACAGTCGCTAGTAAACTCTGAACCTACTTGGGCGTACGGTTGCTCGGAACCTCTCGTTTCGACTGAGCTCGGCGTCTGAATTGACCCAAAGGTCAAGACTTGTTCGCTTTTGCTTCCATACCTGTAGACGGTTATCCCTTTGCATCTGAGCCTGTAGGCGAGGAGGTAAATCCTTCTGACATCCTCCAGTGTTGCTTCGTAGGGCAGGTTAACAGTCTTGGAGACGGCGTTGTCAGTGTACTTCTGGAAGGCTGCCTGCATTTTCACGTGCCATTCGGGCGCAATGTCAAGAGCCGTCACGAAGACCCTTCTCACATCATCCGGAATCTCCTTTAGGCTCTGAATTGAACCCTCCCGCGTGATCCTCGTTACCAACTCTGTGCTGTAAAACCCTCTTTCCTCGGCTACTCTCTCGAACACCGGGTTGACTTCGAAGAGCTGGGTTCCCATAACATTACGGACGAAGGCCACCGCAAAGAGCGGTTCTATCCCGCTTGAAGTGCCAGCGATTATGCTTATTGTGCCTGTGGGAGCGATTGAGGTTACAGTGGCGTTCCGCATAGCCTTGTACTCGTTCTTTT
>Ga0315314_1002289_pt1 | contig 15978 bp, 16 predicted proteins | sample TDP9_MG_FD_203631 | JGI IMG/M metagenome (GOLD analysis project Ga0315314, IMG submission 203631) | Freshwater sediment microbial communities from Lake Towuti, South Sulawesi, Indonesia - TDP9 | ecosystem: Environmental > Aquatic > Freshwater > Lake > Sediment | place: Indonesia: South Sulawesi...
TTTATACCAAAGGGGAAATCGCTCCCTTAATCCCAGGGAAGGGGGAAGAATGGATCCTAGTTTGTCAGCAATGCTGTTGCTCGTGGGATGCCTGTATGCATTCTCGTATAGGCTAGAGAAGGAAAAGACATGGATCGCTTTGCTTAAGAGCATGCGTATGCTTATCGGGATTATCCCCATTTTCCTCGCTGCATTGGCTTTCGCTTCCCTCCTCCAAACCTGGATATCAAGCGAAATCATTGCCACTTATTTGGGCGGAAGAGCTGGGCTCTGGGCCATTTTCATCGCTACGATGCTGGGTTTCATCATCCCTGGCCCCAGATATATAATCTATCCCATCGCCGCCTTCTTGCTGTCCAGCGGGGCCGGCATTGGAGCCGTTACTGCGATGATATGCGGCCAACAGATGCTGGATATGCCGGAAGCGGCTTTTATCGAAATAAAACTGTTTAGCTTCCGCTTCAGCGTGATTAGGACCGCCATTTCCGTCGTCGCCGTCTTCCTTGCCGGCCTCTTGGCAGAGCTTCTTTTAGGAGATTAAAAGCATGGAGAGGATCCTTAAGCGAGGCCTGGGAGACATCGCCTTCGATATGGCCATTTTCATCATATTAGCCATCTCTGTAGTTTACACAGCAATGGCGGACCCCGCAAAGCTGAGGCCCTCTCTCCTCCTCACCCTTGACTCGGTGAGAGACATTATGCCCACGCTCCTCCTCAGCATCTTCCTAGCTGGTTTAGCGGATGTCTGGCTCACCAGGGAGATGGTAGAGAGGTATCTCGTCTTCGACTCGAATATCAAAGGCTTTATCATGGCCACCTTGACTGGCATCGCCACGCCGGGAACGCTCTTCGAGGCGCTTCCCTTCATCGCTATCTTGAGGAAGAGGGGGTTGAAAGCCTCATCAACGGTGGCCTTCATGACCGGCCAGACGCTCATGGGGCCATTGAGAATCCCCTTGGAGATAAAGTACATGGGCTTGTCATACTTTGCCTTCAGGGTTGGGCTGGCATTGCTCCTCGGGGTCGCCACAGGTTTCATGACCCTCCCCTTCGCGCGCTGGCTGGAGGGTGGCTCGGAAGACGATTAAGCCTGCGCTCCCATTTAGCGATGATTTTGCGAGAAGCCCTTATCTGGGGAAACCAAACCCTGAAGCAACATGGCATTGATGACCACCGCCTCGACGCCGAGGTATTGCTGGCTCATTGCCTCGGTCTGACCAGGGCCCAACTCCACGCCAACCTCCAACAGGCATTGAGCCCCGCCGAGCTGGCCAATTATCGCCAACTGATCGAGAGGCGCGTCAGACACGAGCCTGTGGCTTACATTCTGGGCTATAAGGAGTTCTACGGGCTCAACTTCTATGTGGACCGGCGGGTTCTTATACCTCGTCCTGAGACCGAACTGCTGGTCGAAAGAGCCATCGGGTTGGCTAAGGAGATAAAGGATAGGAATTATGGGTTAGGGGTTAATCGTCTAACCCTTGCTGACATAGGAACGGGGAGCGGGGCTGTGGCGGTCAGCCTGGCGGTAAACCTGCCTCAGGCGGTGGTCTACGCCATGGATGCGTCGGCTGAGGCACTGGAGGTGGCAACCATAAACTCCCGCCGCCACGGCGTCGAGGATCGCCTTCATCTGCTCCAAGGCAATCTGCTTGATCCCCTTCCCATGCCTGTCAACCTCATCGTAGCCAACCTGCCTTACGTCGGCGAGAAGGAGCTGGCTGAGCTGCCACCTGAGATCAGATGCTATGAACCCCTCTTGGCCCTCGATGGCGGCCCTAACGGGTTGAGTTATATCCGCCGGCTGCTGGCCCAGGCGGAAGAATACCTCAAACCTGGTGGTGCCATCCTCTTGGAGATCGGGGCGACGCAGGGGAAAGCGGTGCTGGATCTAGCTCGATGCCATTTTCCAAAGGCAGACATCGAGTTATGCCAGGACTACGCAGGATTAGATAGGATCGTAATCGTGAGGAGGAGCCTTGTACAAGCTGCTGGTTAGTGATCTGGACGGCACGTTAGTGGATCACGATAGCATTATATCGCCCCGGGTTAAGGACGGCGTGCGAAGGGCCATGGACAAGGGGGTGAGGGTCACCCTGGCCACCGGGCGCATCTTTCAAGTCACCTTGTCCTTCGCTGAGGAGCTGAATCCCAACGCCCCCTTGATCTGCTGCAACGGGGGGCTCATCATCGACTTCCGAACCCGAGAGGTCGTCTACCAAGAGACCATACCCCTGCCCCTGGTCCGGGAGGCCGTTCGCTTCGCCGAGGAGAAGGGCCTGAGCCTCGGCATATACTTCGATGACCACCGAACCAGCCTGGAGAAGCCTGATCCCGAAGGCGGGTTCTACCTCTACCTCTCCGGCGTTCAAATGCACATCGTAGACGACCCCTTAGCCTTCCTCAACCGGGAGCCGCTCAAGTTTCTCATCATCACCGATGATGAGAAGGAAAGCGAGCTTATCATCCCCCAGCTTCAAGAGCGTCTGGACAACAGGATGCGCGTTTTCAGATCCACCCCCGTTCTCGTTGAAGCCGCTCTCCCTGGGCAATCGAAAGCGCAGGGCTTGGCCCGTTTGGCCGCACATTTGGGCATCAAACGGGAGGAGACGATGGCCATCGGTGACAACGACAACGATGCCGAGATGTTGGCTTGGGCGGGCCTGAGTGTGGCCATGGGCAATGCCACCCCGAAGACCAAGGCCGCGGCCGACTACATCGCCCCCTCTATCTCGGAGGATGGCGCAGCCGAGGCCATCGAGAGGTTTATATTAGGTTGACTAAAGCGATCGTTTGTGTTACAATTTGGTCAATTAAGTATAACATTTTTAAGGGAGGGAATACCATGTCGAAGGCTACTTCTATCAGAGTCAGGGTATCCTCTAAGGGTTGGGTAGTCATCCCCGCTCCGTTGCGCAAAAAATACGGCATCGAACCTGGTTCGATGGTGGAGATGGTGGATGCTGGAGGCAAGATCATCGTCTTTCCAATGATGAGGGACCCCATCGGGGAGACGCGAGGCATGCTCGCTGGTGGGGAGTCTCTCACTCAAGAATTGCTCACTGAACGGGCCAAGGACTTAGATCGTGAAGAAGCTAAGGTACGTATTTGACAGCTATGCATTGCTTGCCTATTTGGGCGACGAGCCGGGAGCAGATGAGGTTGAGGCGCTCCTCAGGCGGGCCGAAGTTGGCGAAACCGTCATCCACTTGAGTTTGATCAATCTGGGGGAGATAGCTTACATCACGGAACGCCGCTATGGCACTAAGCGCTTACGAGAAGTGCTCTCCGCTTTGACCCAACTCCCCCTTCAAATCCTTGAAGCCTCATGGGAGCGCGTTATAGCCGCCGCTCACATCAAGGCTTGCCATGCTATCTCCTATGCCGACGCCTTCGCCATCGCCCTAGCGGAGGAGAAAGAAGCGCTGGTCGTCACTGGCGACCCGCAATTCAGAAAGGTTGAGCATCTGGTACAGGTGGTTTGGCTGTGAAAACGGAAATACTTCCCGCCAATATTGAGAGCATTGCCGTGGCCGTCCAGATCTTGGCCAGGGGTGGCCTGGTGGCCTTCCCCACCGATACGGTCTATGGGGTGGGGGCGCACGGCTTCTCACCCGAGGCCATTGAGAGGCTCTACATCGCCAAGGAGCGCCCTGAGGAGAAGGCTATACCTCTGCTAATCGCCAAGCGGGAGGACCTCTCCCTCGTATCTAAGGAGGTGCCTGAGATGGCTTGGCGCTTGATCGAGAGGTTCTGGCCAGGGGGCCTGACCCTGGTCCTGCCGAAAGCCCCCGGGCTGCCTGACATCCTCTGCGCCGGTGGGGATAGCGTTGCCGTGCGCATGCCCGACCATCCCATCGCCTTGGCGCTCATTGAGGCAGTGGGGGTGCCCTTGGCTACAACCAGTGCCAACATCTCCGGCCACCCGAGCCCGGTGATGGCCGAAGAGGTGCAGCGCGAGCTGGAGGGCAGGATCGAGCTCATCCTCGACGGGGGGCGCTGTCCTGGAGGCATATCCTCGACAGTGCTGGATCTGACCATGGAGCCGCCGACCATATTGCGCCTCGGGCCTGTTTCCAAAGAGGAGATCGAGGTGCTGCTTTCAGGAGAGCAGTGACAGATGCGCATCGCCATCGGGGCCGACCATGCGGGGTTTCGCCTTAAGGGTGAGATCGCGAAGTCTCTTGATGAGTTGGGCTATTCCTACCATGATTTCGGCGCTTACGATGACGCCCCCAGCGACTATCCCGATTTCGCTCGCGCTGTGGCCGAAGGTGTGGCGGCAGGCGATTTCGAACGGGGCATTCTGGTCTGCGGCAATGGGGTGGGGGTATGCATCGCCGCCAATAAGGTGCCCGGCGTCCGCGCCGCTCTGTGCCATGATACCCTCTCTGCCCGTCAGAGCGTAGAGCACGATGATGCCAATGTCCTTTGCCTGGGGGAGCGGATCATTGGCACGGCGTTGGCTCTGGAAATCGTGAGGGCCTGGCTGAATGCCAGGTTCTCCGGGAAGGAACGATACAGGCGGCGCTTGGAGAAAGTAGAGAGGATGGAAAAGGCACACGGGGGATGTTGTCTCTCTACCCCCTTGTCCTATTCCTTGAATGAAGATGCTCATCGGCATTGATGCCAGCCGAGCGACCATCGCTCAAAGGACGGGGACGGAGAAGTACTCCCTCAATCTGATCCGTCACCTTGTCGCCCTCGACCGAAAAAACAGCTACCGTCTCTACCTCAACCGCCCCCCTTCCCGCAATTTGCAATTTGCGAATTGCGAATTGCGGGTTATGCCTTTCCCCCGCCTTTGGACGCACCTTCGCCTCTCCCTTGAGATGATGCGCCACCCCCCCGACCTCCTCTTCGTACCTGCCCACGTCCTGCCCATCGTCCACCCCCCCGCCAGCGTGGTCACTGTGCACGACCTGGGCTATCTCTACTTCCCCCATGCCCACCGCCCTCTGGACCGTCTCTACCTTGACCTCTCCACCCGCCACAACGCCCGCGCCGCCTCCCATCTCATCTCCGACTCCCAGGCCACCAAGCGGGACCTGGTGGAGCGCTATGGCGTTGATCCCGCCAAGATCGCGGTCGTCTACCCAGGATACGATGCGGCGGCCTTCCGTCCGGTGAGGGATAGGGCGGCCATCGAGGCCGTCAAGGCCCGCTACGGCATCGCTGACGAATACATCCTCTCCGTGGGGACGCTACAGCCGCGCAAAAACCTGGTTCGACTGATCGAAGCATTTGCGAGTATGCGAGTGGGCAAGTATGCAAGTGGGCGAGTGGATGCAAACTTGCCAACCTGCAAACTTGCAAACTTACAGCTCGTCATCGCTGGGAAAAGGGGCTGGCTCTACGAGGAAATCTTCACCAAAGTACATCAATTGGGCCTTGAGGGTAAGGTTATCTTCACCGGCTACGTAGCGGAGGGCGACCTGCCAGCGCTCCTCTCTGGGGCCAGCCTCTTCGCCCTGCCCAGCCTCTACGAGGGCTTCGGCTTGCCAGTATTGGAGGCCATGGCCTGCGGCGTCCCCGTCATCTGTTCTAACGTCTCCTCGCTGCCGGAGGTGGCCGGCGAAGCCACCGTCTTGTTCGATCCGCTGGATGTGGAGGGGATGGCAGCGGCGATGGAGCGCGTTCTCAGCGACGAGGAGCTGCGGGCTAAGTTGAGAGCGCGCGGCTTCGAGCGGGCGAGGAGATTCTCGTGGGAGAATTGCGCCCGCGAGACCCTGGCCGTGCTGGAAAGCGTGTAGTTGCCCTCACCCCTGCCCCTCTCCCGCCCGCGGGAGAGGGGAGTTGCAGGAGATGAGTTGCATTGAACGAGCCTAGGTGCCCAGGGGGGAGCCATTGAAGTCTGCAAATCAATCCGCTGCATCCCCCAAATCTGTTGTCCTCCTCGGCGTGCGGGTGGACGACGTCACCGGCGACGAGGCCCTCTCCCTCATCGAGGACTTCATCCGAGAGGGCATCCCCCACCAGGTGGTGACCGTCAACCCTGAGTTCGTTGTCGCTGCCCAGGGCGACGAGGAGTTCAGGCGCATCCTCAATGCCGCCGACCTGGCCTTGCCAGATGGGATCGGCCTCATCTGGGCCTCCCGCCTCCTGAGCCGAGGTCGCCCCCTGCGGGAGCGGGTTGCCGGCTCCGACCTTGTGCCCAAGATCGCCGCCCTGGCCACGGAGCGCGGCTACCGGCTCTTCCTATTGGGCGCCGCGCCAGGAGTGGCGAAGGAGGCAGCGCAGAGGCTTTGCCAGTGGAATCCCGGTTTGACCATCGCTGGCACCTACGCTGGCTCCCCAGCGGTCGAGGAGGAGGGCGAGATCGTGGCCCTGGTCAGGGCGGCGAAGCCCGATGTCCTCTTTGTGGCCTATGGCGCGCCGGCCCAGGACGAGTGGATCGCCCGCAACCTGGAGCGGCTGGGCGTACCCGTCTGCATAGGCGTGGGCGGGGCCTTCGACTTCATCGCTGGCCGAGCCAAGCGCGCTCCCGTCTGGATGCAGCGCCTGGGCCTGGAGTGGCTGCACCGGCTCTGCTACCAGCCGTGGAGGTGGCGGCGGCAACTGGCGTTGTTGAAGTTTGTGGGGCTGGTGGTGCGGGAGCGTTTGACGAGAGGCTGAAAGCGTGTTATTCTAAAGCAAGACCACTCGGCGAGTTCCTGCGGGAGTTAGTGGAGGATTGAGGTGAATGCAGAGCCGTTGCGCATTCTGGTGGTCGTCAGCCGGCCGCTGGCCCAACTGGTGCCCGTCGAACACGGCGGCCAGCGGTTCGAGGCGGTAAGCCCCACGCCGCTGGAGCCCGTGGAGGCGGTGCATGATGGGCTCCGTCAGGTCTTCCTCGACGACGAGACGCCGGCACGGGTCCGCTACCTGCCCTGGGCGCGGCTGGGCGACCTGCAGACAGCGCTGGCCGAGCCCTACGACGTGGTGCACTTCGTTGGGCACGGAGCCGAGGACGGCTATCTGCTCCTAGAGGCCGATGATGGCAGCGCCGATCCAGTGAGCCCGCAGCGGCTGGCTGAGGCGATGACCGGAGCCGGTGTGCGGCTGGCACTCCTCTCCGCCTGCCATTCCGGCGCGGCGGGCCGCGCCCTGCACGAGGCGGGCATCCCCAACGTGGTGATGGTGGACGAACGCTACCCCATGGCAGCGGGAGCGGCGGCCCTCTTCAACCGCCAGTTCTACGCCCGGCTGGCCCGGGGAAAACGACCCCTCGAGACCTACGAGGCCGGCGTGCGCGCCGTGCGGACGGATAAGCGCTTCGGCGACGAGGCCCCTCCGCCGCAAAACGAGTACGGGGAGGTCGAGCCGCGCTACGGCGAGCGCTTCGACAAGATCATCTCCGACGATCGGCCGCTGGTGGAAGGAGTCCCCACGGCAGCCTATGAGGAGTTGCGCCCATCTAAGGCCAGGTGCACCGTGGCGCGCGAGGAGGTCTTCGTCGGGCGTGAGGCAAAGATGATCGAGGTCATCCGCCAGATGCGGACGGCGAGGCTGGTCACCCTCACCGGCCCCGGCGGCATCGGCAAGACAGCCCTGGCGCGCCGGGTTGCCCTCTGGCACGCCGAGCGCCGCCTCTTCCGCAATGGAGTGATCGAGGTCACCTTGGAGAACGTCCGCGACGAGGGCAAGCTGGCCTCCCAGTTGGCCTATGCGCTGGATGTAAAGCTGGACCCAATGCGTCCCTGGGACACCATCCGCGCTGCACTATCCGGCCGCTGGCTGGTGCTTCTGGATAGCGCCGAGGGCCTGACCCCGCAGGCCATCGGGTGTCTGGGCGAGCCGCTGCTGGGCCGGTTGGAGGAGCTGCACCTCCTGGTCACCTCTCACGCCCCGCTGCGCCTGGTGAAATACGAGCAGCCCATCGAGGTTGAGCAGTTGCCGGTGGGCCGTGGGGAGTGGATTGGCCCGGCCGAGAGGATGTTCATCGCCTACACCCCGCAAAGGCGGCAGGTGGAGGTCGTGCGCGAGCACTTCGATGCCGTGCGGACCATCTGCCGCGAGCTGGGCGGCTATCCCCTGGGCATCCTCCTGGAGGCGGCACAGTTGAGCGACGAGCGGGAGACGCCGAAGCGCCTGCTGGAGGCGTTGCGGGCCAACATGGTGGAGGCGCTGCGCTACAGCCGGGCCGCCGGGCTTCCCGACCGCCACAAGAGCGTGGGCGCGGCGATGAAGGGCTCCCACGACAAACTGGGAGCGGCGGCGAGGCAGCTCCTGGCCCACATCGCCGTCTTCCCCGGCGGGGCGGGGGAGGAGATGCTGGTGGCGCTGGAGGGGCTGGACGAGGCGGGGTGGAAGGGGGCGGAGCGGGAGGTGCGGGAATTGGGGCTGGTCCGGTGGGAGGAGAGCCGCTACTGCATGTTGCCTCCCATCAGAGCCTGGGCCCAGACCACCCTCCCGGCCGACGAGCTCGACGCCTACCGCCTCCGCGCCGCCCGTTGGCTGGCTGAGCAGGCCGGGATGTGGGACACTGTGCTGACGCCCAGCGAGGAGCGCCATGCCTTCGCCACCGAGATGGCCGAGAAAGTAGGGCAAAAATCGGAGGACTTGGAGAGGGTGCTGACGCTAACGGCGTTGGCGTCCTTCGACCAGGAGCGGGAGAACCTGCTGGCGGCGGTAGATTGGGTCTACGAGGCAGGGCGGTGGGAACTGGTGACGTGGTTTTTCTTGAATCTATTCAACTTCTTCAACACCCGTTCCCTCTGGGCCGATTGGGAGCGGGTGGGGGAGAAGGCGGTGGAGAGGGGAAAGCGGTTCGAAGAAAGCAGGGAGGCCAAATTGGCCTTGAGCGCTTCCCTGGCCAACTTGGGCAATGTCTACTACCTTCAGGGCCGCTGGGATGAGGCCATCGAGAAGTTCGAGGAAAGCCTGCGCATATCCCGTGAGCTGGGCGACCGCTACGATGAAGGGCAGACACTTGGTAACTTGGGCAATGTCTACAGCGACCAGGGACGCTGGAAAAAAGCAATCAAGTGCTACGAGGGGAGCCTGCGCATCAAGCGTGAGCTTGGCGACAGATACGGTGAGGGGACAACACTCATGAACCTGGGCGAGGTTTACCGCCGCCAGGGCCGTCAGGGAGAGGCCATTAAGTGCTTCGAGGATAGCCTGGCTATCCGTAGGGAGCTTGGTGACCGCTTCGGCGAGGGACAGACGCTCATTAACCTGGGCAATGCCTATAATCAGCAGGGTCACTGGGAAGAGGCCATCGAGTGCTATGAGGAGAGTCTGGCCATCTTCAGGCAGCTTGGAGACAGGCGTAGGAAGGGAGCAACGCTTGCAAACCTGGCTGTTGTCTATGCCGAGCGGGGCGAGCTGGACAGGGCTTTGGAGACTTCAAGCCAAGCCCTTTGCATCCTCGAGGAACTCAAAGCTTACCCAGACCTCGTCACCTGCCACCGCCAAATGGCCTGGTTCAGGCTTCGGGCGGTAGACACGTCCGCCTGCCTCGATCACCTTTCCGAGGCCCTCTCCCTGGCCCTTCAGCTCCAGCCAAAGTTAGTGGCGGATACCATCGGCGACATTTTGGGCATCGCCAAAGAGCTCGCGGGCGAGGGGAGGTTCTCTGAGGTGGCGGAGCTGGGAGGCGGACTCCATGAGCTGGTGGTGGAGATGGAGAAGGAGGAGTGGGGGAGTGAGGAACTGAAAGCTGTCGGCGTGCTCGCCCGAAGGGTCTGCGCCATCATCGCCCTGGTGGGTAAGAGCCGGCTGGAGGAGGTGCCTGAAGAGGAGAGGGCGGAGGCCGGGGAGACGGCGCTGGAGATGGCGAGGATGGTGGATGAGGCAACGGGAGGGGTGTGGGGGCTGGAGGGGTGGGTAAGCAGCGGATGAAGGAGCGGATAAACGGATGGTATCGCAGGCTTGCGCTCCCGCGTCCCCTGAACGGAGTGCAGACGTAAGTCCGCTTCGGGACGGGAAAAGGAACTTGACAAAAGCCCATGGATAGTCTATCATACGTTTAAGGAGGCGGAAAAGATGTGGCATCGGCGCGACGGAAGGCGTCTCTGGCTCGTCGTGGCCATCGCTCTGCTGGCCATGTCGTTGCCCTCCGGTTGCCTTCAGGTCGAGGTCCTCGATCTGAGGCGCAGCGAGGCGGTCCCCACCCTCATCCCTCGCCCCTCCGCTGGCGAGCACGATCTGGCGCTGCTCGCCCTCGACTTTGAGCCCCCACTGGAGGGAGAGGGCATGCCCAGGGGTGAGGAGGTGACGCTATTGGTGGCGGTGGAGAACATGGGCGTCTGGACGGAGACCAACGTGAGGGTTGAGGCCAGGTTATCGAGCTACGATGGTAAGGAGGTGCTTCTCAAGAGGACCGGCTACATCAATGTCATAGCCCCAGGTGAGATCAAGGTGGTGCGCCTCAGAAGCCCTGTGCGCATCCCCTATAGATCGGTCTACCTGCTGGAAGTGCACGTCTCACCTGTGGAAAGGGAGGTTCATTCGGCAAACAATTATAAGAGTTATGAGATTCGGGTAGAGAGGTTAAGCAATCGCCTTTCCTGGTGACGAACTCTCTCGCCCTTTTGCGATATATCAACTCTCCATTACAGGAGTTACGCAGTTGGCAAAGGGAAAGGGATTTTGGCTGACCCCCGGGCCTCGTAGAGCAGGGTTTATCCCTGCGGTTTGGCGGTAAATCGCACCCGTAAAGGGTGCTCTACGGGATTTGGGCGAGAACTGCGTAAGTTCTATCAGTTATATGGCGAGGGAGTCCGTCAGGTAACGAAAACTCTCTCCGTCCGCTGACGGAGTAACGCATTTCTGCTGTCTATGTTTGCTTTCATATTCTTCGGAGAGAGTTTTCGTTAGGTGAGGGCCTTTGCCAAGAACCTGATACTGTGGGGTGGAGATTGGGGTCGTCGTCTTTGCGACCCCGCATGTATGCTTTGTGGGGATTGAGATGGCCATTAGTCGGCGCAACGTATCGATCTTCGTCGCTGGTTTGATTGTAGGCCTCCTGCTCATCGCCCAATGGAACTCGCCGGCGGTGCAGCCCTCGGCTCAGGGCTATGGGCGGGATCGAATGGCGGTTACCATTCAGCGTCTGGAGAGAGAGCAGGAGGAACTGAAGGAGACCCTCGGTCAGTTGCGAGAGCAGCTCGCCGAATATCAGAAATCGGCGGCTGCCAGCACCGAGATGTTGGAGGAGATCAGCGCCGCCCTGGAAAGCCAGAGGATAGCGGCTGGCCTGGTCGCCCTCAAGGGCCCCGGGGTGGAGGTGAGCCTGGACGATAGCAGCATCCAGGCGCTTCCTGCAGGTGCTGACCTAAGCGCCTACATCGTTCACGAGTACGACCTGCGCGATGTGGTCAACCTCCTGTGGCAAGCCGGTTCGGAGGCCATCGCCATCAACGATGAACGGATAGTGGCCACCACCTCCATCTACTGCGTGGGCAGCACGGTTATGGTCAATGATACCCGCCTCTCTCCCCCTTACAGGATCCAAGCCATTGGCGACCCCGCCCTTCAAGAGGGCCTCCTGCAGGACCCCGTCTATTTAGGGGAGCTTAGGCAAAGGGTACAACTCTACGGGATACAGTTTAAGGTGGTTAAGGTGGGCGAGATGACCCTGCCCGCTTACAGCGGCAGCTTCCTCATCCGCTACGCTAAGGCCGGGTTAGGGGAGATAGGGGAATGAGTGGTAAATCAGCTCGACTTTCACTGACCGTCGTTTGTCTCCTTTTGGGAGTGCTATTAGTTGCCCAGTTCCGCACCCAGCGGCGGATAACCACGGCGCTCCTCGCTGCCTCCAGCACTGACCAAGCGCTCATCATCAGCAACCTGGTGGAGAGCAATGCTGAGCTGCGCGAGGAAGTGGGGGCTCTCAGGAGCCAGCTTAGCCGCTACCAGGAGGCTGAAGGACAAGGAGTGCTGCAGGCCCTGGTGGATGAGCTGAACAGGATCAAGATTGTGAACGGTTTGGTCGAGGTGTCAGGCCCTGGCGTGGAGGTGCGCATAGACGGGAGGATCAGCGTCCTGGACATGCAAGACATGGTCAACGAGCTGCGCAATACCGGGGCTGAGGCGATGGCCGTTAATGGGCAGCGCTTGATCGTCTCCTCCGTCAGCGCCAGCGATGGCGCGGGGATGATTGTCAACGGGGTTAAGATATCCGAACCTTACATTTTTCAGGCCATCGGGCACCAGGAGACCATGGCCGGGGCGCTCACACGAAAGGGGGGGGTGATAGCTCTTCTGAAGGCCCGCTACGGGGGGCTTGATATAACCGTGAGCAAGCGGGATAAGATAGTCTTGCCCATATACAGGGGATCCTTTGAGTTCAGGTATGCCACTGCTGTGAAATGACGAATGGTCTCACTCAACAGCTGTTCGTGCACAAAATGCAACTCAGTGAGACCATTCGTCAAATCATTGCCCGCAGGTGCGGCAGGAGGCGGCTGTGCAGGAGGCGCAAGGGCTGCCGCCGAGGGAGCGGGTCTCGCCACCAGCGCCCTTGCTGACGGCGGCGAAAGTGGAGAAGGCTCGCTTCGTCTTATCGCTTTCACAATAAGGACAGGCGATGGGCTCATCGGCCTGGTTGATTCTCCGCAAGACCTCAAATTTACCTTGGCAATCGGAACAGTAGTATTCATAGAGCGGCATATGAATCACCTCTTTGCAACCCATATTTTAAACCACTTTGCAGGATTAGTCAAGTCATAACGCTAAAAAACTTGTTAGCGCGCCAAACCGATGGGATGAGATGTTTCGCCTGCGCACCAAGACACCCGGAATCTGTCATTGCGAGGGCGCATTAGCGCCCGAAGCAATCCCCCGCCCGGCTGGCGAGCGGGAGATTGCTTCGCCTTCGGCTCGCAATGACAGACCCAGCAGGGGCCTGCACCCCAGCACTTTGGCGCGCTAACAAAAATTTAATTCCTTGGAGGGTTGCTTTGAAAGATCTAACTGATCGCGTCCTGAATCTGGCCCAGGTGCGGGGTGCAACCTACACTGATATACGCATCGTGAGGCGGGAGAGCCAGAGCATCACCGTCAAGAACGGCGTGGTCGAGGTGCTCGCCCAGGATGAGGGCCAGGGCTTTGGCGTGCGGGTCATCGTTGACGGCGCCTGGGGCTTCGCCTCAAGCTCCCTTCTGACCCCAGCCGAGGTGGATCGGGTCACCGCCCTGGCCATCCAGATCGCCAGAGCCAGCGCCCTGGTGAAGACCAAGGATGTGGACATCGGCCCGCCTGTCGTCTACGTGGACACCTATCGCACGCCGGTCAAGATCGACCCCTTCCAAGTCCCATTGGAAAGGAAGATTGCCCTCCTCCTGGCCGCCGACGAGGCTATGCGGCAGGTCAAGGGCATTATGGTGGCCGAGTCCACTCTGGGGTTCTTTCGCCAGCACAAGGTCTTTGCCAGCTCCGAGGGCTCCTTCATCGAACAGGAGATCATCGAGAGCGGCGGGGGGCTGGAGGCTACAGCTGTGGGCGAGGGAGAGGTGCAGAAGAGGAGCTACCCCAACTCCTTCGGCCGTCACCAGGGGACAGCGGGCTATGAGTTCATCGAGGGGATAAAGCTGGTGGAGAACGCCCCCCGCATCGCCGAGGAGGCGGTGGCCCTGCTCAGCGCCGAGCATTGTCCTAGCGCCGTGACCACCGTGATCCTCGACGCCACCCAAATGGCCCTCCAGGTGCACGAATCCTGCGGGCACCCCGCCGAGCTGGACCGGGTCTTCGGCACAGAGGCCAGCTATGCCGGGACGAGCTTCCTGACCCCAGAGAAGTTGGGCAGCTTCCGCTATGGCTCCCCCATCGTCAATATCACCGCCGATGCCACCGTCCCTGGCGGCCTGGGAACTTTCGGCTACGACGACGAGGGGGTTCCGGCCCAACGGGTGCCCATCGTGCGGGAGGGGATCTTCGTCGGCTACCTCACCTCGCGGGAGACGGCACGGCTGCTCCCGCAGCTCAACGCTGGCTGCAGCAACGGCACCATGCGGGCCGATGGCTGGAACCGAATCCCCTTGATCCGCATGACCAACATCAACTTGGAGCCGGGGGAATGGGACCTCGACGACCTCATCGCCGACACTGACGAGGGCATCTACATGGAGACCAACAAGAGTTGGAGCATAGACGACAAGCGCCTCAACTTCCAGTTCGGGGTGGAGATAGCTTATGAGATCAAAAAGGGCAAGCTGGGCCGGATGCTTAAGAACGCCACCTACACCGGCATCACCCCTCAATTCTGGGCCTCTTGCGATGCCATCTGCAGCGAGAAACACTGGAACGTTTGGGGGACGCCCAACTGTGGCAAGGGGCAGCCTTCGCAGATAGCCAACGTGGGCCACGGCACAGCGCCGGCGCGCTTCAGAAACATCCAAGTAGGGATTAGATGAAATGCTAGGTAAACAAAAGATCCGAATGATTACAAACAAGGTTCTTTCCCTCTCCACCGCCGACCAGACGGAGGTCCTCTTCCTGGGCGAGGAGAGCGGGCTCACCAGATTCGCCAACTCCTATATCCATCAGAATGTGGCCGAATGCAATGTTGAACTCCGTGTGCGCGTGGTGGTGGGCAAGAGAATTGGGGTGGCCTCGACCAATGACCTGAGCGATGAGGCCCTCCAAAGGGTGGTGGAGACGGCCCTGACGGTAGCCAGTTTTCAGCAGGAGAACCCAGACTTCACCTCCTTGCCGGAACCAGCACCCCTTCCCGAAGTCAGCGGCTTTGTCGAGGGGACGGCGGCCTTCACCCCAGAGGCCAGGGCCAAGGCCACGGGCGTGATATGCCGGCTGGCCAGAGAGCGGGGCTTGACGGCCTCCGGCGCCTTCACCACAGCCACCTACGAGCTCGCCGTGGCCAACTCCCTGGGCGTCTTCGCTTACTATCCCATGACGCTGGCTGATCTCAACACCGTGATCATGTCCGACAGCAGCTCAGGCTACGCCAACGCCACCTCCCTGGACGTGGCCGAGATCGAGCCGGAGGCGGTGGCGACCGAGGCAGTGGGGAAGGCCATAAGGAGCAGGAATCCCCAGGAGGTCAAGCCGGGCGAATACGCCGTCATTCTGGAGGAGTACGCCGTGGCCAACCTCCTGCTTCACCTCGGCCACCTCGGCCTCGGCGCCCTGGCCGTCCAGGAGAAGCGCAGCTTCATGCGCGATAGGTTCGGCGATAGGATAGTGGACGAGAGGATCTCCATCTGGGACGATGGGCTAGACCCCAAGGGCCTGCCCATGCCCTTTGACTTCGAGGGTGTCCCCAAGCAACGGGTCAGCCTCATCGAGAGGGGCATTGCCAGGGCCGTGGTTTACGACTCCTATACCGCTGGCCGGGAGGAGGGAAAGAGGTCTACAGGCCATGCCTTGCCTGCCCCCAACACCTACGGGCCCGTGCCCCTTAACCTCTTCATGGGAGCGGGTGAGACGACCAAGGAGGAAATGCTGGCCTCAACGGATAAAGGCATATGGGTGACCCGTTTCTGGTACACCAACCCCGTCCACCCCTTGAAGACCATCATCACGGGCATGACCCGCGATGGCACCTTCCTCATCGAGGGCGGCGAGATCGCCCGTCCCATAAAGAACCTGCGTTTCACCCAGAGCATCCTGGAGGCCCTTTCCCGCGTGGAGATGGTAGGAGAGACGACCAAATTGGAGCAGGCCTTTCTTGGGGCCATCCGCGTCCCCGCCCTCAAGATCGAGGGCTTCAGTTTCACCGGCATGACGCAATTCTAAACGAGAAGTCTCTCCGAAAAGTATGTTAGCGCGCCAAAGTGCTGGGGTGCAGGCCCCTGCTGGGTCTGTCATTGCGAGCCGAAGGCGAAGCAATCTCCCGTTCGCCAGCCGGGCGGGGGATTGCTTCGGGTGCTAACGCGCCCTCGCAATGACAGATTCCGGGTGTCTTGGTGCGCAGGCGAAACATCTCATCCTATCGGTTTGGCGCGCTAACAAAAGTATGAGAGAATGCATAATTGAGGAGAATATAATACTCCAACAGCAAACGGGGAGACTTCTCGTTCTGAGGTGGGAAGG
>Ga0315314_1002290_pt1 | contig 15977 bp, 16 predicted proteins | sample TDP9_MG_FD_203631 | JGI IMG/M metagenome (GOLD analysis project Ga0315314, IMG submission 203631) | Freshwater sediment microbial communities from Lake Towuti, South Sulawesi, Indonesia - TDP9 | ecosystem: Environmental > Aquatic > Freshwater > Lake > Sediment | place: Indonesia: South Sulawesi...
TCCCTCTCATCCTCATGTATCTTGCATGGACATCTGCCAGAGTATAGGTCCGACCATGCCCTATATGCTGTGGTGAGTTAGGATATGGATAAGCTACTGTCAGAAAATACTTGCCCCTTTTGAAATCAGAATCAGCCTCAAATATATGTGAGCTTTCCCATACTCTTCTCCACTTCTCCTCCATTTTTGACCAATTTAATACCAAATTACTCACCTATTCGCATAAAGATACAACTTTTAGAAAGCTATGGCATCCTTTCCTTTATCATTTTTTCTATGTAAGAGTATAAAATTGACTTAACCTCTTCAGCCTTATCAATGAGGGGTCCACCACCCCTTCCAAACCTTTCATCTCCTCCTCCTGAGCCTCCCATAATTTGAGATATATTTCGAGTTATCTCTTTTGCTTTCAAACCTCTAGCTCGAGCATCTTTGCCACAGAATACTATAACTTTTGCAACTTTCTCTTCTAAAGCTATGGCACAGTAGATTAAAGATGGATTTTGATCTATAACCTTCTCCCCTAGTATTATGTGAAAGTCTTCGCCCAATTCACTATCCACCTCAAAATATACATTAACATCGGAAATCTTAATGGTCTTCTCCATGATTCTATCTTTTGAAAGCTCTGATAGCTTTTTGAACATGATCTTCTGCTTTTTTATTAGATCGTTATGATCTATCAATAACCTATTGACAGCATCTATGAGCTTAGCTTGCTGGGCCCCTACTGCTTGAGATAATTTTGATACTATTTCTTCTTGAAGCTGAAAGAATTTTATGGCAGGTTCTCCCGCAACGAACTCAAACCTTTCAACGCCATCTTGGACCCTCTCGACTTTTATTATCTTTATTAAACCTACATCTCCAGTCCTTGAGCAATGAACCCCGCCACATGCCTCAACATCCCAATCCCCTATCTTTATAACTCTGATCTCCTTTCCTGGCACAACTCCTCCTTGGTATAAGCGAAAGCCATACTTCTTCTCAGCGTCGTTTCTTTGAAGTTTTAAAACTTCAACAGGAATATTCATGCGAACAACCATGTTAGCCTTATCCTCTATCTCTATAATCTCTTCTCTTGTTAAATGAGCATAATGAGTGATGTCAAGTCTGCTCCTATCCACATCCTTTAGAGCACCTGCCTGCCAGACATGCTCCCCTAAGACATGGCGAGCGGCACCGTTGAGGATGTGAGTGGATGTATGATGAATCATCAAGGCTCTCCTTCTTTTATTATCCACTATACCTTTAACGACAGAATCTTCTGGTGGTAAAGGACCCTTTATCTTATGAAGAACTATAGAACCAACCTTGGTGGTATCTATAACATGAGACTCTTTCCCATCCCATATAATCAAGCCTCGATCTCCTAACTGCCCTCCTCCTTCTGGGTAGAAGGCAGTCCTATTAAGGGCTAAGAAATCATCATCAGCTCTTAAGACCTTAGCATCGAATTCCAATTGCTTTGGATCGATGTAATAAATTGGCTCAGTAGCTTGGAGATCATCAAATTTGCTCATAAGAGCTTCCTCTTGAGGCTTTTGTACTTCAATTTCTGATCTCTTCTTAACTAGGCTAGAGAAGAAATCCAATGGAATTTCCACCTTCATTTCTATCTTCTGTGATATTTCAGATACTTGCTGAGGATGAAGCCCATGAGATTCATAGAATTCTTGTAAAAGCTCCATAGGAATCGATGATCTGCCCTTTGCCTTTAATGCTTCAATCTTCTTTCTTGCTTCACCGTACTCCCTCTCCAGTGTCTTCTCATATTTTCCTATCTCTACATCTGCCAATCTTATTATCTCCTCTCTCATGTCCTTTATATGAGGAAATTGAGGAGACCAGCGTCCTATCTGCATCTCTATGATGTCTATGAGCTTACTCTGAGCACCATACAAAGAGAGCAACCTATAGGAGCGCCTAGCTAACATTCTTGCAAGATATCCAGCCTTTACATTAGAAGGGACTACACCCTCTGCCAACATGAATAAAAGAGCCTTTGTATGATCAAGGATGGCTGCTATATTTTCGAAGGGCTTTACAACATCTTCAAACTCATCAAATGCCATCCCTAGCCTATTAGCTGCAATTTCTCTCGCCATCTTCGATCTTTTATTATCTGCAACAGAGAAGGCACCTGAAATCTTCCCAGCTTCTAAGAGGACTCTATCATCTATTTTTATACCAATTAAATCCAAAGTCTTATCGAAGATCTTCCCAAATACTGTATGGAAAGCTGTAGGTGCACCCATGCTTAGCCAAGCCCATCTCTCTATACCATACCCTGTATCTACAGTCCTGACAGAAGTAGGGATAAGATTTCCATTCTCTACTTTATAGCACATGAATACTAAAGTTGAAATCTCTAATCCCATAACGTTGGCTTCAACATCTGGTCCAGCATTCCCTCCTCCAGACCAGAAATGCTCCTTATAAGTGACTAGATCACTTGGTACTCCTAGCCTTTTTGTGAGCAACTCATGGTGATACCTTATAGTATCATCCTTCCAATAGAGAAACTTTTCAGGATAATTGAAGGCATGAGCACCACCCATTTCGAATATTGTTAGATGGCGCCCAAAGGTTGGACCAACGTTATCTATATCTTCAAACCTTAAACATGGCTGGCTAACTACCAATGGGTTTGCAGGCGGTGGTATCTCTCCATTAGTAACATAGGGCTGAAAGTCCACTATGCTCGCTATCGTAACAAGAAGATCGTCCCTCCATCTTGGTATAACAGGATATGGATTTATCACAGTATGGGAATTTTCTTCAAAGAATTTGAGGAAGATTCTTCTCATCTCATCTACATCAACCTTTACCTTTGCTGGAGAATTACCTATGAACTTATACTCTACACAAGGAGATTCCATACAAACATCGAGATCATGCTTTTGAGTCCAGAAAAAGGAGTTGCAGACTTTACACTTCTTTCTGACAAAATCGTTCTCTCTCATGAAATCAGTATCAAACTCATCGTCTTTTAGTGGCATGATATCATGGGAAATCAATAAACGCTTATTTAAATGCGATTGAGCCTGAATTTATACCACCACCCTCTATTTTTATGAGATTAATGAAACTTTTCTTACTCATACCTTGTAGCATGGCTTCATGTTTATCATTATAGACTAGCGAATTGGATCGTTTCTTAGCTTTCCTTCAATAATCTACATTGATTTGATCAAGAGAAGAAATTTCAATAGAAAGAAGGTCTACAAGTTGACGAGTAAAGGGGATGCTATACGTCACTTACTCTTTTTGGAGTACATGGAGGCCACATCGAAGACTGGAAACATAATCCCAAGGATGAGAATTTAGTTTAGACGAGCTTCTCAGTAAGCGTTCATCTCTTCATTTTTTGAAATAAAGTATTAATAACTAATCATGTATCGCTTATACTGTAATGTCACATTTAGATCTTTACAAGGAATACACTAAAGATTTCTTGAAGTTCATCATTTTAGATCTTCTGAATGAGAAAGCTCAACAGGGCTTTACTTTGGCTTCAGAAATTCATATGAGGTATACGATCTTGGTACGCCCAAACACTATTTACAGATTGTTTGATGATATGATAGACGATGGGTTAATAGAAAGCAAGGGAAAGAACTACTATATCACAAATAAGGGTAGGGACGCTTTGAAAAGTTCTACAAAAGAGTTAGAAAAATTGAATCTAACTTTTGAGGGTGAGAATCTTGTCGACAAATAATATTCCAAAAGAGCTTATAGATTTCTTGTCTCAAGGTAATAACATTCTTCTAATCAAGGGCTTCCCAGGCACTGGGAAGACTACCCTAAGCCTTGAGTTATTGAATCACTTTCAAGAATATAGAAACGGAATATATGTGAGTACAAGAGTAACTTCGGAGAGGTTGTTTGCTCAATTTCCTTGGCTAGAAGGTGTGATCAAGCCAGAGCATGTGTTAAAGGCACCCAAGGGCATCGTAGTCTCCGATGCAAAAACGAAAGAGTATCCAACATCGTTCGAGCATGTCTATGATCTAGCCATGAGCACAGAGAATCCTATGATCGCCATCGATAGTTGGGAAGGTATCGTGAGAGACTTGGGACCTGGGGGGGCAGAGAATGCACTTAGGCTGTTTGAGACCTTGGTCAGCAGTAAGAATGCTAATATCATTCTAGTGAGCGAGACGTCAGATCAAACTACTCTTGACTATTTTGTAGATGGCACAATCTCTTTGTCATCAGAAGAGATCGAAGGCAGACGTATTAGATATTTTACACTAAACAAGACGAGAGGTGTGGAAATAAAACAGCATAGATATGTCTTCACCATGAATGGCGGAAGGTTCAGGTGCTTCAAACCATTTTTGAGGATGTATCCAGCTATCCTAATACGGTCAGAGCCTGTGAAAGACCCAGACAAGGATCACATTTCATCAGGTATACAGGATTTCGACAATATATTGGATGTGGGTTATAGGAAGGGGAGCTTTAATCTCTTCGAGCTTGGGTACGGCGTCGGATTGAACGTATTAAAATCCATACTGTACCCAGTATTGATTAACTACCTGAATCTAGGCAGAGGAGTTATTATGGTTCCTAACGAAGGTTTCTCTTTGGACGAAGTTAAACCAATTCTAGAAGCGCTCACTCGAAAAGGAGCATTAGACGAACAGCTTCTACTATTAATACGTGGCAACCGAGTGAATCCTACATATGAAGAAAATCTAGACGGCGACGTAGTGAAGGCATTTCAGAGAATTGGAGCCAGCCAAGAAGATATGAGAAAGAAGCACGGTAGCCCAGTGCTTGTATTGCTTGGGCTAGATACACTAGAACATAAGTATGGCTTCGAAGCCATGTGCAACGTGATGGGCGGGCTGGTTGCCCAATGTATTAGAGACAAAAATGTGATAGTCGCATTCGCTAATGAAAACCTGAAATCCTTAGAGATGATTCAATATATGGCCACAACGCACTGGAAACTGGCGCTCAGGGATAGAACATTATTGATCAATGGGATCATCCCACAGACAGGTTTCTATGTAATGTGTCCAGACCTGTCAAAGGGATACATAAAGATAGACCTTGTTCCAATACTCTGACCATGAAAATCGTGAGGGACTGACGAATTGAAGGGACAAATAAGGATACCTTGCAAACATATTACTGGATATGATAGGAGCATTTGTAAGCTTTGGAGGGTGAAAAGAGGTTTTGAAGGAAGATGAAAGAGCCACGGGCGGTGGGAAGCGTGGTCCGATAAGTAGAGTAAGAGAATATGCGAGTGTCTTCATAAGTTGCATAGGCCTCGTTGTGGTAGTTATTTATATGATAGTTGAATTCCTTGAACATGGTTCTTTTACACATTATCTCCAACATCTCACTCAGCCCTCGCTGATCTTCTATCATTTTATGGTATTTCTGTCCATTCCAACTTTCATGCTAATTGGCTATTTCTATCAAAAACAAAAAATTCTAACAGAGAATCTTGAGCAGATAATTGAGGAAAGGACAAAACGCTTGCATGAGGAACAGATGAGGTTAATGAACATATTTGCCGCCTCTCCAGATGCTATCATGGTTGTTGATCTAAATGGAAAAGTAATTGAATGTAACCAAGCAACATTAGATCTGGTGGGGTATTCATCAAAAGATGAAGCAATTGGAAAAAATGTTTTCGAATTCTTTACAGAAAAAGACAATAAAAGAGCTATGGAAAATATGAAGAAAACTTTTGAGCAAGGTTCAACAAGAGATATTGAATACAAGATCATAAATAAGGACGGATGTGAATTCCCAATAGAACTCTCTGCAAGTGTTTTACGAGATGCTTCAGGTAACCCTACGGGTTTTGTAGGCATAATCAAAAACATCACAGAGCGTAAGAGGATGGAGGAAGAGATCAAGCGCCTAAACGAGTTCAGGGGACTGGTGCTCGGAAGCATCAGCGACGCGGTCATGGTGATCAACCCAAAGGACTACACCATTATCATGGCAAACAAGGCGGCGTTGAGACAGTTGAGGATGGAGGAGGGAGAAGTGGTTGGAAAAACCTGTTACGAAATTACTCACCATAGGTCCACACCATGCTCCTCTCCACATGATGTGTGTCCCATCTATAGGATGCTGAAGACCGAAGAGCCCAAAGTGGTTGAGCACATTCATTACAACGAGGAGGGAGACAAGGTTTATGTGGAGACCTCTGCCAGCCCTATAAAGGATGAGAAAGGAAACATAGTCTATGCGGTCCATGTATCCCGAGATATCACCGAGCGTAAGAGGATGGAGGAGAAACAACAGAAATCAGAAGAGAAATATAGAAGCTTGGTAAAAAATGTTAAATTAGGAGTATTTAGAAGCACGCCGGGCCTGTCTGGGAAGTTCCTTGAGGTTAATCCAGCCATGGAAGAAATTACCGGTTACTCCAGAGATGAATTGCTTTCAATGAATGTTTCAGACTTGTATGTGCGTCCAGAAGAAAGGGAAGAGGTTCTTAAGGAAATAGAAAGTGCAAAAGGTAAGACAACAAAAGAGCTGAATTTTAGAAAAAAAGACGGGACTGAGATAATGGTATCAGATACAAAGTTTGCTGTAAGAGATGACAATGGAAAAGTTCTGTATTTTGATGGAATTATTGAAGACATCACTGAGCGAAAGAAGGCGGAGAACGCGCTTCGGGAATCTGAGGAGAAGTTGAGAAGGGTACTTGATTCATCTCCTGATGCAATTTTGGTCTCCGATTTAAATGGAAACATAACTGATGGCAACCAAGCAGCATTAGATCTTTTCGGGTATTCATCAAAAGATGAAATAATTGGCAAAAGTGCTTTTGAAGGATTTGCGAAAAAAGACCATGAGAGAGCTATGGAGAATCTTAAGAAGCTTTTAGAGCGAGGTTTAATGAAGAATATCGAATATACTTTACTAACTAAAGACGGACACGGGTTCCAAGGAGAGCTCTCTGCCAGTGTAATTAGAGATGCTTCAGGCAACCCCACAGGTCTTGTAGGTATAATTAAAGACATCACCGAGAGAAAGAGAATAGAGGAGATGAAATCCACATTCGTAACAAAAGTGACTCATGAGCTTAAAACCCCCATAACTACCATCAAAGGCTGTGCATCCTATTTGCGCTCCATGGATTCGGGATTAACAGAGGATGCGAGAAAAATGCTTGAAATTGTTGAAAGGAACTCTGACAGGCTACTCAAACTTACGAACGACCTGCTGGGTCTGCGTATGATCGAAGAAGGTAAGTTCGAGTTGAAAAGGGAGTCTGTCAATGTTGCCAAGATATTGAAGGAATCCATGCAAGAAGTATCCATCCTTATTTCAAAAAAGAATCAGAAACTCGTCATTGGAATTCCAGAGGACCTGCCTACGATTTCGGGAGACACTACAAGGATCGGTCAAGTGGTTTACAACCTATTGGACAACGCATCCAAGTTCACACCTGATGGTGGTTGCATCACGGTAAGAGCCAAGAAATATGATGATAAGATCCTTGTCGAGGTGTCAGATACAGGCATAGGCATCAAGAAGGAAGACCTGAGGAAGGTCTTCGACCTTTTCTCGGACATCAAGAAGCCAGACTACTTTAAGGGCGTTGGTATAGGGCTGAACATATGCAAAGAAATTATCCAGATGCATGGCGGGAAGATCTGGGCAGAGTCTGAAGGAGAAGGAAAGGGCTCTAGATTCATCTTTACATTACCAATAATCAGGTGAGCTATATGGCAAAGATTCTTGTTGTGGATGACGAACAAGACATCCTTGAACTAGCCAGAGTCATCTTAGAGAATAAAGGCTATGAAGTCATTACAGCTAAAGATGGCAATGAAGCCTTGGAGAAGGTATCTGCTTCAAAGCCTGATCTGATAATTCTTGACATAATCATGCCTAGAAAGAACGGACTGGAAGTTTGTAAGATATTGAAATCAAATCCAAAGACAAAATCCATTTGCATCCTTATGTTCACTGTGCTTGGAAGAGATAGTGATAGAGAGCAGGGATTGAAGGCAGGTGCTGACGATTATTTGGTGAAACCATTTTCGGCAGAAGAATTGATAGAAACCATCAAGAAATACTTGGCATCTCCTTAACCCTTTGTATCTAAAGAGATCTTGACCAATTCAAAAAATTTAGGATGATTTGCATTGTAACGCTATTCTTAAATACTAAAAAATTCAACTTTCATGATGCAAGTGGTGTAAAATTATGGAGTACGTATATGCAGCTCTACTACTTTACAAACTAGATAAGGCGATAAACGAAGAGAGTGTAAAGAAGGTAGTAAAAGCAGCAGGCGTTGAGCCAGACGAGGTAAAGGTGAAAGCCTTAGTTTCAGCCTTGAGTGAGATAAACATAGATGAAGCTTTAAAGAGCACTTTCACTCCTATGGTACCTCCTACAGTTGCCCCAACTCCTACAGCACCCCCTGAGAAGGAGAAGCCTTCAGAGAAGAAGGAAGAGAAGAAAGAGGAGAAGGAAAAGAAGAAGGAGGAAGAGAGTTTAGAAGGTCTATCTACTCTCTTCGGTTGATGACCAATCTAAGCCTTAGAAATTTTACTTAGTAGATTCGACTAAGTGTATCCTCTGTCCCTTAATTTGCTATACAAAACCATGGCTTCGTTGTTATATTTCATCAGAATATCCACTATTACTTCCTTACTGATATAGCCAGATGCAATAGCTAGAGATCTTGCTTCAGCCTCAAATCTTCTTATGATTAAGGGCAAAGTCTCTCTTGTAGGATAGGAAGCTCCTATGGCTAAAGCTTTAGCATTAAGATAGGCATCTTGTATTGAACATTTATACTCATCCAAGTCGATCATCATATCCTTCTCATGGAAGATCGAGCCATCATACCATGCAGCAGATACGGATAGCCCTGCCCTCACAGGCTTTATGCCAAGCCTAGAAAGCAAGCTAGCCAATTTTGGTAAGATTAGATCTCCCTCCTTTGCTACTATGGTATCTTTTGATACCCACACACTTCCTGTATCTATTCTGGTTGGTATCTTAGCCTCCTTAAACTCGCTTAAGACTGGACCGGGGGGTATCCCTGTATTCCCTGCAGGTATAACTATGTCCTCAGTCGCCATATCGCCAGGTCTTGCAGGCAAGTTGACCTTGCTCTTCTCAAGTAGCATGTAAAGCTTGAAGGGATCTATATTGGTGAAGATCAAAGCACTCTGACCTTTAAGTTCATCAACGAAGTCTTCAACTTTATTAAGACCAGTCTTCTTAAAGGCTATGGATGCTAGTTTATTCTTAATGACCATTATCTCCATATCCTTTCTGAATCTTCTTCTTAGCTCCATCAATTGAGTCGTTCTAACTTTATGAAGCTTTGATATGGCTATGGTTTTATAATTCTTTGCAAGAGACAAGATCCTCTGGATTGTTCTCTCCTTCTCAACTCTTCGACTTTTTAAAGTGACTTGCAATTCTTACGCCTCTATCACAGGTAACTTTAGGATCGGACCCATGGTTAGCTTTACTACCATGCTCTTTATATTTTTGGAACCTAAAGGAAGCTTCTTTTCAACCGTGCTTATGACTACTGATGAATTTTCAGCGATCTTATCATCGTCCATGCCTTCATCACCTATTTTACATGAGATATTTAGTTGATTTTTTGTCTTTACTCTTGTTGCTGAACGATATCTTGCTATAATACTCTCTATAGGAGCACCAGGGGGTAAAGGAGATGGCATCTTACCCTTAGGACCAAGGTAAGGTCCAAAGATTCTTCCTATCTTCGACATCAAAGGTGCCTCAGCAAGAAAGAAGGTATAATTCTGAGCTATCTTTCTCGCCTCTCTTTTTGAAGCAATAAGCTTATCGAGCTCTTCGGGCTCTATCACTCTATCTACATTGCTATTCTTAGCCCTTAAGGCCATATCACCAGATGCAAAGACACAAATTGGAGTAGGATTAGTGAAAGCATGAGGTAGGAATACTATCTCATTTATGCTAAACTCTTTTTTCTTAAAATCTATATTTTGAAGCAATATGACAAGCTCAAAAGATTGAATGAAATTCCTCTTCTTTGACTTCTCCCTTACTCTTTTTATTGTTTCGATCAATTTAGGCATGGTAACTCACTATAAACAAAAAGCAATAGATGATGGCTTATAACCTTTTTAAATATATCAATCACTCCTCTATAGCCTTATTCCATTTTCCTTCATAGATTTCTTTCTGCATCTCTCTAGGATTTTTTCCCTCTATGGATACACCCATGCTTATACATGCTCCAACTATCTCTCTGATTACAGATTTCAAATCCTTACCATAAGATTGTTGCCCCTTTATCTTGGCTATCTTTAACACTTGTTGAAAGCTCAAGTTGCCAGCAAAACTAGCCTTTGGTGTGCCTGATCCCTTCTGAATGCCTGCCTCTTTTACGATCAGAGCAGAAGTTGTAGGAATGCCGACCTCTAAGTCAAAATCTTTTGTCTCTACATCAACAGCTATCTTGATAGGGACTCTCATGCCTGAGTACTCCTTTGTTACTTCATTGATCTTATTCACTATAGCCATCACATTCACTCCAAGAGGCCCAAGGGCTGGTCCTAGAGGAGGGCCTGCCGTAGCCTCACCACCGACTATCAAAGCGTTGACGACTTTTTTCTCAGCCATAATGTTCACTTTTTTATTCTAATTTTTGAAGGGTTTAATAATCTTACTATAAGGTGAAAGTAAACATAGAAAAACCAGGAATACGTTTTCGATAGTGCTATAAGATATTTTTAAGGAATTCGCTTTAATTTATCAGCAAATTTTGACTCGATCATTCTGGCGGGTAGAATAGAGAGATAAGTGTCTCAGTGATTATGATATTCGGCATCCTCTCTATCATCTCATAGACTATATTTGATAACTCTTTCATATCCTTAGCCTCAACCATTATGACGGCATCGAACCTTCCAAAGACAGAATTGGCTATCTTCACACCTCTTATCTTTCTGGCTCTGACTATCTCTTCGGAAGTGCCTGGCTTCGTTGTGACTAGGACAAAGGCTCTTATGGGCAATTTTCATCCCTGTATTAGAAAAGAGTTATCAGAGTTTCGGTATGAATTATGTCTGGATGCCCACCAATCATCTTATAGACCATTTCGCTAAGGGCTTTTAAGTCTGGAGCCTCGATGACAACTATGGCATCGAACCTTCCGTAGACAGAATCAGCCAAGATAACATTGATTCCTTTTAAACCCTTAACAACCTTAATAATATCTTCAGTAGTCCCTGGTTTAGCCCTTATAAGAATATATGCCCTCATATATTATCACCAAATCTTCTAACTCTCTAGTATAAAAATGATAAGTTGAATTTAAGAACTTTCACTTTTTGTCTGTGAAGACGGTTTTAGATAATTTGCATCTATCGTTACAGGGAGCTGGTATGGTGCATCTAGCAATACAACGGTAACCTCTGACCGAGCCAATTCTATGCGGTTTATCTTAGCCCTCATGCCCTTGAAGGGGCCTGCTATTATCTCGACTATATCATCCACTTTCAATTCAGAGATTACAGGCTTAGTTACGAGGAATTTTTCAATATCTTGATATTGTATCATGCCTGGGACTAGACCTCTAACATGTTTAAGTCCAGATACAGCCTCGCTTACAACTTGCGCGTTATCTGTCTCTAGGAAAACGTACCCCTTCATATCCTCCAACAAAAATATGGAATATACAGGCAATTTTCTAGAGGATACTCTATTAGATATGAAATCTGCAACGATCTTTTCTTGCCCTCCAGTGGCCTTTACAGCAAATAGCTTAGATGGTCTTTTAGACGTTCTCGTTTACCTCCAATTTTTAATACTGTAGAACAGCGCTTATTATCTTTATTATGAACCCTACTATCCCAACAACTGCTACGCCTAAAATGGTCAGCTTAAGGTACAGAAGATACTCATCTCGACTAGATTTCCTAGAAAGTCTAAGCATCTGTACAATCGATCTTATTAAGTCTGATAAGCCCAAATCTCTCTACCATATGAGGCTATGATTTACATTTTAAACTTTTAGGTTTTTAATCTTATAAGAAAGGCTTTTATTGATCAAATCAATGAAGAGCTTAGTAATAGTTAGCTCTAGTGAAGATATAGCAAGTATTAACATAGCAAAAATACTGATAGAAGAATTTGATTTTAGAGAGGGGGATGAAAAGTTTGATGGCTTTCCAGTATTCATAAAAAATGATTTAAAATTGATCAGAATAAAGAAAGATTTGATCTTTGCAGACTATTTGGATGATCATTTTTTAACAGATGCTTACATATTTATCTCACACCATAAATCTGAGAGTAAATTGCCTTGCCTTACTGCCCATTTCCCTGGGAACTTTTCAGATGACAACTCTTATGGAGGAAAGGTAAGAGAGTTGGCATACACCTATCCAAGCTTCTACAAGGAATATATCAAGCAGTTATGGCGATTGAGAGAATTAGTTCAAAAATACCAGATAGTAATCGAATCTATGCACCATGGTCCAACATCTCTTACTAAGCCTGTAGTATTTGTTGAAATAGGCTCGACGGAGAATGAATGGAGAGATACTAAAGCTGGTGAGATAGTTGCAAAGGCTTTGATGAATGCTATAAATGCTATGTCAAGATACGATAAAGTTGGTATAGGCTTTGGAGGGACTCATTACTCAGATAAGTTTACAAGGTTCTTGATAGAGTCAGAGTTTGCTTTAGGTGCTATTGCTCCAAAATATGCATTGCAATTCATTGATAAGGAGATTTTAAGCCAGATGGTAGAAAAATGCTCACAGAAAGTTGATTATGCTATTCTCGATTGGAAAGGATTAGGTAAAGAGAAGGCTAGAATAGTTGAATTGGTTAAAAGAGCCAACCTTAGAATTTTAAAGATATGATCTTTAATCAATCAATTTTCTTCCATGTAATGAATGGTTGTAATTATATCATCCTTAGTATGCCCATATTCTACAGATGCAATCTTACACCAGCTTTCTTCTCCTTTAGCTCTATAGTGCTATCTACAGACTCTTGAGCAAGAGCCAATACAGCTGGAGGAAATGCTTGAGGGTTTAGGCTTAATAGCAGTGTTGCCTTTGCTTCTCTTGTTTTGGCAACCAAGCTTTTCAAGAACATCAATCCATCTCTAGCTCCACACTCATCCAAAATGTCTGTCAAACTATGAACAATAATAATCTTTTTTATGCCTTTTGCTTCATCGATAGCTTCAGAAATTGCTACGTTAATATCGTAAGGTATTATGGAGGTGGAATACTTCTCTTCGCTCTCTAGTCCGAATTTATTAGCGTAGGCATCTATGAAGATTAGTGAGTTTCTCTCCTCAAAAGGTTTTGGCTCAAATCCTTCAGCCTTCATCATAGATCGATAATTCTCTGGAATGTTGTTAGTACAGACAAAGATTACAGAATCGCCTTTTTCAAGCCGATAGTGCGACAACCTCAAAAAGATACCCGTCTTTCCGCTCCCTACAACTCCTAAGAGCAATATTGAGCTAGGGTGAGGAATTCCACCTTTTAACAGATCGTCTATCTCACGAATCCCCGTCTCTAGCTTTCCTTCTAAAGGCACCAGAGGTAGAGGTTTAGTCCCTTTAGCTAGTCTAAAAGAGGAGTACGAAGCCATCAAACCTACCACTGCATATACGGGTGCCCCTAGCATCATCGTTATATAAGGATCGAAAGGGGAAAATCCGGAGATCGAACTTCCAGAAAAGTATAGAAAGCCAAAACCTTCACTTAAGCTAATCGCGCTAGCTATCAAAGCAAATGGTATTCTCATTTCCCCTAGAATCGATCTGAATCTCGAAAGTAAAAAGTATGAGAGGGAAATGTAACAAAACATGAGAAAGCCTTGTAATAGTGTTAGAATCGCTATGGGGAGTGGAAGTAAAGGAGTAGCGATATAGTTCAAGCCCAGACCCAATATAATAGGTACTGCCACACCCACAGAAGTGAAAGCAAGAAATATCCTCCCAGTAGAATAATCGATAGTACTCATTAATCCCATCATGCCAAAGGCAGTAGAAAGAGCGCTGAGCATGAGGGGCGCCGTGATGTAGAGGAGCAATATAAGAGGTTCTAATGTGAGATTGCCTAAGATATTACTCCACTCTACCAATAGATGTATTACATAAAATATGATGGAGAATAAGAATAAGTGCCAATACGATCTAACTCCAGATATTCTCTCTATTCTTCTTGATAGAAGCAATACGGTCAAGAAGGGTGCTATTATAGCTATGCCAATGGAAGCGCATGCAATTGCATCAATTAGATAATCGAGCATTAAATCATATCATCAAATAATATATTTGTATCAAATTATAAAACTTTTACTCTAAATTCGATCTATTAAAATTGCAAATTTTACATCATGCACTTTAAGAATAGAGGAGATTTCTAAAGATTTCATTCTCATCCAAGAGCAGATAGCAAAGTAAAGCCTTTTGAGTGTGAAGCCTGTTCTCAGCCTCATCCCAAACCAAAGATTTAGGACCATCTATAACATCATCAGTAACTTCTTCTCCTCTCTTTGCAGGCAAGCAATGCATGAATACAGCATCAGTTTTTGCTCTATTCATAAGCTCATCATTCACTTGATACTTTGGTAGAAATATCTTCGATCTTTTTTCTCTCTCATGATCGAAGCCCATGGATACTATAGAATCGGTTATGACACAATCAGCATCCTTCACAGCCATTCTAGGCTCATATAAAATCTCTATCCTTGATCCTGTATCTTTAGCTATTCTTTGAGCATTATCGATAGCTTCTTTTAAAGGGCGATAATCCTTAGGTGTTGCAACAGATATATCAATACCCATCAATGCTGCCCCTATCAACCAAGTATTACAAACATTGTTGCCATCTCCTACCCATGCAACTTTTAATCCCTTCAGTTTGCCCTTTGCTTCAAGAAGAGTTTGCAGATCAGCTAAAATTTGAGCAGGATGGTAATGATCACTTAACCCATTTATAACGGGTACTGATGATGCCCTTGCCAATCTTACCACATCTTCATGACTGTAAACTCTAGCCATTATAGCATCTACGTATCTTGACAAGGTTCTTGCTGTATCTTCTATACTCTCTCCACGACCTAACTGCAATTCACTACTACTAAGATTGATAGCATGCCCCCCGAGCTGAAGCATGGCAACATCGAAGCTAACTCTTGTTCTTGTGCTAGGTTTTTGAAATACCATGGCAAGGACTTTACCTTTCAATAGTTTTCTGAATAAGCCTTGCTTTGCTTCTCTCTTCAACATTATTGCTAAATCTAGAATCTTCTCTATTTCTTTTGAGTTCAATTCCATTAATGAGAGAATGGATCTGCCTTTCATCAATTTTACCAAGATGAATATTAGATCATTCTTTATAGATATTTCTTCTTTAAGAGTGTGTTTACCTCCCTTCAAATAAAGATGATACAAAAGAATCAACGTTGAATTGAGCTAAATCATCATAACTTTGACCAGTGCCAAGGTAAATTATTGGCTTTCCAGTTATATATGCGATAGATAGAGCAGCCCCTCCTTTGACATCGGCATCAACCTTAGTCAATATTGCAGCATCGAAATTAGTAAACTCTTGAAATTCTTTGGCTTGAGATATAGCATCGTTACCAGCCAGTGCATCGCCAACAAATATCTTCAAGTCTGGGTTCACAACTCTTGTTATCTTGGACATCTCCTCCATCAAATTCCTACTTGTCTGCATCCTTCCTGCAGTGTCTATCAGAACAACGTCTATCCTTCTCGATTTTGCATGCAATACAGCATCACGAGCAACGGCTGCTGGGTCTGCACCATACTTTTGTGAAATAACCTTTACTGATAATCTTTCTGCATGCTGGGTAAGTTGCTCTATGGCTCCAGCACGATGTGTGTCTGAGCATGCCAAGATAACTGAAAACCCTGATTTTTTTAGCAGATTTGCAAATTTAGCTATGGTAGTAGTTTTTCCAGTCCCATTCAC
>Ga0315314_1002291_pt1 | contig 15972 bp, 14 predicted proteins | sample TDP9_MG_FD_203631 | JGI IMG/M metagenome (GOLD analysis project Ga0315314, IMG submission 203631) | Freshwater sediment microbial communities from Lake Towuti, South Sulawesi, Indonesia - TDP9 | ecosystem: Environmental > Aquatic > Freshwater > Lake > Sediment | place: Indonesia: South Sulawesi...
GGTCATGTCTGTAGTTCGCCAAGGTCTAAACATTCTCAACAATCCTGCCTCCCCTATCACTCGGCCACCTTTTTTGATGGCAATCACAAACCAAATCCTATTCTTGTCAGCAACCAATTCTTTGTACCATTTTTCAGTCTCAGCTTGACTCATCGGCGCAACTTCACCTATAAGTCTTCTAAGCTCACCATCATTAGACCACTTCTGAATGCAAGGCAAATCACCTCTCTCAAATGGTCTCAAGTAGACCCTTCTACCTGTCAAGGTCTCCCGTTTTGACACATTCTCTCTAACAGACATGCTCTCACTGAACACGCTATTACTGTGTCCATTCTGTATGAGATTTTTCGAGTGCTACACCGAAAAGAAAGTCAACCAATTATCTTCTTGAAGTGTATTGTCCGTCCGAATTGTCTAAACCCCATCTTCTCATAGAGACGGATTGCTTTGGCATTGTCTCCTTCGGTATCTATGTAGACCACATTTACATTTCGCTTCTTCAAATCTTCTATTGCATATTCTAACATGCGAGTAGCAAGTCCCACGCCCTGATATTCCTTCTTGACATGAACCTCCAATATATGTCCATATCTCTCAACTCCTGGCTCGAACCATGGATGGCTATCGACAAAAAAATAGACAAACCCTGCAAACGACCCATCTACTTCAGCAACAACAAGATCATCGAGACTAATCATTTGCTTCATACGCTCCTCACTTGTAAACGGATCCAAAGGCGTATCCCCTTTTGGACCATAATACTCAGCTATCGAACCCAAATCAGTAGGCAGGGCCTTCCTAATGTTCTCCAAGTCTACAACCCTTCTCTAAGTCAGAACATACCCCTAAGCAGATTAAGCTTTTGACAAACAGAAGCAAATAACAAAAAAGCGGATTTGCGGGAGATTTCGCTCCCGGGTGCGAGGTGCAAATCCCGCCCCGCCCGCCAATTCAGACACACGGAATCCAAATGAGCTTTTTTCAGTGTATACTTCCTACTTGTCCTTTAAGAATAAGATGAGACAGGGCCATTTATTTCTCAGTTCATTGCTCCATTTCTCTATGAGTTGTTGTTGATCAGCCTTGTCATTGCCGGTCTTAGCTATCATGCCTACACGGAGGGCGCCTGTGCGCACTTTTTGTAATGCTTCGAGGTTCTTGCATGACGTGAGTTCGTTGCATTCGGTGCAGTCGTGTATTTTCCTACTTGAGGCGCAGGGTCTGATATTGCATTCATCGTTACCACCGCCTTTCAGACATCCTTGGCATATAGGAAGGGTTTGTATTGATGCCAGCCCCTTCATGAATTCCTTGGAATCGAAGCCTTTAGCGCCCCATTCATCCACACCATACCCACTGATCATATGTTCATATCTTTTCGTCAATTCCTTCAAGGTTCCATTGCCTACCACACAACTTCCACACCAAAGTCCACAGAAACCGATCTGATTCTTTACATTTTCAAAAGCCTTAGCTTTCACTCCACATGCCCCCAGCAAACCTTGCCCAACAATGAACAACAAATACGATATAAGGATTCTGCAAGCTATAGCCAAAGTTGCGAATCAAGCGAAAAAACCAAGTCGCTCATATGCTGATGAAGGAAATCAAAAAGTATAAGAGGTCATATTCCAATACTACTTAACTCAATATTCGGAGTGGAGAAGCAAAAATGCGCCCTAGCGAGTTTGTGAAATGCACAGACTTTCCATGTCAAGATGTGAACAAGAAAGGTTACATAATTCCGAGTATAGAGGTTGAACCTAACAATATTAAGGCGTTTATGATTTCAGAAGCGCCTCCAGAGGATTTAGGCGACTACTTCTACGCCCCAAAGAATTCTTTCTATGCGCAAACAACTGTGCAAGCGTTCAATGATGCTGGTTTCAATGTTGCCTGCATGGAAGATGTACTGAACCTAGGGGTATATGTGACCACCGCCATAAAATGTGGAAAAACTGTTTATTCCATATCTCCAAAAACCATAGACAACTGCTCTATTCGCATATTAGAAAATGAGATGAACTTGTTCCCAAAGACAAAAGCGATCTTGCTTATGGGAGATACTGCTATAAAGGCTATGAATCTGATTGCTAAGAGAAGCGCAAGTAAGAGAATCATTCCATCAGGTTCTACCTACAAGATCAGAAAAAACAGGTATTTCTACAAACAACTTAGAGTCTTCCCTTCATACTTACAAACAGGCAAAAGCTATCTTATTGAGAAATCCAAAAGGAAGATGATAGCAGAAGACATAAAGGCAGCCTTAGAGCACTGATCCTTCTATCTTCTTTCCATGATGCAACATTGTTAATGTCATAATCGAAAGGATAAGAATTCGGGGCTGTTGGAAGATGGAAAACGAGGAGTCACGGAGACATGCCATTTAGTTTGGCGGTGCAGTTGTCACTTCACTGCTTTGAATCAAGAGCATGTGGTGATACTAGATTCTGTCGAACCGTTGACAATCAAGAGTCTGAGAACTGTTTCTCAGATTTGCCAGACGCTTCAGCATTTCCTTTTTTCCCATATTGTGATAGCTCACCAACTTTCCATCATAGACTATGCTAAAGACGCCATACGGGGAAGGAGACAATCTTCTCACGTCTTCAGAGTTTTTTAATTCAACCACTTTGGCTCTAATTCCGAGTTCTTTAGCCGTAGCCAGTGCTGTTTTTACAGCAGTATGAATGTATGGGCACTGATCTGAACGAGTGATTGTAAGATCTTTTCTGTGCTCCCTTAGCTTTTCTTCGAAATCTCTGAGAAAGAAGGCGATGGAGCGCTATCAAATTTCTTCACCATTAGCTCAAACGGTGGATATTTGTCAACAGATTCAAAACCATGTTTTGAAAAGAATTTCTTTCTTACTAGCCAGTTTCCTTCGCCTGTTAATACTGCTACTCCTTTCATTCCAAGTTTCTCTGCGTCTTTCAGGCATTCGTTAAGCAGGAGAGTAGCATAACCTTTGCCTTTACTCCTTCCAACTATCCAAATGCAGTGAATAAACATATACCCTTTCGCATTAACAGCTCTCCACGAATATTCACCGGGGACATATTCAATGAACCCTCTGCCCCCTTGTTTAAGATCAAGCATCTTTATCTTCATGTCCTCGTTAAACCTGTCCTTGAGCCATTGCATTTTTCTTTGATATCCTTCTGATTTCCTCTTGCTCATATAGCAGAAGAATCCCTTTTCAGACACATTTTCCTTATTGACCTCAATGATATTCATTCGTCATCATCTCATAACTTTGCACGCAATCTATGAGCAAACCATCTCATCCTCAATCATGGCAAGTCAACTCGACCAGTTCAATTTTTGGCTAACGCCCTAATTAAGCTATCATTCGAAGCTCACTTTACAGAAAGGCATATTCAATCTGAACGAATTTGTGGTTTTGTTAAGATTAGAAAAAAGGGGTTGCTAGAGATTTGATGGTGGTGAAGGCGGCTGTGGCGGTGAAACCTGTTCTGTTTGTGGTTGGGAAGGCTGCTTTTGGCGTCTTTTCTTCAAGATAACAACCGCTATAGCAATTGCAACCACGGCTATTGCAGCGATAACTATGAGGCCTCCGAGGTTGGGGCCAGTTGTTGCTGCGCCGGTTGGGGCAAAGTAAGCGGTGTACAACGGGTCATGTTCTATTCTATAGCCGCTGTAGTTTGGATAGGAAATCAGTAAGAGATAGTCTGCACGGGTCATGTTTGTTATGGTTTCTTTTGCTTTTTGGTAAAGCTCCGGATACATGTGCACCAAAATGAGGGGCAGATATGTTGCAAAGTTTTTGTGAGATCTGAAGAGGTCTTGGTTTTTTGCATAACCGCCAATCTTAGCGGTTCTGGCGATAGTATCGTAAGTGTGCGACGTGTTTTCCGTTGGATCGTCAGTATAGTTAAAGAGCTTGTAGGTTTCTTTTACTCCGAAGGCTGTGTCGAAGATTTTCTCGTCATCGTCAGCGTAGGTTGAAATTGTTGAGTCGCCGACAGAGACTTCGCTGTCTGTTACATTTTCCCCTGCTGCTGAGGTGCTGTAGGTTTCTCTGTCTAGCATGATTGATGTTTGAAAGTCAACTATGCTCATTTTCACGTTATTCTTGTGAAGGAAATCGTAAACGGTTTCATTTGACAATTTTGTGCCATACATATAGCAGCCAGTGCTGTTATAGTGGTTGTATAGGGGTATGAGGAACCATCCCCAGAAAATCCAAAGGTCACGTATTCGACCTATGGCATGGTCTTGGGTTATTGTTGCTTTGTGCGTGTTCGGGTCTATCGAGAGGGTGTAGTTGAAGGTTAATTCTTCGTAGGTTGCGAAGCCCCAGGGTTTGCTTGTGTCGGTGGTGCTATCTTCTGTAATATGTGTTGTTATCCAAAGAGCTGTCAGGTTTGTGTATTTCATGCCCCACTTCCAAGTTAGTTTGTCATCGGAGTGTGTTAAGGGGAAAATCTCGGATTTGCTGTTGAGTGTTGGGAAAGTTGTGTTGGGGAAAACTTCGTTGAGGTTGATGCCGAAGCTGAAGGATGCCCAAAGTGTGTCGTTTCTGTCTGGTGAGTCGGGATATATTGACTTTGCAGTGTCGTTGAATCCCATCAACATTAGGAATGAAGATGCTACCAATGCGTCTCTATTCTTCTTCTCAGTCTTGTAATGTAGCAGAAGAGTCTGCATGGGAATCGTGAGATAAACTTTGTTTTCCAAGCTTATATTGCACAAGCCTGCATACAACATCTGTAAGCCCATTTTGTTGACGTAGGTAACATAGGTGTAGGCATGCCAAAAATTCTGTGGTCTTGTTAATCCATGAAGCAGAGCCCACGCCCTTGCGTAGTCAAAGTAGTCAACGACTTTGGCGAAGCTTTCTCCTTGAAAGTCTGTTTTTAGCAATTCGTCTGCTGAAGCCGGTTTGGCAAAAAGTGTTGTCGAGAGGCAAATAACAAGTAAAACTCCTAGCAGATTCTTGATTTTCAAATTTTTCAATCCCGCTTCTAATTCTAAAACAGAAGTTAAAAACTTGTGTATATTAGAAAAGTCTTATGAATTGCAGATAAATAATAACAATAAACTATGCTTGGCTTGCTTTGACAATGCATCAGAACGCATCTGAAGTGTTTTCACAAATCATTTAAAAGTAGGATAAACCCTTTGTTATATTGTGGAAAGAAGCCTGTCTATCATACGCCAAACAGGCATGGAGAGGGGAGAACATCTTGAAAAAGGAAATAGCCCTAATAACAATCTTAGTTCTGTTTACCCTAAGCATTTCTTCCAAGATATTTAATCCACAATTAGTGAAGGCTTGGAGCAACGGCGGCTTCAGCGCTGACCCAAACAATCCAGACTATGGCACACACGACTGGATTGCTCAACATGCACTGGATTGGTTACCAGCCGAAGAGAAGCAGTACATTTTAGACAACCTGACAGCCTACCTTTATGGAACCGAACTTCCAGACAACGGCGGAGCACCAGATGGGATCGGTGACTCAGCGAACCATCACGCTTACTTCGATGAATCGGAAACATTGGTGGATGATTCGGCGGCATTTCGAGCGCAATGGGAATATGAGCACGTTTTGTCTTTTCTTGACATAGACGACCTTGCAAACGCTTCAAAAACTGCTGGATTAATGAGCCATTACCTTGCCGACGTGGCAGTATTTGGGCACGTCATGGGTGCTAACACACCTTGGGGTGCGGAACAGCACCACTCCGACTATGAAACTTACGTGAACACAAGAACAAACAACTACACTGATGAATTCAACTCTTATCTGTCCTTCGATGGTAGCCTTGACCTCATATCAGCTTACAACGCAACAAAAAACCTTGCCTATGACACAACATTCGATGTGGATGGAGAGTTAACATGTGTTTGGATGGACCAAAACTACAACTGGAGCGACCAATTGTTCAGGGACAGAGCTGGTGAGTCGCTTAACCTTGCAGTCAATTATCTCGCAGATGTCCTTCATACGCTCTACTCTCAAACGGGGACGGCTGATGGAGGAGAGAAATTTTATGTCTTTCCAACAAATGATGTCGGTTTGATTTTTGAAAACGTTACGGCAAAAGGCTCTACAACTGTAAACAAAACTGAAACTGGACCAGAGCCTCCACCAATGTACGTGGTGAAAAAATACTATAACATTGAAACAACAGCTAACTATTCCGATAAGATACAGGTTAAAATCGTAGTCGGAAGCCTAACGCCAGAAGAAGAAGCGAGCTTGCAACTAATGCAATGGAATGAAACAACTCAACAATGGGTAAGCGTTACTACGTACATTGACGTGAGCGTAAACTTGGGAGATGAAGGCTCTGACGTAATCGTTACCACATACTTAGTCGTTGGAGAGACAGGACATCTTTCAGCGTTTGGAATTACATGCGCGAACTTGCAGGAAGCTACAGCATATTATTTCCCAGTCGACGCTGGCACAGAGACATTCAATCTTTCCGTGAAAACTAATTCAGCCATATCCAACTTCACTTTTGATGAAAATAGAAAGACAGTATCTTTTGACGTTGAAGGCGCAACTGGCACTAAAGGGTTCTGCAGCATAGCAATACCGGAAGAACTTCTCGGAGGACCATACACTGTCAAAGTCGACGACAAGACAATATTACAAGGTTATAGTCCACCAAAGAACGGAACTCACGCATTCATGTATGTCACATACAATCATTCATTACATACCGTCAAAATAATAGGAACCACCGCGATACCCGAGTTTCCATCACACCTTATTATACCACTTTTCACGACAGCAACATTATTGGCAGTCATAATCTACAGAAGAAAACACCTCCCGCAGCGACTTCTTAAATTTTCCACTTTTACGTAATCAATTTTTCAATATGCTCTCTTCTCTTTTTGAAGTTCTCCCTTTTAGGCATAAAGGAAAGTGCAGTGCGGTCGCCGGGATTTGAACCCGGGTCGTCGGCGTGGGAGGCCGATGTCCTAACCAAGCTAGACTACGACCGCATTTAACATCAAAATCTAGCAAAAGAGATAACTAACTTAAAATTTTATCCATTACTATACACAAACAAAAAGAGGTAAACCTAAGCATGAAAGCATCTAAGCCAGGTACCTACTTCTGGCAGGGAAACGAAGCATGTGCAGAAGCCGCCATAATCGCAGGGTGTCGCTTTTTTGCTGGATACCCCATAACACCTGCAAGCGAAATAGCTGAACACCTATCGAAGCGATTACCTCAAACGGGCGGCATAGCCATCCAAATGGAAGATGAAATGGCTTCACTAGGCGCTGTGATAGGTGCAAGCTGGACTGGAAACAAAACTATGACCGCCACCTCCGGACCAGGCTTCAGCCTAATGCAAGAATTAATAGGCTATGCATTCATGACTGAAACCCCATGCGTAATAGTTGACGTACAAAGAGCAGGTCCAAGCACTGGACAGGCCACAAAGTGCGGACAAGGCGACGTCATGCAAGCCCGTTGGGGAACACACGGAGACTACTCAGCCATCGTGCTTTCGCCAAATTCCGTGCAAGAAATGTTCGACTTAACAATCAGAGCGTTCAACCTTTCAGAAAAATACCGCACACCCGTTACGTTGCTTTCAGACGAAATAATCGCCCACATGAGAGAACAAATCACCGTGCCGCCACTTGAAAGCCTCGAAATAATTAACCGAAAAAAGCCAAAAACTGGAGAGAAAGCTTTCTTCGGCGTAGAAGAAGTTCCACCAATACCTGCGGTCGGTGAAGGATTCAACCTAATTGCCACAGGGTCAACCCATGACGAATATGGCGTCAGAGCCACAGCCGACCCAAACATCCACAGGCGGCTCGTAGAAAGAATTAACAACAAAATCCAAAGACACTCAGACGAGATTGCAGAATACGAAGATTACAACATTGAAAAATGTCAAATAGGCATAGTCTCTTATGGTTGCATATCCCGCGCAATCTATGAAGCTGTTGAAGACGCAAAAGAAATGGGGATAAACACTGGATACGTAAGACTGAAAACCCTATGGCCGTTCCCAGAAAAACCCATCAAAAAACTGGCGAAATCAGCTGACAAAATAATTGTTCCAGAAATGAATCTAAAGCAAATATTCTACGAGGTTGAAAGAGTCGCAAATGGCTCAACACAAATCATTCCATTAAACAAAATCGGCGGAGGAGAGCTAATAACCCCAGAAGAGTTGCTGGCCAAAATTCACGAGGTGGCATAAAGATATGACTGGAGTTTTCTCAACTCGAACATATTTGAGAGATTTAAAGATGCCGTTCTGTGCAGGTTGCGGCATATTCACAGTTACTCACACTTTCTTGAGGGCTGTCCACGAATTAGGTCATAAAGACCTGAGCAAGTTTGTTTTCTGCAGTGGAATTGGCTGTTCTGCATGGATTCCATCGCCACATTTCATTGCAGACTCAATTCACACACCCCACGGAAGAAGCATACCTGTTGCAACTGGCGTAAAACTCCTCTGTTCCGATGTCAATGTTGTTGTTTTCGGCGGAGACGGCGACATAGTGGGAATAGGCTTAGGCCACTTCATACACGCAGCAAGAAGAAACCTTGACATCCTTGTCATAATGGTTAACAATATGATTTACGGAATGACTGGTGGACAAGTTGCGCCCACGACTCCATTCAAATCAAAGACCACGACAACACCTTACGGAAGCTTTGAATATCCCTTGGATGCCGCAAGGCTAGCCCATACAGCTGGAGCATGCTATGTTTCACGTTGGACAACAGTTCACCAAAATGAACTCAAAGAATCCATTAAAAAAGCGATTAACATGCAAGGCTTCCGATTCATAGAAGTCGTAAGCCAATGCCCAACAGCCTTCGGAAGAAGAGTAGGGTTTAGAGACGCGGAAGAAATGCTAAAATGGTTTAAGGAAAACGCAATATTAATCCAACAAACAAAAAACTTAGGCGAAGAAGACTTAGCCCGAAAAATTGTCGTAGGCGAGTTCGTTCAAAGACAGCGCCCAACACTAGTCGAAACTGTTTACAAAACAATTGAGGAGGCGCAGAAGGCAAATGAAGAAGATTGAAGTAAGAATTGGCGGACTCGGTGGGCAAGGCGTTGTTTTAGCAGGCCAAATATTGGGCAGGGCAGCGGTTTGTGATGGAAAAAACGCTGTTCAAACACAGAGCTACGGAGCTGAAGCCAGAGGAAGCATAGCCAAAAGTGAGGTAATAATATCAGAAAGCAAAATAGGCTTTCCAGCAGTCAGAAAATGCGATGTGCTAATCGCAATGAATCAGGAAACCTTAGATAAACACCTAAAGGATCTGAAGGAAGACGGCATTTTAATAGTCGACAGCACTTACGTACAGAAAATTTCCGAAGTAAAAGCAAAAATATTCAGGTTCCCAGCGACCGAACACAGCGAGAAAGCATTTGGAAACAAGATCTATGCAAACATGCTCATGCTTGGAGCTTTAACAAAAATAACGAAAATTGTAAGCGAAAAAGCCATGGGAAAAGCCATAGAAGATAGCATTCCCAAAAAAGTCGCAAACATAAATATACAAGCATACGAAACAGGGAAAAAATTAATCAAACAAGGCAAAACAAAAAAGCTATAAAATCTCGGGTATACTTTTCATTTATTACTCTCTTTTTTTAAGGCTTGCATGGGCATGCTTAGATAAGTATATAGTGGTTATTATGAAGACTGCTGTGGTGGCTACAAAAATATAGATTAGGCTTCGGAAATTCTGCATTTGTTCAGAATATGCAGAGAGATGCTTCTGATAAGACGCATTCATTGCACTGAAGCTATCGAGAAGGCTGCTGTAATTACCCAAAAGAATGCTGTAGGCATCCAAAAGAACCTGATAGGCCACACTAGAGCTGTTCAAGTCTTTTTGCAGCTGTTCGTAATCACTTAAAAGTTTATAGTACGACCGATTTAAGTTGTCGAGGCTTCCTTGCATTCCCGAAGTCGTGTTTAGAAGCCCATAATAAGTACTATTTAAGGCGAATAGATCTATTTGCAGCATACTGTAATTTGCTTGAAGCTCATAATATGTACCATTCAAACTAGTGAAAGATTCCTGCAGCGTTGAGAGTTGAACAAATAGACCATAATAAGTCACATTCAACATGTATAGATCTGTTTGCAATTTGCTGTAATTTGTCAGAAGTTCATAGCATGTTACGTTCAAGGCATAGAAATCCTCCTGTAACTGCGTATATTTAGCAAGTAACTCGTAGTAAAGATGCAACGTTTCAGAGGAAATTATGCTGATGGCGTGGTTATTGAAATAAGTGAAATATAAACAAGCCTTTTTCTGGTCTGAGACGTTAATCGAAGTTGGGACAATTTCCACACCGTCAGAAAGCACAATGTATGGGTCCTTCATCAACTCGATAGGAATTGTCACTCTGCTGAAACCTACAGAGCCTTCTTCGCCAGTGACATTGAAACGTATTATCTTGTTTCCAGTTTCTACTCCAATTTCAAATTTGAAATCAGAAATTGTTGAATTGGAAACAACAGTGACATGGTGTGTTTCACTTTCCAGAGTGACATCAAACTCATTAAAAATTCCCATTAAAGGATATTTATCTTGATTAGTTTCGTCTATAATGTAGGGGCTGTCTCCTATTCCATCTTCATTCTGATCTTGCCCTGCATAGTCACTCCAGTAGTTCCCTTCTTCACCATAATCCCAAAGATTTGTGTAAACACCGGACACTTGATCTGTATTGTTAAAGTTGTTATGGTATACAGTATTATTGTTACTGTCAAAAAGGTAAATTCCGTATGGGTCATTTGAGGACACAGTGTTACCGGATATTGTATTGTTGCTAGAGGAATAGAGGCTCATTCCAGCCAAGTCGTTATACAAGATAACATTACGAGAGAACACATTGTTGCCGGAGGAATCAAGGCGAATCCCATAGTAGATGTTTGAGGATATGGTGTTACCCGAAACCTCGTTGTTGCTAGAAGAATAAAGATAGATTCCGTCACTGTTGTCCGAGATGTTGTTGTCACGAATTGAGTTGTCACCAGGATAGTAAAAGCTTATTCCGACATTATCGTTGTACGAGATAACATTACGGGATACTACATTGTTGCTGGAACGATAAAGGATAATTCCGTCGCCGTTGTTCGAGATGTTGTTGTCGCAGATTATGTTGTTCCTAGAAAAATCCCCAAATCTAATTCCTTGGGAGTTATCTATTATTTTATTATTGCTTATATTGTTGCCATTAGTGTAAGGATCTATGAGTATTCCGCTGTTTGGGAGTGGTCCGCTTTTTTTTATGGTGAAACCATTTACGCTTACATTACTAACTACTATGGAAATTACATTACCAGTTCCGCCACCATCAATTATCGCAGTTTCTCTATGTTCTCCAATCAGGGATACAGTCTTATTCACGATTATGTTTTCATTGTAAATTCCGTTGTATACATATATGATGTCTCCGTCGGTAACGAGAGAAGAGTTTATGGCATCTTGTATTCGGGTAAAGTTTGCCGGTCCATCGTCATCTACGGTCCATTTTGTTGGACTCGTTGGGGTCGCCTTTACAGAGATTTTGTAATTTCTCAGAAGCGGTAATAATAGCAAATATAAGATTATGAATAAAACTAGAACAGCCTTTTTCAACATAACCACCGTCTCTTCTGTTAGCATATAAAGCTATTAAACGTTAAGGTGAGACGCTGAATAGCTAATCTCGGGAGAGTATTTTCCCAAGCATGATGGAACATGCAACTGCAATTGAAAAGGCTGGGATGAAAATTATTGGATCGATAATAGACTGCATAAGATTCCACACTATGGCCGCATATGATGCGACTATTATAAGTACCAGCAGGTAGATTTTGATTTTGATGTTACCGAGTCTAACTGTGGGCATTCTTTCTTGATTTACTATAGAACGCAAAAGATTTTGTGTCTGTCCTATTTGCTGGTCTGTGGCGAGAACAACAAGATTTTTGTCACTATCTCTGAACTTGAAACTTGAAAGCGTATATTTTTGTAACTCCCAAGGTCTTTTCTTTGGCAGAATTCTAACAACGTTGCTTTTCTCCATTTTTTTTAGAATCGTTTGGATTTTGCGGACAAACTGGATGTCGTCTGTTTTTTCCGCTCCGTACAATTTTCCTATTATGTCTTTGACGTCTGGAAAATGCAGTTCAAGTTGGAAAGATGCAATTGCATTGGCAAGGTCATATTGGTATTCGCCTTTCCGCAAACGTATGGTACCATTTACATAATCTGCACTCAAAGCCTCTTGCAGAAATAACACTTCATTAGATGTCAGCCTGTGCTGAGCCACACTGTTGTCTCCCTTTCAATAGTTTCAGTTGACACAGCATAAAAACGCTTCGCATGTCATAACCTTCATTTCAACGGAGTCTACTGAAAAAACCCCTAATTTATTCAATGACAATAATATAAATCTGTGTGTCTATCATGGCGAATTACCCGAATGGACTTAACCTACTGTGTGTGCCTTTACACAAGAAATATAGGAGCCATATTGAGCTTATAGCCTTGATACTCGAGGCTGTAAAGAACAACAATTCCACTCGTTATCCTCTTATGAAGTACACGAGCAACAACTATGCGCAGCTTAAGAAATACCTGGAGCTCCTTACAAATATCGGCTTTATTAGCGCGGAGACGAAAGAGGGTAAAATTTCATACAGAACTAACGAGAAAGGAACGGCCTTTCTAAGACAGTACAACATTTTGCGGGATATGCTGATTAGTGCATGTTCTCGGGGCAGATTAGTCAACAATTTTTATGAAGAATGCGATACATCCAACGTACAACAATTCGCTCCAACGCCTTTAGTAACGCGATTTGTAAAACGTTTATGACAATCTTTGGCTTTAAGAAGAAATCTAGAAAGGCGTTGTTGAGTCTTTTATTCTGTTTTTGCTCTGCAATGTCTTATCTTACACCGTGTAGCATTTGCATTTCCATCAGCAGCAAAAATTTGGAGCCCTTTTCCGTTATCAGATATGTTCTTCTTTCAGTGAAAACCATTAAGCCTGCATTAGTTAGGTAGTGGAGGTATTTTTTCGTTTGCACGTAATTCAAGTTGGCGCTTTGCATTATTTGTGTTTGCTTCATTCCATTCTTAGAGTTCCTAACGCTCTTTAGAATGTCACCTATTATCGTGATTCTATCCCTATACTTAAATGAGCGTGGAATCTGCAGGGCAAAAGAAAATTTTCCGAACATGTCCCTTCCTCCTTGATATTTATATTAGATTCAAAAATATCTGTTTTTCTATGGGGCGATTGAGAACGTTTGACAGTGATAGTAACAAAACCGTTATTTCCAAGTGCTTGAAAAGATACAACTCTAAAATTGAGGAGTGGCTTTGTCTCGAAAACTAACATACGCCGATACTGGTGTTGATAGGGCATTGAGAGCTAAATCCAAAAAAGCGCTACACCTTTTAAGGGAAACGTATAAGTTCAGCCGTTACGGCAGGGTCGTTCAGCTTCCCTATGGAAACGTCTTTCCTTTCGGGGAAAATCGTTACTTAGACTTGGTTATTGAAGGCGTAGGCACAAAAGTGCTTGTCGCACAATTGGCTGAGAAATATGACACAATAGGAATTGATGCAGTGGCACTGGCTGTAAATGATGTTATAAGGTCTGGTGCCAAGCCCTTAGCCATCTCGGACAACATTCACGCACAAGTCTCAGACGTAGAATTAGTTAGAGAGTGGATGAAAGGTATAACGAAAGGAGCGGTTGAAGCTGAATGTGTTGTGCCAAGCGGGGAGATTGGCGATGTTACTGAAGTGATAAAGGGCTTGGTGGAAGGCAAAGGGTTTGACATGGTTGTTGCGACAATAGGCGAAGTCACTAGTGAAAAAATAATTTATGGTAGGAACATAAAACCTAGTGATGTTGTTATAGGCATGAGGAGTTCTGGAATCCACAGTAACGGCGTTTCTCTGGCGAGAAGAATTCTGTTCAAAAAATGGGGTGGAAAGTACGAGCCTCATGATATTATAGAAGGACTAGGCAGAGAAGTGATCTATGAAGTTCTGGAGCCGATGAGAATCTATGTTAAGCCGTTGCTTACAGTTGCTGAGGAGCTTGAAGTCAAAGCAGCAGTACACATTACTGGTGATGCATACCTAAAGTTCAACAATTTAACAAGATTTTCGAAAGGCACGGGTTTTGAATTTGACAATTTTAAACCGCAACCGATCTTTGAGTTGATTCAGAAGACTGCTTCCGAACTTGGCGGTGGGATAACTGATGAGGAGATGTTTAAGACGTTCAACATGGGATGGGGCTTCGCAACAATTGTGGATAAGATGGATAAAGACGAGGCGGTAGACGTTCTGGAAAAAACAGGAGTGCAGGCTGAACAGATAGGTCGCGTAACGGATTCCGAGAGAATTAAAATCATTCGCGGAAATAAGAAAATTGTCTTGAAATAGTTACATTTGCTTGTCTGTCTACTTTCCTTCCATATGTTGTTTGAGAAGGGATAAATTTCGCCCTACGTGACATATTATTGTTGGAGGAGGGGGAAAGGAGAACGAGTTTTCGAGTGATGCTGATCTTAGTGTTATTAGGCATGCTAACATGGACGCTTAGCATCTACTCAGTTTATCCCGAACCCAGAGCATGGATCGTGGATGACGATGGTTCTGCAGATTTTCGAAGAATACAAGACGCCATAAATCATGTGAGTGAAGGGGACAGCATATTTGTGCGAGATGGAATCTATCATGAAAATGTCATCATAAACAAAACTGTTTCTCTAATCGGAGAAAAATCTGAAACTACGAAAATTTATGGCGGAGAAAATGGACCAGCCATTTACATAGAAGCAGACAATGTCATTATCAAGGGTTTGACATTCGAAGTCGCTTATGATACTCGTTACTCATGTGTTAGATTGTATAACACTAATAACAGCCTTTTTACTGGCAATATTGTTTTCAGCGGATTTTTCGGCATCCACATGTCTAAATGCAAAAATAACACTGTAAAAGATAACAAGTGTGATGTCAATTTTGATTATGGCATACTTATTGGTCATTCCTACAACAATATGATTTGTAACAATAACATAACATATACGTGGTACGGTATTGGTTTGTGGAATTCTAGCGATAACATTATCGATAGTAATACTATAATGGATACTGGAAGAGGTGGAGGATATCCTACGTCGTTTGAACCTGCAGGCATCCTACTCTGGAATCACTCGAGCAAAAACGAGGTGATTGGTAACAAGATACGTAATAATAAGCACAACGGTGTTTCTATTGTGTCATTCTCCACAGATAACTTAGTCATCAAAAATGTTGTATCCGGGAATAGAAACTACGGCGTTTGGTTGGAAGAAAATAGCACAGATAACACCTTTTATCACAACGCTTTTGACACTCAGGAGCAAGTTTACATTCAGAATGGTAGTAACCTGTGGGACAACGGTTATCCTGATGGCGGAAACTATTGGAGCGACTATATTAACATTGACTTGTGTAGCGGTCCATACCAGAACGAGACTGGGAGTGACGGAATAGGAGACACACCATACATTATTGATGAGAATAATCTGGACAACTATCCTCTGATGGAGCCTTGGGACATAAACTCGCCAATAATAGATGCTCCTTCCCAGAAGCCAGAGACAGATGATGTTAAGCACAATGAAGTGGTTACGGTTTCTGCAAATGTGACTGATACGGAAAGCAGTGTAAAAAATATTATTCTGTCTTATATAGCAAATGGCAGTGTTACTTGGACCAACCTAACCATGCTATACAACGCAAAATACTTCTTATACCAAGCCACTATTCCGGCTTTCTCAGCCGGAACACATGTATGCTATGAGATTATCGCATATGATAATAAGGGTAACATAGCCATAAATGACAATTCGGGAGAATACTATTGTTATACAGTGAAGCTATTATCTCAACCACATGGTCCGAAAGCCGAGTTTGCGGCATTTCCA
>Ga0315314_1002292_pt1 | contig 15968 bp, 18 predicted proteins | sample TDP9_MG_FD_203631 | JGI IMG/M metagenome (GOLD analysis project Ga0315314, IMG submission 203631) | Freshwater sediment microbial communities from Lake Towuti, South Sulawesi, Indonesia - TDP9 | ecosystem: Environmental > Aquatic > Freshwater > Lake > Sediment | place: Indonesia: South Sulawesi...
GCTGTGAACAGAGCAAGTCTTACATACTGGTTTTCATTACGTTTTGGCTGGTGCGAGGAGTTGAACGGTGATCTGCTCTTCCGCATTCTGTTCCTCGTTCTCTTCGTTCCGGGGATAGGCATTAGAGGCTACTATACCCGAATGGTAAGAGCTACAAGGAAGAGACGTTCGTGGAAGGAACGGCTGAGGGATACTGTCCAGGCCGAAGGGAGAACAGGCACCATTCTCTTGATTGGCCAAGGCATCTACTTGATTATTGCGGTGCTACTCTACCTACTCTTATCGCCCAGTCCTCTTTGGTTTGACCTTCCCGTAGCAGATTGGCTGCGGTGGATTGGCGTAGCCTTAGGGGTTTTGTCGCTACCCTTTCTTGCTTGGGTTCATTATACCCTCGACAAGCATTGGGACATTTCTTTATCACTGAGAAAAGACCACGTACTCGTAACAAGCGGACCATATCGGCGGATTCGACTTCCGATGTATACCGTCCACATAGTGTATTTCTTTGCTTGGGTGTTGGTTTCCGCCAACCTACTCCTGCTTATCAATTACCTTCTTACAATTCTGCTTATCACACTACGAATCCCTAAGGAAGAGCAAATGCTGCTGGAGAGATTTGGCGATGAATATCGTGCTTACATGAAACGGACTGGACGACTACTACCCGGTTTTCATCAAGGAAAAATGAACGCGAATGAGACAGGATTGTAGGCGGCGGGGTGGGGTTTGAACTCTACTCAACATGGAGGTATCACCGAATCTCCATTTTTTAAGTTCCACGCGTCGGTGATTAAGAAACGGAGAATTTAAACGTCAATCACGATCTTGGTGCGGGGGATAGTTGTATAACTCGAATTTAAACCCACCTTATAGAGGTGTCATGACACATTTGATGGAAAACACATGTTTTTCGAGTAGAAAGAGAATATGTCATGACAGATGTAATGACATTTATTTAATTCAAAAATCGGTTTGTTCATATTTTTGTGGATTTGTTGTTTACAGAGTCGCTTTTTCAAATGATTACCAAAACCATCACTAAGTGAATTTCCAAAACCATCACTAAGTGAATTTCCTTAATTGTAGCCATGCAATAGGAGCTGCTGAAAGAACTGTACCAACCATGCCAACTAACCATTGTGAAATAAACGTAAGCCCATAACTTGTAGCTATAGACGCGATAGTACTAGATGAACCCAATATGAACAAACCTATAGTCAAAATGGAGAATAAGGAGATCAGTCGAAGACGCTTGCGACGAAGAACGAAAGGTATCTGAATATAAGGTCCGTTAAACTCTTCTTTTTCTAGCCTTACCACTAGTCTAGACTTGCCTCCAACCATTAAGTCCTTTGTCCAGAAATCAAAGTACTTGGTGTACTTTCTTTGACGTGCTGGCAGGTTAAGAGTTTTCGGACCCACACGCAGGATCAATTCTTCGGGGAAGTCAACAGCATTCTCTTTAAGGTCTTCGGCATTAAAATTCTTGTAATGCGGATGAAATACTGCAAAGGTCAATGAATACTGTTTTCCCGGACAAAACTCATATACTTCCTTTTTGAGACTTAACGGAGAACCCAACTCCTCTCTTGCCAATACGTTAAGTCTATAAAAGACAGAGTGTTTGAATTGCTCTTGGTCAATCCCTTTTTTTATATCTGAGACCTTTACCAGATACTCGATAGTATATTCCCATGTGGTTTGTTGATCTCCGATTTGAGCCGACATTTTGAGTATAGAATCATCTCCGCAAAAAACTAATTTGGTAGGCCAATTTGTTCCTTCTTCTTTCTTCACTATTTGTTTCTCTTCCAGATAGGTGCGAACTTTGGAACTGAATTCATCCACTGCAGTTGCAGTCCTATAATCGCTAACTTTCAGAACGATTTGGTAGGTTACGCCGTCAACGGGAGGAATTATTCTGGAGATCTTGCAGAGTCTGAGAGGCCAAAAGTTGAGTAAATCCGAACTGTAGTCAAGGAAGATTGCGCATGCATCCACCCCTTCGAATTTCTTTGGATTCTGTTTAATTTCCTCATCGATCCATTTACTATCATATTCAACAAACTGTTCGAGACCATTCGGCAAGCTGAGCAAACTGAGGATCTTCTGCCTAAGATCTGGGTAAAATGTTGACTTTAGTAGGTATACGACTCGTGGATCCGAAGAGTCGCTCTTTCCTGTCATTCGAATAGCCTCATTCGTAAAGTGGTACTTGACACCTATATGAATACTCGTATTTCTCCAATTCATTAGGTCTGAACAACTTAGGCATTGTTTCTTCATACCAAATTCTGGTAATCATTTTTTGATTTTGAACAAAAACCTTTTGATACCAATCTTCAAAATTCGCATCATCATATTTTGGTAAGGGCCTTCCTTCTTTATATGCAGCTCGTATGTTTTTTTCAACAGGAGTGTATTTCCTAATTCGAATAACATTTGTTCGCAGCGGAAGGTTACGATTTATCTGCGACAGTCTCTGGGCACACTCATATAGTCTTTCTTGCCAAGTTTCTCTTTCTCCCCACATTATTGGAACTAGATATACATATGTGTCTGCTTCTATAGTATTTACGAGAAAGTTTAGGACTTCAAATTGCCTCGGGAAATACTTCGGTTCAGCTTTCGTTATCTTTGCGAAATCATCCCGACCGCTTTGCCCATTCCCCGCAGTTTTCAGACATCCTACTATTCCAAAATTCTTCTTTTTCGCGATTTCGCCCAACTCACTTTTAAGAGCTTGAAGATAGGTGAGTGTCGATAAGTTGCAGTCAACCCAAAGATAGACTTTGTTGGAAAGGTCTCTCTTTTCAATCTCGTTATACACATCCAAGATCAGTTCTGGAACTAGGCAAGCAATCTCGCCACCGGAGAGTCTAATGACATTAAGATGTTTCCCTTGTTCCAACCATTCTTCTCTTTTCTTCAAAAATATGTCGAACATTTCTTTCCCTGGGAAGTACTTGCCCTTTCCAAGTTCCGGTCTGTTTAGTTCGCGGTCAACAAAACAAAAGCTGCACTCATAATCACAACCATTTGTTTGTATTACAAATGTATCATTATAGCATCTCGGATCCCCTCCTAGCCTAGACGCTGCCACGTAAGGCGGATTTTGGAATTCAAGTTTTTGGAATCCGTCTTCTGCGAGCCCAATGAACTTACTGGACCAAACATCTGAAATAGAGGCCTTCAACCATTCTTGTCCATAATCGCCCGAGTCCCTTGACTTTATGTATTCTCTAATTCTAAAGTACCTTTCAGTTATTGGTGTGTCTTTTGTCATCTCGGAGCCCCGATAATCCGCAATAAAATATTCCTGTGTGTCGAGCTTTGCGATCAGACTCCTTCGTTGTTTTGCAACCTCTTCGGGGTCTATCATTTCAAAATTATTGAACAAGGCGCTGTCCTCAGTTTAATCGGTAATGGAGACTTGTTTATATCTCTTATCTAAGAAGAAATCACAACTCCTCATGTCATGACATTCGTAATGACAGATTTTGAATGAAGATCTTTGGTCAGCAAGATCTGAAAGAATTGGTTTATACCCTCATTCACAACCTCGTTTGAGTCTTAATGTTTCTTGTGGTGTCGTGCTAGAATTTTAGGTCTCATTTCTAGTTATTTAAAGAAGAGGAGATTGCTTTTGCCCTTTGCGTGTCTAATTTCTTTAATAAATTATGGAATTTCCCCGTAATAATTTCCGGTGTAACCTCTTCAAGCACTGGCACAAAATTATTTAACAGATTACTCCTCCCAAAGACAGGTAAATATATTTTTTTGAGGTAAGAATCACCCCAAGGAGTGATATAGTACACATTATATTCTATCCTGTTTCGCACCTCTTTTTCCATGTCTATAAGCCATTCTCTGCGCATTTGCCTTAGGGCTTCTGATATTGTGGGGGATATTGGAACTGCTACCCCTGCTCTCAGATGTCTCATTTCCCAATTGTTTACTGGAATTTCTGCGCCATTTTGCTGCAAATAACAGAAAACTACGTTCATCCAGTTCGCTGTCGCCAGCTCTTTAAGACTTTTTGGCACTAACTGAGAATTAGAATAGCGAGCATATTGGTGCTTTAACAGAATGTACAAGATGTAACCCATGACGATTTCCAGATATGCTCCTTTGAAGATGCCGTTTTCCACAATGTTTTGCTCCACTTCTGGGGGATATTCATTCCAATACGTGCCTTCCATAACATCTCCATAGTCTTGTTCACGCAAGATAGCTCCCATATAGCCACTGGTATCAACTTGGAAACCTCTCATCCCTAGGACAACAATGTAATCCTTCAAAAAGAATTTTTGCAGCTCTAAGTCAAGTTTGTTTAACCCTTGATCCGCAGCAAAAAAGTGGAATGAAGAGAGGGTTTCCACAGGGCCGCTTTTGCATAGCCCAGAAATCGTATTCACAGCAGTAGTCCCTCGGGACACCATTGGATCATAGAATCCCAGTAATTCTCCTCCAGCTATTTGCGCTTCACATTTTAACTCAACATTAACATTGGAATAACCTTCTCCATATCTATAGGTGACTACAGGAAAGTAGAGAGCGTTCGGAAATTCTTTCTTAAATCCAATAATCCCGTAACGGCTGTCCCTTAACTTGTAAAAAATGGGGAATACTTCATCTCCGTTGAAGTCTAGGGTCTCTTTGAATATCTTTCCTTGCTCTTCACCTACCGCGACTGACGCTGATATGAAACTCTGGGGTTTCTTCGTATAGCGTATGGTTTCCAGAGCTTTTACCACACGTGAACTATCAAGTTTGATTATTTTCATCAAGATCTTTTAATAGGCAAAAGACATTTATAAGTATATTCCATGTATTCTAAGTAGTAAGACATAGTTCTACGTGGGGAAGGAACTTGAATAGAGTTAAGCTCCAACGTACTGGAGATGGCAGCTACTATGCATATCTGCCCAGAATGCTGATAGAAGAGAAAAATATAAAAAAGGGCGACCTCTTTGATGTCGCTGAAACTAAAGCGTCAATTTTATTATCTCCGACATCACTAGGTTGGCTGCACAGACGAAAGAAAAAAGAAGAGTTCAATGTTTCTGAAAAATCTGAAGACCTAGAATGGAAAATCTTGTCAAGTTATTTGTCTGGGTGCCTTTCAGCACGATTCTTTAGGTCTGACGGAAAGGAGTTTAGTGCGGACCAAGTAACAACAGCAAATAATGTGATTCAGATGCTAAGAGGAATCGAATCCACTATTGATCAAAGAGAACTTGAGTTTGTTGATGTCGTAGATTATGAAAACGTAAATCCTTATGATGACGTCAGGAGAATGTTTAGGGTGCTTAGGGCAATGTTGCAGCAGAATAGGACTCTTCTTAGAGCGTTTAAACTTTTGAACGTGGTTTGTGATTCTTTGCATCGACATTGGACTTTTGAGAAAGAGCAGGTAAATCCGATTTCGTTTTATATACACAGAGTGGTGAATGTGCAGTTGCAGTTTCCAGACTTACTCATAAAAGCCATGAAAAACCCCATGGATTGCCAGCACATTGCTATGATTACATACATTCTGGAAAGAATTGGTGATGTTATTTTCGGAATGGCGGAGAGTATAACCCAAATTTATGTTCCGGGTATAGTAGCAGAAAATCTGTTAGCTTATCCTCCGCCTTACATAGAAAATCAGATAACATCAATGAATGAGTCTTTGAAAAATCTACTTGACATTATTGAAAAACCGATGAAATATTTCTTGACAAAAAATGTGGAACTCTCAGAAATGCTAGAAGATTCAGAAGATGTTGTTTACTCAAAAAATGCTAAAAAAGGGTTGACACTAAGGAACTCCCTTCAAACATGGAGAACAGAATTTGATCACGAAATTGCGGAGGTTGCTAAAGAAATGGAAGATGTATTCTTATTTAGAAGTATATTTCCCGTAGCTTTTAGGCTAAGAGAATTATCAACTTATATTGAAAGTCTATCCTCAAGAACTTGTCAATTATATTACTATGTTCAATAAGGTCTGGATTTTCGAGCATTTTCTGAAAAACATGACGTATCCCTTGTCACTCGATCTTGTAGGTTCAATCAGAAATTGCGCCGCATTTTGTGTTGAGCAAGTGAGAAAAGATTTTATTCGATATTGTTTTTATGGAGCGAGCGATTCATCATTTTCTTAATTGCATTCGGTAAATCTTGAGGAAGAGCAATATGTTTATGCAGAAATTAACCATTGGGAATGGCTAGCTAGACTTCTGATCAATCGGAAATCCTCAAAAAAATGAATAGCTAATCTTGCAATTGTAGAACTAATCACAAGAATGAAAAATTAAGTTGAGGTGAAATCCCAGATATTCAAATCACGGCGTTTCATTCTTATACTCTTCAAGGCAGAAGAGTAGTGTGCCCTCTTTTTCAAATATGCGTCCGGATGTGCGTATTTCAATACTTTATGAAACACACCTATTTTATAGTACATTATAACAGTCTTACGGTAAAAAATAAGAAAGTGGAGGCATATGAAGTCTCATTCAAGAGACGGAACTTTGTTGGGGGTAAGATATGTTAGGATAATTGAGGGGAATACAGAGAAAGACTGCGGGGATAATCATGTTCAATTGCAGCAAGAGAGAAAGAAATCTGATCGAGTAGAACCCTATTTCTTAGAAAAAGAATAGTGAGGTTCAAGATCTCCTTGTCTTACTCTTTTTTCTTCTCTTTTCTTTACTTCTTCCTCATAATCCTTCCAGCTACATGCATTCAGTGCTACTTCTAACTCATCGAAAATCCATTCATCTTCAAAATTACCTTGAACTCGAATTATGCGGTCATTATATCTGGAGAGAGCCAAATTCCCCAAGTTTTGAACAACATTTTCTGCACACGGATCAACTACGATTAAGTTGGCTTCTTTGACCTTATCAAGGTTTTCTAATACTGCAATATTTACAGGATCATCTCTAAACGAATATCCTATAGCGATCATTTTACTCCATTTTTGTGCTTTAAAAATCTTATAAAAGACGTAATATGGATCTCTTAGAATAGGTTTTTCTCCAGTAGGATAGATCATCATCTGCTCATCAACCTCAATAGGTATAGGACAAAGATGAGATTTCGGGTCTACAGTAGTCTTTATTATTTTATCCGCCTGTTTGAATTGCCATATTGCCCCGTGGAGCTTAATCAACCAATTTCCGGATTCGTTTCCTTCAGCGTAAACCTGTACATCCATTTCTTTGACATATGGATTATATTCCATGCGAAAACCATCGGCATACCTTTGGTTTATTAGATTATGATATAACTCTATGGACATATCATAATTAGTCGTGACAATTGTCCTCCCTAAAGGTACTTGGGTCTCATTGAGATTGCATATATCTTTTGTGAAAAAACGCTTGTCACTAATGGATTTGTAATCCTCTAATACTCTAAAAAGTGTGTCGTATACGACCTTCTTGTCTTGGAGAACACTGGATTTTATCGTACATTGTTCATATATATAATTCCTAAAATCACGTAGTACATCCACTAGTTTCGGATAAGCTCCTATTTGCTCAGGATCTCTACAGACATAAGCCGCAAAGGGATTACTTTCTTTTATTGCCTGTCTTGGATTTGTTAGAGCATCCAAAATCGTGTAAATGGCCTCGAAGTCAGGTGATATACCGAAATTCCTTAGGCTTTTAGTAATCCTGTTTATTATCTTCCCATATCCTTTCTTGTACACTGTCTTAACCAAATCTGCCGTCATCTCTTGCAATGTCTTTATTCCAAAAACCTTTGAAGCTCCTGCACCGAGGAAGATCAATCTAATGTTCCCTCATATTTCTGAATAACTAATGTCTCCGGTGATTGGTTGTTCTTCATCTTCTCTCGGTAGCAAGTACCATCTTTGTCTTCCATGAGGACGCTTCCATTTGCCACCACCTTTGTAAGTCAAAGCTTTCATATAATACTTGATATCTGTAGCACACAGCATTCCTTTTTGATAAAGGTCAGTAACACTACTCGAACACCTGCTTCCGATAACCTCTTCTATCTCCTTTAAAGTGCGAGGCTGATTGTCCTTCATCAAATTGAGAATCTTGCTCATTTTGTCCATCAGTATCGGAATTAAACAAGGCACTGAACGTTAAAAAGTTTGTGGGTTTAAAAAATTCCGATAATTCACAACTCATCGTGTCATGACAGATGTAATGACAGATGTCACGACATTTTTGCCAAAGAAGCACGATTTTGCTTATATTTAGGGATGGTGCGGGGGGTGAGATTTGAACCCACGAACCCCTACGGGACAGGCGCCTCAAGCCTGCGCCTTTTGCCGGTTCTTCTTTGACCTGGCTTGGCAATCCCGCCTAACTATACCATTTCTCATAAGATGGGCATTTGAATAAACTGGAGCCTCGTCGGCATTATCTTTATTTTTCTTTTCACATGTCCGTGCGAAGGGAAGAAAATATAAGTAAGAGTTTTCTTACCATTTTAGCGGTGATTATTGTGGAAGCCTCAATAACCAAAGTCTCCTCGAAGGGGCAAGTTGTCATTCCGACCAACGTAAGGAGGGCAGCTGACATAAAGAAAGGTGAAAAGCTTCTAGCCGTTGCTCTAGGCGATGTGATAATCCTGAAGAAGATCTTTGACAAAACCTTCGAGGAAACAGTTAAGCCTATCTGGGTCAGAGTACGGCAGATCGGCCTAACGGAGGAGGACATAAACGCTCTCATCGAAGAAGCGAAGGCTAAAGGTAGTACTTGACTCCAACATCTGGATCTCAGCTATGATCTGGGGCGGGTCGCCCGCCGACATCCTCAAGGCCGCTGAGGAAGGCACAATCACAGTCGTAATTTCTGAGGATATTGTTGAGGAGGTCAATCGGGCACTCGCTTACCATAAGCTTAAAGGGATTTATCAAGAGGCAGGCGTCAGTCGTGAGGAACTTGTAGAAACAATGTTAAGGATAGGGAAGATTGTTGAGGTGGAGACCGAACTCGATGTAATCAAAGAAGATCCTTCTGACAATAAATTTCTGGAATGCGCTGCGGAAAGCAACGCCGACTATATTGTGAGCGGAGATGAACATCTTCTTAAGATAGAACGTTATAAGAAGTCAAAAATGATCTCGCCAAGACAGTTCATCAGACTCTTAGAGGAATTGGTGGCTAAAAATGAACGGTGTTAACAACTCTATTCTTTAGAAACCAAAGAAAACTGGTTGGTGCAGAGGGTTAGGTTTAAATCTCCGTTCAAATTCCCGGAATTTTGCCTAGAGTGAAAGCTCTGATCACGCTATGGTGCGAGGGGGCTTTACACGCCACACTACATAGCGGAATCCTCTGCAAACCCCTACCTTTTTTCTAATCCTTGATTGGAAAGCGAGTGTGAGAGAGGGACTAGTGGTGTTCGAGAGCTGCTTTAATGTCTTCTGCTATCATCTTTCTTTTGGATTTCTCAATCAGGTAGCTTTTTCCCGTCTGCAAGTATGAAGGGAAAAACCTTAGCCCCTTGTAGAGATAATTATTCTTCCTAATTTTGTACGCGGAACCGCTGGGAATTATGGCCTTGCCAATGTTTCTTTTGGCAATGCAGTTCATCGCCTTTATAGAAGTGTCTCCCATAAGCAGGATATCTTTTGTCTTAGGGAACATGTTTATCTCATTTTCCAATACGCGAATAGAGCAATTTTATTCTTATTGGTTTTCTTCATCCGTCACTGAGCGACTTTGCTCTTCTTTGCTTGATTCGCAGCTTCACCTACAGCTTGCAGAATCCTTTATATCGTGTTTGTTGTCCACTACCAAGCAAGACTTGCTGGGGTTATGTGAAGTGGAAGCTAAGGCTTTCGAAAATGTGAAGAATCAAATCGGTTATTGTGGACTTTGGTGTGGAAGTTGTGTAGTAGGCAATGGAACCTTGAAGGAATTGACGAAAAGATATGAACATATCATCGGGGGTTATGGTGTGAATGAATGGGCCGCCAAAGACTTCGATGGAAAGGAATTCATGAAGGGATTGGCATCGATACAAGCCCTGCCTATATGTCAGCTAGCTAGCTAGCTAAGCCTCTCATTAAATCTAAGGAAGACGCGATGTTTGGACATATCATCTCCAGTATAGAAAGTGCTCTTATCCATTACGCTTTAGACCTTTACAAGAGAGAACCAACAAAAACCGAAATAGAAGAAATGGTTCAAGTAATCATTAGAAGAGCGCCAGAAATTAGGTCTGAAGTTTTAATCGCAACATCGAAATAGAAAAATTTGAATTCGATTTAATTACTTAATAATCAAGTTCATGGCTAAAAGAATTTGAACTCTCCTTTTCTTTAATTTTATATTGAGGAATTCCTCGGAGCAGATTTAAAGAAAAATAGATTGATATGAAAGCAAAGCGATTTTGAAGAACGAAGCCAAAAAAAAGCCAAGAATCTAAAATACCTAATTTAAGGACTACTGGTCAAGTTTGGATAGGGCGATGTCTCCGTTAAAGAGAGTAGTCGACAGTTATATGCAGAAGTTTTCTGGACTAGAAGAGCATTGCAATAGATGCCTTAAAACAGAGAGATGGGGAGGAAGTGTTTTTTTAATGGTTGTTGATGCAGCCTTCACATCAATCGGCTTGAATTACTTCACAGCAGTTGTTCCAAAAGTTGAAGAATTCAATAAGAAGTTTGTGGAAAGTGAAAGGATAAAAAATCTCAAAGAGCTTGCTAAAGCGGATATAGATGAGTTAAGAAAAGTATGTGCGCGTGAGAAGAAATAGGCTATCTCATGTTCTTCTAAAATGGGCTAAGTGTAAACTTGCCTTCAGATTTCCTTAAAACAAAGTTGGTTATCGCATGAGTCACTAATAAAGCAAAATCAGCGTCTTCAATGTTTATGCTTTTGCCTGCATGAGACCCCGGAGCCGCAAAACCGTATATCTTTTGGTTGATAATGCCAATAAAATCTCCGATTTCTTTATTGCCAAAGAACTTTGGCCAATCAGGAATCTTCCTTTTTTCATCGTCTATAACTTCTGTCGTTTCAAATCCGCTTTTCTTAATGGTAGACGATAGTTGTTCTAGGGTTTTTCTGCAAGAAGTTAAGACTTTGTCGTACGCACCCATGCTTTTCTGCTTCCAGGCGTCGTTAAGATATTCCGCGATTTCTTTGAAATCTGTAATGTTAGGTATTTCAACCAAAGACACGTTTTTGTACTTCATTACAGGAAGTATTTGTTCAACATAATCACTCTTTGCTTTCCTAAAATTAAGTTCAAATCCTGTTTCCTCTATATTCTGAACACCGGTTTGAACTCGACTACTTCCAAGAGCATAACCTTGAATTCGTAAAAATAAATCGTCTCCTTGTCGTGCGTCTTCAATTTGTTTTAAACGATAATGATCAAGGTCAAGAAAAGCCTCGACAGGCCTCTCTTGACCAGCACGGATTTCGCTGGGCACTTTTACTATCAGATGACCTATACCAGAATAATCCCCCTTTTTAGATCTGACTTGACAGTCCAGTACTAATTGGATTAATACAATAGTCTCCCTTTTACAACCTATGGTAAACCTAAACTTTAGTCTTGGATAAATAGTGGTTGGATCGGCAGAAAAATCATCATATCGAAAATCAATGGAGCTATTGCTCAAACTGAACCTTGTGCTCATCGTTTCCTTCCTCTAAAGATAAACTAACCTACTTGTACAAAAATCTTTTTAAGACTTGGAATTAACGATAATCTTTCCAAATCCACACCGACAACTACGTTTTCCGTGTTCGGCTTTCCTCGTAAGTCAGCTCGCTCATTCTCCTCTTCCCTCTTTGAGGTCGCTTACGCTAAGAGTAGATGGCTCGCTTCCCGTCATTAACCTCAAACGGGAAAAGGAGGTGAACAAAATGGACGGTAACAAAGAGTTTGTGGAAGACTTCAAGGAGTTATGCGATGAGTTACGAGAGGCTGGAATAGAAGCAACTGTAGAACAAGCAGTCAACCTGTTTGCCATCTTCAGCAAAGACTTGAGGACAGAGAGAATAAACGGTGAAAAAGATGATGTAGAGGTCAATTCGACAACAGAAGGTCAGCAAGCAACAGAGAAACAGAAACAATTCTTGAAGAGATTGGCTGACGAGAGAGGCATAGACATTTCAGAGGATGAACTTGAGCATGAGCAAACGAGAAGCCAGCAACAGAATAGAAGCATTGCTCGGGGGAGAATGAATCCCCCAATTCTTTTGTTCGTTACAAATTTATCTGTTAAGCACAAAAATAATAGAGGTGGGTTTTGTGGGTGAAAGGAAGATATATTTGTATATAGTCCAAACCTGATATTTGACTTTCTAATTTAGTCAGGTTCTATATCTCCTTGTAAGAATATACACTATGATAACCAAAACGGGTATCAAAACAATTGGCCACGCAGGATATATAATAAAAGTACTAAAGAGTGTTTGTCTAGAAACTCTCCCATCAGGTAGGTCAAAGGAAATTAAATGAGAACCTAATTTTGTGATACCAAAAGGAATATCTACAGTTGCCTCACCTTTATCGTTCGTCATAACTTTACCAAATAGGTCGCCATCAACGAGTACCGAAATTTGAAGTTGCGGGATTGTCTCATTGTTCTCGTCAACTGCTTGAATTGTTCCAGTGATATGTAACTGAATCCCATATAGTTCTTCTACTAGCCTAGCGATCAAAAAGACTGTACCCTTAAAAATGTTAAGTTGGACAGCGGGTGCAGAAAGCGATATTACTCTTATTGAAAATGGTAAATCTTTTAGGTCATAGAAACCCTCATAAACTAATACAGCCTTCGTCTCCACTATCCCCTCGGCTGTATTCTTGGTCTCATTAATGAAAGTAACCAACACAATTACTTCACTAGAGTAGTTGAAGTTTCTATCCCATCTGGATTCGATTAGGTAATAAGTGCTATCCGATTTTGGTATTTTGATAACATTCGCTTTGTTCTCAGCTTCTATCCGAAAAAGTTCGTACCTTGCTCCTTGAGATGTAGGCTTTACTTCCGTTGGAGTTAACCAACCTACCTTTATTTTACTCCATGCTTCAAGGTCGCTTGGTGTTTTCCCTGAATTCAAACTGTCGCCACTATCCATAAGCGATAGTTGTCCAAGAAACGTCTTTTTCCTTTCTCTATCATATAAGTCTGGCAAGCCTAAGCTATGAGCAAACTCGTGCGCAATTAATCCAAACTCAGCAAACTCGGACACATATGAATAGCCCCAGTAAAGAGCACCACCATCCTGAGGAAGAAATATCTCTTTTTCTTTGTGACCGTATGAGAAAAAGCCTTGTCTCCATAAAAGCTCAGTTATGTTATTATTTGCTCTAGGATAGGATTGCTCTTCACCAGCATGTATTACAATTAAATGCTCATAAGAGGTAAAATCTACTTCACTATCCCAAACTTGTATTGAGTCATGAAGAAACTCTCTCTTTCTAAGATCTTTGAGATTGATAGAGGTTGAGTTAATGGCTTTAGGATCATCTTCACCGTAGTAGGACATCGTATTGTTCAATGATTTCCAGCTTGATACAAGAGTATAGTTAAGGGATATTTTTCCATATGAAATTCTCTTGAAATACTGGTTCGTAGCTTCGATTTTACCGAGTAATGGTTCAGGTGATACAGAATGCTTAACATCTGAAAATTCAACCAATAGAACTATGAGACTTTGGTTGCCCTCGACTGACCACGGTGTCCACGGAGGCGGTTTAGGTCTTTCATTTACTAACCTAGGGGGAGCTGAGGAACTGTAGCTTAGTAGCAATAAGAATGTTATTGCAATTGCCCGTATAAAACCCAATGCGTTCGCGTAAAAAGAAAAACAAAGTCATATAAAAGGTTTAATCCGACCCGACTTTGAGCACAAAGCGTGCTTTGGGCAGTTGCGTGTAAGCGGTGGAGAGCTGACAATTGGAAAGCCCCACTTATTCCAAATTCCCAGAAGGCTTGAGGGCAAAGGCTACCGCTTCATCCTTAAAACCAATGGGATACCAATAGCATATTATGAAAATTATGCTGAAGAAATTTCAAAATTCGATTTTGTCCACGTAAGGGTTTCATTGAAAGGGTGTAACGAAGAGGAGTTCTCCATGCTAACAGGAGCAAAGCCAGAGGGCTTTAAGCTTCAATTGAAATCTCTGGAAAAATTGGTTGAAGCAAACGTAAGCCCGGATATGGCTAGGGAAGTAGAGATTGAGGAATTAATCCTATATCCACATGTAATCAATAGAATTCAAAAGCATAGACTAAAGTGTTATTCTGCTTACACACCTGAAGGAATTCCTTGGAGCAGGTCTAAAAGGAACCCCCATTACTCTTAGTTAACTATGGGGAATGGATGTGAGTGAGCAAATTCCATTTAGGTTGCATCAAAGTGTCAAGTGTCCAAATTGCGGTTCCCAGATTGGTTATGGGCAAAAGATAATTAACCAACAGTTAACGTGTCCAAGCTGTAAAAAGAACTTCCATTACAATGATGGATTTACTGAATTGTTAGCCACAATTCCTGCAGGCGTATTGTTTTTCTTGCCTGTTCGAGTTGGCCTCCTACAAACAGGCACCGTAAAAATAAAAGTTGGAGAATTGGAGGAGGTCATATTTGGGCAACCGTTCTACAGAATTAGTAACGTGTTCTTTACCACAAAAGACTTGAGGATATATGAAGTTACACAAATAGACAATGTTTTGATCTCCGCTCCCGTTGTTGAAAAGGATAGATTTGTAATTTTGAGTTCTAGACTTCCAGGTACTATCGGTCCAGGTGAGTTAGAAATCAAGTGGTATGCCATAGGAAGCGAAAGCGACGAACCGATCCCAGTTTGGCATATATTCGTTCAAAACTCCATCGAACTGATCAAGAAGCAAGAATTTGGGGCGTCAATAGTACTCTCAGTAGTGGCATTCGATGCATTCCTTAGCGAATTCTTAACTAACATTTTGATGAACAAATTTGGGTTTTCTTCCAATTTAGTCAAACGTACATTGCTGTCACATAAATATAACAGGCAGGAACGATTAAGTTATTGGCTTGAAGAACTCACGGGAAAACGATTCTCTAAATCACCGTATAATGAAGAAATGAAAAGAGTGGCAGACTTAAGGAATAAGATAGTTCATCCTGAGTTGGAAAAATTCGATGAAAAGGAACTGTCGAAAGATGAAGCTGTAACAGCATTGGAAATTGTTTTGAAATCAATTAAATGGATTAATGATTTGAAAAGACAACAAACGCTCTAAATTTGATCTCCCTGAAGTAAAACACACCCAAAACGCTTAAATAATTGTGGCATGCCCGCTTACATGAGTGAAAAGAGAGATGTACAGGCGAGGAGTTTCGCACTCGCGAAAATCCTAAAATCCAAAATCCCCTATTTTAAATCTCTTTCCTCGTAAGTAATCTCTCTTGTAATCGGTGTCTCTTCATCTTCTTTTGGTAATAGATACCATCTTTGTCTTCCGTGAGGGCGCTTCCATCTTCCTCCACCTTTGTAAGCCAAAGCCTTCATGTAATAAGTGATGTCTGTGGCATAGAGCATACCTTTTTGATAGAGATGAGTAACACTACTCGAACATCTTTCGCCGATAATTTCCTCTATCTCCTTCAAGGTTCGAGGCTTGTAATCCTTCATCAGATTGAGAATCTTACTCATCTTATCCATTCAATATCCAAGTTAACAATGCAGCAACAGAGCAAAAAGTTTGTGGGTTTAAAAAATTCCGTCAATTCGCAACTCTTTGTGTCATGACAGACGTGGTGACAGATGTCATGACGTTTTTGTCAAAGAACCGTGATTTTGCTTATATTTAGGGATGGTGCGGGGGGTGGGATTTGAACCCTCCGAAGGCTGGAGGCGTCTCGCGCAATCTCCCCTTTTTATATAGTAAGAAATATGAGAGGGAAGAACAGGGTCAAAAGAACATAAATAGAGAGATCGAGCTTGTTACAAAGCTGCTAGACTCTCTTTGTCAAACAGAATAC
>Ga0315314_1002293_pt1 | contig 15962 bp, 16 predicted proteins | sample TDP9_MG_FD_203631 | JGI IMG/M metagenome (GOLD analysis project Ga0315314, IMG submission 203631) | Freshwater sediment microbial communities from Lake Towuti, South Sulawesi, Indonesia - TDP9 | ecosystem: Environmental > Aquatic > Freshwater > Lake > Sediment | place: Indonesia: South Sulawesi...
GAAGACCTGTCTGCGCAGGAGTGTGAGTTTCTGGACTCTCGCCTACCAGAATCACTGCGACAATTCTTGGTGCGCAAACGAGAGGTTATGAAACACCTAAGAGAAAAACAGCGTCCTACTTTCTAACACAAGTCTAAAAAACCAAACTGACGTTAAACCATCCTGAGGAAATTGACAGAAGAAAAACTGACATGCCCAAAATGCGGTGAACAGGTCGCCAAAGAGGACAATTTTTGTAAGAAATGCGGAGCAGACTTGAGGCATCCGATTCCTGTCCATGTCGCTCCACCTTCAGAACCAACTCTGCCAATACCGCCTGAAATGCCCCCGCTTGCGCCACCTCCACCACCGTATCGAAGAAGATATGGAACGATCACAAGACTGTTCCGAATTTTGTTTCAGCCTTCAGAAACCTTGAGCGACATTGCTTTGGCGCCTGACTACGGTGGAGTCTTCATTGTTTTGGTTTTGCAGACAGTATTGGCTATAATTAGTGTTGCTTTCGCGTTTTCAAAGTTCGAAGTAACAGGACCTTATGCTGGCGTTTTTCTCGGCATCGTCTTTCCAATACTTATCTTAGCGTTGGGTATCTCGTTCATTCTGACGCCGGTCAGGTGGTTAATCAAATCCGTAATTGTGTGGAAATTGTGTGACAAGGGAAGCGGATGGAAATTTAAGAGCGCTGCATCGGTGACAGGCTACGCGTATATTGCCAATCTAATTGTCTCTTTGGTCATTCTGCCACTTCTACCCTTTGTCTTTCCAGTTATGCGCATTGACACAAGTAATTGGGAGGTCGCTTCGCGGGCGTTAGATACTTACAGAGCGCAATTGGTAACGACGCAGCTTTATCTTGCACTGCCAACATTGTTTGCGCTCATCTGGAAGTCGTATCTGGGAGGGATTGGGACACACTATGGCACCAAGAAGTGGTGCATGGTTTCCAGCGCATTTTGGTTATTTTTCCTGCTCGGATTAATCTCTGTGGCGATTTCCTTCATAACTTAACGTATAGAAAAAAGAACGTTCAATGATTTCATGCAGTTTATGGCTTCTTTTCCTTTTCTTTTTCTTCCTCTCGGAGCGTTCTTCGTAGGACTTTTCCGACAACGCTCATCGGCAGTTCGGTTCTGATCTCGACTTCTCGGATGGCTTTGTAGGGCGCAACTTTGGTCTTGACGAATTTTTTGATTTCTTCTTCGGTTGCTGTTGTGCCTTCTCTTAGAACTATGAAGGCTTTTGGAATTTCACCTGAGACCTTGTCTGGCTTGCCCACTACTGCGCAGAGCTTGACGGCTGGGTGTTCATAGAGTAAGTCTTCTAATTCACGTGGGTAGACGCTGTAGCCTTTGTACTTGATTAGGTCTTTCTTGCGGTCGGTGATGAAAAAGTAACCATCCTCATCCATCTTGCCGATGTCACCCGTGTATAACCAACCGTCACGCAGAACAGCGGCCGTTTCTTCAAGCAGGTTCCAGTAGCCCTTCATGATTTGTGGACCTTTTATTATGAGTTCACCAACCTCGCCCATGGGCATTTCCTTCTCACCTGTGTCAACATCAACTATTTTGGCTTCGGTGTCAGGCCAAGGAATTCCAATCGAGCCTATTTTTACTGTTTTCAAGGTTGCGTCAAGCGGATTGCAGTGGGTCACGGGAGAAGACTCTGTTAAGCCATAGCCTTCAACCAAAACCCCACTGGTCAATTCCATAAACCTTTTCTGAACCTCAGGCGGAACTGGCGCGGCGCCAGATATGCAGAACTTTATGGATTTCAAATTGTACCTACGTATGTCGGGATGATCTATGAGTATTGCGTAGAGCGTTGGCACGCCGCAGTAGACAGTCACTCGATGTTCTTGAATTGACTTTAATATTTCAACGGCATCTGGGCGCGGAAGAAGAATCATTTTTCCAGCTAAATAGATTGGCGCGTTCATGGATGTTGTCATGCCATAGATATGAAACAGAGGCAGCACGGTCAGGAAAACGTCTTCGGCTTCTTTGGGCTCCTTCCCATGCAGCCAAGCCACACATGCGACGGCGTTCGAGACTAGATTGAAGTGAGTTAACATGGCGCCTTTAGGTACGCCTGTTGTGCCACCCGTGTACTGCAACGCAGCTAAGTCTTGTTTGGGGTTGATTTCCACATTTGGCGGTGCGTTCGGTGCAGTGTCGACTAGTTCTTTGAAGTAGTAAACGCCAGTTTCCTTGGGCACCTTGAGGCTGGGCACTTTCCCGAGTAATGAGCCTAAAACGCGCTTAGCTGACGGTAAGTATTCGCCTACTGAGGCTACTATCAGGTGTTTTAGTTTGGTCTTTTCTTTCACAGCTTTGACTATAGGATACAGCATGTCGAGGAAAACGAGGGTCTCAGCGTCCGAATCGTTGACCTGAAACTCCAATTCCCTTTCCTTGTAGAGCGGGCTGACAGCCGTAACCGTAGCCCCGACTTTTAAGGCACCGTAGTAGCCGATCATAAACTGAGGAATGTTTGGCAGAAAAACCGCCACACAATCGCCCTTCTTCACGCCTAAATTGTACAGTGCAGTGGCAAACCTGTCGGAAAATACGTCTAAATCTTCGTAAGTGATCTTTTTGCCCAGAAAAACTATGGCTACATCGCCTCCGTGCTTCTGAGCGGTTTGTCTAAGAAGCGCATGCAAGGGAACCTCAGGATAGTCGATGGTTTTAGGAACCTCGGGAGGCCAATTCTTAAACCATGGCTTAGACTCCATTCTGGCAACTCCAAACCTATGGTTGTGCAGAAGCAATATATTAGATTTCAACAAAACAGCTTCCAACACGAAGGAAAAAGCTTCAATTGAAGACCGAGACAATATGTTTCGAATCCATCGACGCCAAAATGCAGGGAGTTCTCTACATTCCAGAGGTGACACCAGCCCCAACCCTCATTGTATGCCATGGTTTTGACAAGAGAGGTTTCAAGGGCTACAAAATCTTCAGCCAGCTAGCAGAAGCCGCCTGCTCAAACGGTTTCGTTTCGTTAACATTCGACTTCCGAAGCTGCGGAGAGAGCACAGGAAAGTTCGACTATGGCTGGGGCGAACAAAAGGACTTACAGGCAGCCATCGATTATCTGGCGACAAGAAAAGAGGTAAATTCGAACTCCATCTACGTTGTGGGTCACAGCTTGGGCGGAGCAGTGGCACTCTACGTGGCGCAGAGAGACAAACGAATTAAAGGCGTTGCCCTCTGGGCTACTCCGCACGACCACGCCTACAACGTGAAGAAGTTCATAACAATGACCCGAGGGCGCATGGGTTACTACGTTTTCTTAATGGTTTCCTATTTGGATTCTGTATTTGACGTGTCCAAGATTTTCAAATGGCACGTCTACGGCATATCACTCAGACCGCGCGAAGTGCGACGAAAACTCATGAAGCTGAAAGAAAGCGAGGCTGTCAAAGTCTTGCAAAATATATCAGTCTTGATCGTGATCGGCGACGGCGACCCTATCGTCAGCGTTGAAGAGGCGAGACTTATTTATTCGACTGCAAACGAGCCCAAGAAACTCGTTGTGATAGGATCAGCTAATCACGCGTTTCAGGGAAAAGAAGAACAAACCATTAATGAAACAATCTCGTGGCTGAGAGCAGAAACCGCCCGTCATAGTAGCATTTAGCTTTAATACTCAACTGAGAGCCTTGATAATACGGGAAGCGTGTTCCAATTATGAAATACGCTCTCATGGCGGACGCCTACGAGAAGATAGAGTCCACGACCAAACGATTAGAAATGACCGCTTACCTTGTAGACTTCCTCAAGAAAACCTCTGAAAACGTAATCGACAAAGTAGCTTACCTAACGCAGGGCAAGCTGTACCCAGACTTCGTCGGAATCGAAATAGGCGTAGCCGAAAAACTCGCCATACGAGCCATAGCCAAGGCGACGGGACGGAGTGAAAAAGAAATAGAAGCAGAAATGAAAAAAACAGGCGACTTGGGCTCAGCAGCCCAAAAATTCCTCGAAAAGAAGGCACAGGTAACGTTTTTCCACGAACCCTTAACCTTGGAAAGAGTCTACGAAACCCTCGACAAAATGGCCAAATCAACTGGACCTGGCTCCATGGAACAAAAAATCAACCTCCTCGCCGGGCTTCTTTCAGACGCTACGCCCAAAGAGGCAAAATACATCACAAGAACCGTTACAGGCGAACTTCGCTTGGGAATCGCCGACATGACTGTGTTAGACGCACTAGCAATAGCATATGGAGGTGGAAAAGAAGCGAGACAAGAAATAGAACGCGCCTACAGCATCTCATCTGACCTAGGCAGGGTAGCTAAAACCGTGGCTGAGAAGGGAATAGAGGGCATAAGAAACTTCAGCGTTTCGATAGGCGAACCCATACGCCCCATGTTGGCAGAACGCTTAGGTTCACCAAAAGAAATCCTTGACAAGCTAGGTGGCAAATGCATAGCCGAATACAAGTACGACGGCGAACGAGTGCAAGCCCACAAGGAAGACAACAAGGTCACATTGTTTTCCCGTCGGCTTGAAAACATCACCGACCAGTATCCCGACGCTATGGAATTAGTCAAGAAATACGTAAAGCCGAAACAAGCCATAATCGAAGCCGAAATCGTCGCCATAGACCCAGATACAGGCGAGATGCGACCCTTCCAAGAACTCATGCACCGCCGACGCAAATACGGCGTCAAGCAGGCGATGGGAGAGTACCCGGTTTCGCTCTTCGTCTTCGATATACTGTCTGTTGACGGAAGCGACCTAACTCAAAAACCCTACCAAGTCCGACACAGGACATTGGAAAAAATGATCCAAAAGAGTGACCGAGTCAACATTGCCGAGTACCTGATCACGGACGACCCAGGTGAGCTTGAGAGATTCTTTGAGAAAGCCATTGAAAGCGGCTGCGAGGGTGTGGTGTGCAAGTCTCTGAGCAAAGACGCGGTTTATCAAGCCGGCGCGAGAGGCTGGCTCTGGATAAAGTACAAGCGCGATTACAAGAGCGAAATGACTGACACAGTTGACCTTGTTGTCGTGGGCGCGTTTCATGGGAGAGGCAAACGGGGCGGAACCTACGGCGCCTTGCTTCTAACCGCTTACGACCCTGAAGAAGACGAGTTCGAAACCGTAACCAAATGCGGCACCGGGTTCACCGATGAAGACTTGGAGAAGTTGCCCATGATGTTAGAGAAGCATAAGCTACTGCGCAAGAACCCGAGAGTGAACTCAACACTCGAAGCCGATGTTTGGTTTGAGCCCAAAGTTGTCATTGAAGTAATCGGAGCAGAAATCACGCTCAGCCCAATTCACACCTGTGCCATGGACAAGATAAGAAAGGGAAGCGGGTTAGCCATCAGATTTCCAAGGTTTACTGGAAACTACAGGCTAGACAAGTCAGCAGAAGATGGCACCACTGTTGCGGAGATCGTTGAAATGTATCAGCGCCAGCTCAAGAAAATCGCAGAGCAACCAGTTGAACCCGTTGTTTAGCGCAGAGGCGGGCCCTTCAATTCTTTGATTCGTCTCGAAACAAGGAAGTAAAGACGGTCTCGCAAGGCGTTTCCAACAACTTTCTGGACTCTCAAGTCCTTTATTTCTTCCGCAAGTTTATTGTCACCTAAGGTTTGTGCAATCCACTTCTCAAAGTCTTCACGAAAGAGGTGAAATTCTAGAGACTTGACGTTTATGTCCTTAATTTTTTGGAGAAACTCCTCCAAGGAAGCCGCGCTTTGACCCGTATAGTTACCAATCGATGTAAAGAAGTAGAAGGCTTCTTCTCGATTCAAGTTTCTCAGCGTTCTAGAGGACGAAAACATCATAGACAACTTACCTCAATTTTCCTAGACGAAAAATAAATTCCCGTTCTTTTCTTATAAGTTATTCCTTTCCCTGAGCCGTCTTTCTGGCGGACAGAAACGCTCTTCCTTATATTTTTTCGTTACAATCGCAGTTCGGATTCTTAACACTCCAGGCAGAGGAGCAATTGATTTGGCTATGAAAGAATGCAGTTCTGCCTGGTTCTTCGCAACCACTTTGGCTCCGATAACGAGCTCCTCAGAAAACGATGTTGCCACCTCTAAAACTTGACTAAACCGCGTCAATTTTTCCGCAATTTTTTCGGTTTCTTTTGGATCAGTGGTGATAGTCATAAGCGCCGTTATGTGTTGAATCCCCATCTTTTCAGGGTCGATCATCGCCTCGTATTTTTTGATGAAGCCCCTTTCTTCCATTTTTTGGATTCTGTCGTAGACGGTTGAATGTGCGATATGGAGCTTGTTGCCGATTTCACTGTAGGTCTGTTTTGCATTCTTCTGGAGGAGCCGCAGAATCTGCAAATCTAGGTCGTCTAGCATTGCTCCTGGGTTTCTAGACTTCATGTGGTCAAGCCCTAATATTAATCTGCATTTGGTTGCACCAACGATTTATTCTTTGTTGCCGAAGGAATGTAGAAAAGCAAGCGATTTTTCCGTAAAATTTCCAAAATCTTGCTTTCGGAAATTTGTCGATTTATTTTTAGTGTTTCCTGCATTTTTTCAAAAATCATTTATCATAGCGAAAAAATTGCGCAATAGTTGTCGAATAGGTTTAAATTTTTCGAATAGAACTTACCTCTAGACAATTGTTCCAGCGGTGACAGAGGTGGCAGTCCCGAGAGTTTGGGAACTGATTCGCAATTTTAAAGACGAATGCCAATCGCTGGGTTGGATAACCTCGGAAAACGAGGACTGGGTTTTACTAGATAATCAATATCACAATTTCTTGTGGACGCGAACCATTCATCCTTCTTCATTTAAGAAGATAATCAAAACCTCCAAGTGTGCTGTGCGGAAGGGCGTCTCCTATCAGGTGGTTGATGTTGCCTATACAGCCTGGTTGTTCTCCGAATCGCCGCCTGAAGAACTGCTGAAAATGGTTATGGATGATCAAAACCTTTCGAGTAAAACTGCAATCTACGATTTAAGCGGTTTACGTTCAAGCAAGCCTATATGCGTAAAATTGAATTCCACAGAGAGCAAAGTCTTCAAAGAGTTCGAGAAGTTCTTGAAGAAAAAATCTGGGGCCGACTTTAAATCGCCTCAGGACATGGTGACAGCCGAGGTCTAATTCGACTGTCATTCTACAATGGCAATTGAGTTGCTGAAAAGATTTCTTTTGGCGACAGAACCGACACTCCAGTGATCTTTCCTATGATGTCTAATCGAAGAATTTTGTCTGGGTTCTTTAGGTCCACTTTTTCGTCGATTAGTTCAGCTAGCTCCCTAATGATGTCAATCTTATGATACAATGTGTAGCGTCTTTTTTCCACTGTCATGCGCCAACGTTCACCCGGCTTAATCCTATCTCTGACCTTCGCTACAGCTTCTTTCATAGATTCCATATCAGAGCTGACCCACAGGTCTACGGGAATCCACTTTAAAGTGTGCTGGAAAAGTGTTGTGTCCTTGCTGAAGAGCGTTTTGAGCCCCTGGATAACTTCCCGAGAATCTAAACGTGTCTTCACGCCTAGAATTCCACGTGCTATAGTGCGCTTGATAACGGGCTTCTCCTCGCCAAGCAAACCCAAAACGTAGGCGATTTCACGTCTTGCTCTCCCAGCTGGCGTCCAAGGAACCGACACGAGTAGGTTAAAGTCGTACATAACAAAATAATCAAGAACGGGAACCCATTTATTACACTGTTGCTGGCATGGGATGACTCAAGACTGATAAGCAACACCATTCATAAATGAGAATCGGAGGAAGCTCCTTGACCGTTGAAGACGAAGAGCGCGAAGAGGACAAAATGCGAAAGATGGCTGAGCTGAGAACCGCTCTAGAAAAACGTGTAAACGATCTGCAGAAAGAACTGGAACAACTTCAAGCCCTACTCGACTTCGTCAACTCCACGCTGCTGGAGAAGGGATTCAAGAAGCCAGAAATTGTTAAACCCGTCACGCCGGCACCTGTCACGGAAGAGGCAGCTCCACTAAGCCCCCCGTCTGCTATTGAACCTTCTGCTGCACCAACCTTCTTGGAACACGCGCAGGCTATTCCAATCAAAACAGTCACCGGCGACCTACTGGCAAACCTGTACACGGATGAAGAACACATGCACGTGATCCTCGCCCAGGACAAGCAGTTTACGGTGGATACACCGCCCTTCACGGCGTTTCTTGTTGAACGCGTGTTGACAAAGATGCAGGAGAAAGACCGCGAATCCGCTGGTGCAGGTGAAATACCGCCGGAGAGAATACTCTTCTTTGAAATTATCAGAGATGGCGACGTCATACGCGAGCTTGTAATCAAAAACGTTGGATCAGAAAGAGTAAGAGAGCTCAAATCAACAATACGCTGGACGTTAGAAAAGATGTATGAAAAAATGAAGTCAACCGCTTAAAGACTCTACCTAACCCCGAAGGACAGTGTTAGGAACAAGTTTTTTGGCTGCATAAAGAAAATCTTCCAGTTGCGCTCTTGAGAAGGGCTTCAGACTTTGAAACCTCGGGTCTATGGTTTCTACGCCTGACCTGAAGTTCTGCAAAGCGTATTTTTTGCAGCCCCTTATCGATTGACATATTTTTTCTATGTCTTCTATTTGATGCAGTGTTGGAACCAGCGTGGTTCTAAACTCATAGTCGACTGTATCATTCAACAGTATTTGAATTGTCTCTCCGATTTTTTCAAGGAAGGAAGCCGTGTTCATGCCTGATGCCGCTTTATACCTTTCTTTGTTTAAAGGCGCCTTCACATCCAAAGCAACGAAGTCAGCAAGTTGCTTTTTAATCAATCCGCGTATCATCGTTGGGTTGGTTCCGTTCGTGTCCAACTTAACCTTAAAACCTTCTTTCTTTATTTCCTCACAGAGAATGGGCAGATCGTCGTGAAGTGTCGGCTCACCGCCTGTGATAACGACGCCGTCGATCCATTTTCGATTCATTTGGAGGTGCTTTTCAATCCGTTCTTGTTCGATTGTCGGCATCTTGTCCGGTTGCAGAACCAAGTCTTTGTTGTAGCAGAAGGGACAGCGCATATTGCACCCTGGCAAAAACATAACTGCAGACACCTTCCCGTCCCAGTCGGAGAGACTCACGCCGATGAAGCCTTTGATCTCCATTGGAGTTGCGTCCAACTCTTAGTGTCCGTTTGTGACTTTTATCTGTTGTTTGCGAAATGTTCTCTTGTATTCTAGGAGAAGCTTAAAAGGCTGCAAAAAAGCCCTGAATGCAGTCTTTCGCTGACTGAACAAACGTGTGCTTCACTGGTCTTTCTGGCTCGAGTTTTTCTAATCGCTCAACACGAAAATAAAGGGGCGGATGCGGGTCCCAAGTTATCCAGTCTTGAATGCGATACGAAGGCGAACGCTCAAACTGCAGCCGACGGAAACCAATCTTTCTCAATGCCCCAGCCAAAACCTTTGGGTTTCCACCCTTGAGGGCCGAATCCAAATCAGCTCGGGCTTCAAAAAACTTGGCTACAAAATAGATCAGGCCTAGAATGAATATGAGATAGAGAAGACCAAAATCTTGGATGTAGGGCCACAGGACAAAGATTCTGAGAATGTACTCACCGCTGACGAGTCCGAACAGGACAAAAGGATCTCTAGCCTTGAGGTGGCTGAGTTCGTGCCCCAAGACTGATTGAATCTCATCTTGTTCCAACTGAACAAGCAGACCCGTAGTTAGGAGTATTATTCCGTGTTTTGGGCTTGGACCAGAAGCCGCTGCATTTGCAATCATCGTGTTAGAAAGCGCGATCTTTGGGATGGGCAGTCCGTATTCCTGGGTTGTTTTCTGCACCAGTTCATTGACGTTGACAGCCTTGGTCGACATATTTGCTGGTGCACATTCTAAACCGTATTTTGACATTATTTCGCAGGCTACATCGCTCTCCACCGGTTTACCGACAGCTATTGTTTTATCGTAGATTTCCTTCTTCATCTGCAGCAGTTTTTCTCTGTTGTACTTCTGCGTAAACTTCACCCTTTCTTGAGCTGGCAAGTGATACTGCAGTATGTGAACCGTGGGATTCTGCGCCGTGATAGGCCAATCACTCAAAGTGCCTATGAGCCTATCTGAAAATATTACCGTAAGCAGCTGGGATAACACAATGAAAATGGCTGTTGCCACAAGCCCGATGGTGAAAACCAAGATGATGCTGATGGCGATTAAGAATACAAACAAGAAGAGTATGTTGCCAAAAAGTATTCTCTCAACTATTCTTGCCCGTCTAAACGGAGACTTCTCAGGAACTACCTCCCTACCTTGAACCCAAGCAAAATACAGTGTTGAACGTCGAACCTGCTCCTCGAAAAATTGAACAGCGATTATGAGATCTTCTTTTAGCCTGGTCAGAATTGCCGAAGGCATGCTCGTTTCCAACGGTGTCATAGTAACTTGAACAGGTTTTCCTGCTTTCATATTGACATCTATGTGCCATCTTCCTTCAGGCTCGAAAAAAGTAAAGCTGAGAACATCAGTTCCGTCTACAACGGTCCGCTTAACATTTGCAAATCGATGTGAGGAAGGCAGAATGTAATTTTGGTAGGTGAAATTGAGTAATTCTCCATAGTATGCGGATGAGACCTCGGTTTCAATACTAAATGACACGCCACTTGGCTCGGACACGCTGCAGACACGCTCAAGCAGAAAAGAGTAGAGTCATCCCTTCCTCTTAAGATTGTGGATGGCGCCGCAGACGGCTGCAAAAACAGGGTCGTAAGCAGGTGGAAAGAAGTGGACAGGCTCAAAAGAACTTTTCTCTTTGACTAGGAAACCAGGGGGCGAATCGTCTACCCGTTCTAGACCGTCCAACCTGAGGACAAGCATTCCTAAGGCGTGCACAAAAATTATCCGCCTATCTGTTAAGAAGAAGACACCTTTGTCAGTTGTCTTACCCTTGGATGGCTTCTGTTCATCTAGATAAACAGGTGAAGAAACATAATGAACAATCTCGCCTGATTCTAGAGTAAAGGGCAACTGCTCAGAAGGATAAGTTGGCAATGCGCCTTGACAGTATCGCTTAGTCAAATCCAAGAACTTTGAAAAAGCCTCAGATTCACCGCCTTCAGCGATTTTCTGCCACTCTTGCCTCGAAAGGGTCACATCCAAGTAGCATCCTCTGAAGACACGGTCTCCACAGTTGTGCCTGCCGACAAGTTTGTGGGGCTCGCAAAACACGAGCTGATATTTGTCAGAGCCTTTGTCGACAAACTCAGCGAAGCATTTGGGACAAGGGTTAACCTTTGGCTTAGAAAAGGAAAAAAGCCTGGGTTTCTCAACGGTTATTTTCGCTTGTCCACAGAGAGGACATTTCTCGAACAAAACTGCTTCATTCGAGAGACTCATTTGGTTGCCTTCAGAGAAATTTTATGGCTTGTCTCATAAAAACCTTCACTTGTTGTCATCTTAAGAGAAAAGCAGACTTAAGCCTTGAAAGGACGAGTCGTAAGCCTCCAATAGAATAAAGATATCGAACAACTGTTATACGCTTAAGAAGCCAAGCCAAGAAGCCTGTGACCTTGAACTTCCACACCCAGCCAACAGCGTCTCTGTCACCAAGCGAAACAAACTGACCGACCACTTTTGGAATATACCTCATCCGCTTAGTTCCTTTAATCTGCGCTTGTACATTGTAGGCTGCGACTTCCGCCTGCTGAATGGCTAGTTGCGCAGTAGGCGCTAAGGGTCTGTTTGTAACGGGGTCGAGGACCAAAGCGTTGTCTCCAATCACGTAGACTTCAGGATGGTCAACCGATTCAAGATACGGGGTTATAACCACACGACTGCGTGGACCATACTTGAGTCCAGACTCTGCAACCAAGTCGCATGCTCTCACACCTCCAGTCCAAATAACCGTGTATGTCTGGATGCTTCGTCCAGTTTTTAACTTGACCACGTTGCCTTCCACTGAGATGCAAGGCGTTTTGAGCAGGAGCTTAATGCCATTGCTCTTAATGACTTGTTGCGCTCGCCTTATTAGTTCTAAGTCGAAGCCTGGAAGAACTGTGTCGCCTGCTTCAACAACTATTAGTTGTGTTTCGTTTTGTGTGATTTCGAATTGCTTACACAGCTTTGCCATGTAGTCGATGAGTTCCGTGGCGAGTTCGACTCCGGTGAAGCCCCCACCGCCCACGACAATGGTTAACATAGCTCGCCTCTTGGCTTCGTCAATTTCTTTTTTTGCTTGGGCAAACACATCGTGGATATGCGCTTTGATGCGTATGGCGTCTTCGACAGACGACAGCGTGAAGGAGTTTTTGCTCATTCCCGGGATGCCATAGAATTCGGTTTCGCTGCCTAGGGCGATTACTAGTTTGTCATACTTGACTTTTCCTTTGCCCGTGGTGACAGCGTGCTGACTGAAGTCGATGTTTGTTGCTTCCGCCTGCAGAAAATCGATTCTCTTGTTTTTCATCAGCCTTGCAAGTGGGATAGTCGCTGTCTGGGGCTTGGTTCGTCCGGCTGCGACTTCGTGTATTTCTGTTTTTAGTTGATGGTAGTCGTTGCGGTCGATTAGTAGGATTCGCCAGTCGACTTCATTTTTTAGGAGTTGTTCCAGGTTTAGTGCTGTGCGTAGTCCGCCGTATCCTGCGCCCAAGATGACGATTTGTTTTTTGTTAGATTCCATTAGAGGTTCTTTGGGCTCCCATTCTCTGGGTAAGGTCTAGGGTTGTTTTGCTATTATGATTGGGGTTGGTTTTCATAAAACTTTTATAGGAAGGAGGTTGGTGATTAGTAAGGTTGATTGGCATCGGCGGTGCATTGATGGAACCTAGCAAGAAGCCCTTGAACGTGTTGACGAAGCAGCTCAATTCAAGCGTGATTATCACACTGAAGAACGGAGTGGAATACCACGGCGTAATGGTGCGATGCGATGGCTACATGAACATGCTGTTGGAAGGGGCTTCTGAGCACGTGAACAACACTTTGATTGCCAATTATGGCAACGTTTTGGTTCGCGGGAACAACATACTCTATATAGCCATCGGTGTTCCACACAAGTGAAGAAACTAAGAATACTCACTCGTGCTTGAGTGGGTGTTTTTCTGAAAGTGAAGAGATAAGAAAGAGCATTCCTACTGCTATTGTTTTTTGGTCATTTGTGAAAATAGGAGGAGATGATAGGTCTGGGTTTTAGTATAAGCTTGGTGGCAGGGGTTTGTTGGCGAGTGCGTTTGCTCCGGCTCGGGCTTCTTCGATGATTGGGAGTACGGTTCTGAGTTCTCTGAAGTATTTGAGTACGGTTGTGCCTCGTTCTGTTATGGCGTAGACTATGCGTTTTTTGCCTACGGTTTTTTCTTCGACGAGGTTGTTGTTGATTAGGAAGTCGAGGTATTCTTTTAGTACGCTGCAGTTGACGTTTGCTTTGTACATGATGTGTGTGAGTTTGAGTGGTCCGTGTCGTGCCAAGACTTTGAGTATATCGATGTACATCTCGAGTTTGGATCTGCGCACGGTTTGGTTCCACCTTTTCTTTTCTTTTCTGGTTTTTTATATAAATGGTTTATGGATTCAAAATACGTTTTGTGCGGGTGTACCGCCTTGTTTTTGCCTCTATTTTGAGGAATAGGCTTATTCTGTTGATGAATGCTGTAACTATGTCGTCTGCTAAGACGGATTGCATGTCTTGGCTGAGTTTTTTCATTTCTTTTTGGAAGACCTTTCTCATTTTGGTTTGTAGTTGTTTTCTTTCGGTTTGTGTCATGGTAACTGTTTGCATTAGAGGCTGATCTCCCAATGTGGTTGTGTGCATGTTGTGCGGGTTTGTATTTAACTAATTTATGAATCGTGGATACACATTGATGGATGGGCTTAGTATGAGTGTGGGAAAATTTTTTTGTGGTTAGGCTGAGTCTGTTCTGTTTGTGTTCTGGTTGCTGTTTTTGTTTCTGAATGGTTTTTTGGGTTGGGTTTGAAGTGGATTTAGCGCACTTTCAATGTTGTTTAGCGTGAAGTTGCAACATGGTTAGCGTGAAGTTAGGAATGTTGCCAAAAGTGACGTTTATAGGCTGCTGGAAGAGTAATTTCAGAAGAAGAAGGGAACAAACCACTTACGCCTTCTTCTACCAGAATGTACTTGTTCTAGGTTTGAGGTGAGGACGACATTTGTTTTTTCGTTGGGTGTGTTTTAGCTCTTATCGATAGTATCAGTTTAGAAAATTATTGGAAATTTCTTTTACGATGAAGTGAACCCAGCTCTTCGGGACAAGGGCAAATTGAATTCTTCTTCGTCAAATCCTAAGGGTTCTATCTCGGAGATCACCCCAGAAAGTCTCTGTAAGGCGGCTAATTGGATAGGTTTGGCAAATGTTTTTCCTGATTCTAATATGTGAAGAAGCAAGTTAAAAAGAGCGTTTCTGTCCTTCTCTTCATAATAACCACCTTCTTTTATCACTTGACACCATGCGTCTCGGAGTTCTTCTGTGTCTGCTCCCTTAATTGCCTCGAGCCATTCCTCCCAATTATCTGCCCAGTTCAACCTGCAATATGACATACCTCTAATATATCTAAAACGCCAAATGTCCTCTTTGTTTTTGGCAAAATCTCTGAACTTATCGCCAATTGATGTTTCTTCAATTCTTCGATGCTCAGAGCTAATAAATGGGATATCCTGAATCGCGGATATTGATGCCGCTGCCAAATGAGCAATTTCCAACTTTTCACTTTTCAGCATTTTTGCCAGCGACGGCTTGGCATTTTTATAACTAGCGTACCAATATCGAGATGGTAAGTTCTGGTGATCACGAAATACAGTGTATAGTTGTATCATGTGTTGCTCCTCGATAACTCCTGCGTTCAAAGCAGACCAGTAAAGAGGTTCAAGTTGAAAGTGCCCAGGGTCTTTTAGAAAGGAATAATGTGTTAGGACCTCTTCAAGAATGCCTTTCAAGCGATTTGCGACGAGTAGTTCTTCTTTTGTTTTTGGTTCGTGCCACTCGTAATCAGATACCAAACTTAAAGGCCATGGTTTTATAGGTTTTTTGTCTTTTAGCTGAATTCCCATTGCCTCTAAAGTGAACTTAAAAAATTCTAATGTGGTAGTTGAGCTTCTAGCCTTTGATGACCAATATATCATTGATCCAGCCCAAACAGATAAGGGTCTAATTCGCCACGTAAGAAGAGAAAGAACAGATTCAGAGAGACCTCGATGCTGCAACCATCTTCTTAGCTCACTCACAATCTCTGAGTCCAGAAATTTCTCAATTTTGGGATCACAATGACAATCAGCCCAAACTAAAAGCTTGAGCGGATGATTTCTAATATTTTTGCTTCTTCTATTTACAAGTTCAAGGAGTTCTTCGATATCTGTTTTGCATAACTTTTCTGACTTGTAAATCTGATGGAGTCTAACGAGGTTTTGGTGGCATTCAAACAGTTTTTCCTCATCTTCATACGTCAAGCCAAGAATTGATCGAACAATCCCCGTGAACCATTGAGTATCTGTTTTTGGCTCTTGAGACTTTTTTGATAAAGCAATGTATTTGTCAAGATTATGTGGCTCGATTAGAAATGAGAATAATGCAACAAGAAAACTTGTAAAAGATTCATCCTCTCCAGAAAAAGTTGCGCAAAAATTTTCAAAAAGCATTGCATTCTTGTTTATGGTTTCTTTCACATGCGGAAGAGCAAAACCAGGCAAATCGAACTCTAGAGCTAATTCCCTTTTTCTCCAAGTTTCTTCTTTGGCAGAGAGTCTTGAGATAATTAAAAGTTGAGAGACTGCCTCTAGGTAAAGAAAATTCTCTTCACGTTTGTGCACGGCTTTGATTCCAGAAAGCTCATCAAGTTCTTCATGTGGCTTAGGTCGATGCAGGCGAGCTCTCTCAAATCCATCGATTAAAGCAGAGGCAATAATTACTCTTACCTTTTGAGATAATGGAAATCCAAGGAAAAAACCCAAATTTGTCCAATGATCACTTATAGTTAACACTAATTTGTTTGTGGGAATGACGCTGACAAGTTCTTCGAATAGTTTCATGATCCATTTCTCTGCGATT
>Ga0315314_1002294_pt1 | contig 15961 bp, 13 predicted proteins | sample TDP9_MG_FD_203631 | JGI IMG/M metagenome (GOLD analysis project Ga0315314, IMG submission 203631) | Freshwater sediment microbial communities from Lake Towuti, South Sulawesi, Indonesia - TDP9 | ecosystem: Environmental > Aquatic > Freshwater > Lake > Sediment | place: Indonesia: South Sulawesi...
TCTCCTGGACCTATGCCCAACACGACTCGACCAAGGGCTAATTCGTTTAAGGTTGCAATTGCCTGAGCGGTGAAGACGGGATTAACCATATACGGGTTGGTTACTCCAGAACCAAACGTTATCTTACTGGTGTAAATCGCCGCCGCCGAGAGCGTCACATACACGTTTCGATTGTAGAAGTGGTCAGTTACCCACAGATTGCTGAACCCACCTCTTTCAGCCTGAACCGTGTAGTAGATTATCTTCCAAAGCGGCTCACGAGGAGCAAATTCTATTCCAAACTTCACCAACTATGACATCTCCTTAAGCCTTCGACCCTTCTTTAATCTGGTCAGCGATGCTTGTCATCTCCATTTCGGTGAAGACAGTGACAGTTTTTTCTGGTTCCAGCAGCAACGAGGCTTCTAGCAACGTGGTTAGTCCAGACTCGCTTTCGAGGACGTCTTGCTGCCAATTGCGAAGTATCGTGCTTGCAAGGTGACTCGGCATCTTGTCATCGTTCTTAGACGTGAGAATCAAGTCCACTAGCTTATCTGAAAGCATTACCCTCTTTGCAGGCGGCACTGACTCAACAACTGTGCGATAATCCATGAGGATTTCACCCTTTTTTTAGAGAGACAGTAATTGAGAAGAGTTGGGCTTTAAAACTTGTCATCAAGCCACACTTGCTTCACATAAAGTCAGCGAGGCTGTGTTGTTTAACCTTCTCTGCCTTTTCCTGCGGCTCTTGTTTCTCCCCAAAGATTACCAGTTGCCCATAGACTCCGTCGTAGCCTGGTGTCACCTTGACTTTCTCTTCTCTAACTCGAACGACGGCTTCGGCTACTTGGGGGTCAATAATCTTTACCATCTCTTCTTTTGGGGCATCTATGAGCACGGTGTACTCATTGCCGAACCTCGCAATCAACGTGTTGTAGATTTCCCACACTTTCTGGACGCTTGGGTAGGCTACGCCTAAAAAAGTGGCTATTATCTCAGACAAAGGCAGAAGATGCATGTAGCCGACTGCGTTCTCAGGCATGAACCCTGCTGGTCTATCAGCGAGTTCCTCCACGCGCTGCTCCACGCCTTTCGTGAGGTTTCTGCGACAGACGGGGCAGCGGTTGCCGAATTTTTTAGCCTCCTCAGGCGAGAACGAAACCTTACAGTTACGATGCCCAGTCCAATGATACTTACCATAAGCTGGGTCAGTCTCAATAGTGTATCGAAAACGACTGGAATCCTTCTTGCGAATGGCATCGACGACTTCATGATATGCCAGCCTTTCAAGCTCGAAGACGTTGGCTTCCCGACCTATTCGCCAAGGCCAATGGCTGTGACTGTCACTGTTCGAAACCAAAGCGAACCTGTCGAGAGCGCTTAAGCGCCAGTTCATAGGCGGGTCAGAAGACAAGCCTGTCTCCAAGGCTGAAATGTGCTTAGTCATGTCTTGATAGCAGTCTTCGATGCGGTCGAAGCCGCTGAAGGCTCCGAAGAGGCTAAACCAAGGCGTCCAAGCATGCGCTGGAATAACCACATTTTCATTGCTGACCTGCATTATTTCTTCGACAAGTTGAGGCGCTGACATGCTGAGTTGGGGTCTGCCGTCGCTGGTCAAGTTCCCGTAGCGTGTTAATCGGTCGTTGATCTGAGCCGCTGTTTCCAAACTGGGCGTCAAGATGACGTGGTGAATCTTTTTGATGTCTCCCTCGAACGGGAAGATTGTGGCTACTTCACCTGTTACTATGTAGTGAATGCTGGACTTTAGTTCTTTCACTGGCTTATAGAGCCCGGCGTCTGGAACATCAACGAGTTCTTGTTTGAGTTCACTAAGCCATCTGGGATGAGTGAAGTCGCCTGTACCAACCAGGTTCAAGCCCTTTATTTGAGCAAACCGCGTGATTTCGGTAATGTTCATTTTTTCGCTCGTGGCACGGCTGAATCGACTGTGAATGTGAAGGTCAGCGATTACTCTCACTCTGCTTTGGCTCCCTTCATAAAGTATTTTTCGAAAATCTTTTCCCAATCCAGCTTGAACATTACAACAAGAATTAGAACCAGAAAGGCAGTGGTAAGTATGGCGCCCAACCATCCGCCTTCGCCGAACAGAACACGGATGAAACCAATAGACAATCTGCCTGCGTAAGCCAACACGTAACTCATGAGCAATTTGCCCACCAAATTAGCTATCCAAACCTTAACCAAACTGTACCGCGTGATTCCCAACGGAATAAAAATGAGGGCGTCGGGCAGGGGAGTGAAGGCAAAAATAAAAACTACAAATGGTATGTTGCCCCCGAAAATCCTGACAAGGAAATTCATTTTCCTTTGCTGGTCTTCGCTTATTATTGCCCTTCCATAGTATCCAAGTAAGTATCCTGTGAACACTCCGATGCTGGCGCCCAACCCACCTGCGATTGCTAGGACAACGGGGTCCATGACGGCGCCTAACAGGTATATGACAAAAGTGTAAGGTATTGGTACGACGACGGTGGATGCGCCTATGGCGCTTATGATGAATACGCCTAGGAACCCATAGTTGTTCGCGAATTGTAGCAGTAGTTCCCAAAATTCCAAGGTTTGATTCTCTTTTCTCTGCGATGTGGTCAAGCGCGGGTTTAAGCATTACTGTACTTCTGAGTTTTTCTTTTAAGCGGTTGAGACGAGGAAAAAAGAGAGTGGACTTATGCTGTCAACTTCACGTGTTTGTTCAGTTCTTGGGCGACGTCTTTCAGTCCAAGTTTGGTCAGTGTGGACTTTGTGGGTATGCCTCTGTTGTCCCATCCTCGTTTCTTGTAGTACAACTGCAGCATTGATTCGTACATGGATTTGTCCAGTTTTGCGCCTTTAAATGGTCCTTTCGTCAACGGGTCTTTGAACCATCGGGCTGGCACCATGTCCATGTTGCTGCTCCACTGTTTTCCGTATTCCCTCACCCAGAAGGCTCTGATCAGAGCGTAGGTCCGGTCTGCAATTTTGTACATGTCCTTTAGCGTCATATCCAAGCCAAGAGCAGCCTTCATAAAGCGCGGGTACCAGTCTAATTCGAAGCCAACTTCAACCCATGGAAGACGACATGTGGTTAAGAGCTCGAACATGCCACCTCTTATGCGCTGAAGCTCGATGACCTTGTCCACTTTGATTTCATCGTAGCTTTCGCGTCCGTACTTGACTTCCCAAGATATGACCCAGGCGTCTTTGTGGTGTGCTCCAGACGCGGCGGTTCCATACGCTAACGCCATGGCAGGTGTGGTGTGGCAGTCGTAGGCTGAGATTTCAAGTCCCTTCACGTGCATTCCCCATGTTTTGGAGCCTTTACGGGTTTTTTCTGAGGCGTAACGCACTCCTTCAGCCAGCATTGCGCCCATCTTGCCCTTTCTGTGAACGATGTCTTCGGTCAGCGCCTTTGCTTTTTCAAAGTCGCCCCACCCAATCTTATAGTCGATGAGTTTTTTCTCCGAAGCCTCCATAACGAAGCCTATCACATTACCAAGAGATATCGTGTCGATTCCGTAGTCGTCGCACAGGCGGTTGAGGTGGGCAACCTTCTTCAAATCTCCTAAGCCTATGTTAGAGCCTAGGAGAGTCACGTTTTCGTAGTCTAATTCAGCGGGCTCGTTATCCTTGTCTGTGATCACGTTGCCACAGGTCATGTTGCACTGCGGGCAGCCCCTGTTACCGACCTTGATTTTTTCCATTGCAAAGCCCCCGATGGCATCAGCTTGGTCAAAGACGCCTTCCTTGTAGTTGCAAGTTGGCAAACAACTGTTCTCTTGACTCCATTCTATAGTTGACATGGTGCCCTGTCGCTTCCAGAACTTGTAGTTGGGTTTAGCTAAAACGTCCTTATAGCCTTCCAAGCCCAGTTTCTTGAGTTCCGTCATATTGTCGGCGGGTAACTCTTTGGTTCCTTTGATTGCCACAGCTTTCAGGTTCTTGGAGCCCATGACGGCGCCGATTCCAGGTCTGCCGCCTCCCCTGCCCTCCGCAGAGATTACGTTGGCGTATTTGACCTTGGTTTCTCCAGCATGTCCGATGGCTACGACGCCTGTGACGTCGCCGTATTTCTTCTTTAGGTCTTTTTCTGTTTCGAAGGTTCCGCGTCCCCAGTAGTCTTTGGCGTCAAGAAAATCTGTCTTGTCGTCTTCGATTTTGACAACTGTGGGTTTGTCGGCTTTGCCCTCGACAACTAGGGCGTCGTATCCTGCCTTTCTTAGCTGCACACATGCCCATGTGCCTATGTTGCCGTCGCCGTAGCCGCCTGTTAGCGGGCTCTTAGCCGCCAAGACGAGTTTGCCACTGCTCGGCAATGAAGCACCTGTTAAAGGACCAGTCGCCATTATTAATCGGTTTTCAGGCGAGAAAGCGTCTGTTCTAGGTTTCAACTCGTCCCAGAGGATTTTGGCGGCGAAGCCTCTTCCCCCAAACCAGTTCAATGCGAACTTAGAGTCAAATTCCTGTGTCACTGTTTTTCGCTTTTTCAAATTGACTCTTAGAATTTTACCTGTCCAACCGTGCATGTTTGAGCACCATCCTGTTTGACTTGATATTCAGGCTTTTGAGTATTTGATGTTTGCTTGTGATCTTTGGGCAGTTGCCACAAAGCCTATTAGCATACGCGATAATGTCTCTGATTCTCTCTTAAATGTCCAATGGAGTTTCGGAAAATGGTAATGTGCGAATTCAAATACAAACCCCACAGGGTTGAAAGAGGCTACAACAATCGAACGCTTTACATTGATCTTTCAGACATGAAAATCGCGAGCAAGCCCGTTTCAGAAGAGATGAAGGAGAAGTTTATAGGCGGACGCGGCTTCAATCTGTGGCTCCTGTGGAACGCTTTACCAAAGAACCGCATTGTCAAATGGGATGACCCGGAAAATGAAATATGCATAGCCGCTGGTCCCTTAGGAGGAACCCCAGTCTATCCAGGAAGCGGCAAAAGCATTGCAGTGACGATATCACCGTTGACTGACACTGTGGTCGACTCAAACGTAGGCGGATATTTCGGACCATATCTGAAGTTTGCTGGATGGGATGCGCTTGAAGTTCAAGGAAAGCCCACGTCTGAAGTGGTTGTCCTGATTGACGGTGATGAAGGAAGGGTTCTGATTGAGGATGCCTCAGCACCATCCTCTGAAACTCACCTAATTACCGATTGGATGGCCAAGAAATACGCCGAGGAAAACAACCAGTGTATATCTGTAATCTCATCAGGTCCGGGAGCAGAACATACACGCTTTGGATGCCTTAACTCTTCTTGGTTCGATCCTGGACGCAAAATCCATCGATTCAAGCAAGCAGGACGAGGCGGAATAGGCACTGTCTTACGCAACAAGAAAATAAAGGCCATTGCTGTGAAGTACTCAGGCAAAATATCAGTTGACACTAACGGTCCAGCAGACCCTGATACGATAAAACAGGTTGGCCACGCGCACAGTCAAGAAATCAGGGCTCTTGACCCAAAGCAGAATGAAATGGCGTCAATCGGCACAACGCACCTAGTCTTGATAATGAACGATTTCGACCTCTTGCCTACAAACAATTTCAAGTTCGGCACTCACCCGGAGGCAGAAAAGCTGGGGAAGGAGGTCTACAGGAGAAAGTTCCATAAAGGATTTGATGGTTGCTGGATGGGCTGTGCATTAGCGTGTGCTCATGGGGTCAAAGACTTTGAACCGAAAACGGGCCCCTACAAGGGACAGAAGGTTTTCGTTAGCGGTCCTGAATACGAGACCATAGCTGGAGTCGGCAGTAGCTGTGGGATCTTTGACGCTGACTATGTGATTGAGATGAACTTTTACTGCGACATCTACGGCTTGGACACAATTTCCGTTGGCACAGCCACGGCTTTCGCTATTGAATGTTACGAGATGGGGTTGATCGACAAACGAGCAACTGGAGGATTAGACCTCCGATTTGGCAACAGTGCAGCAGCGCTTGAACTGGTTCATCATATGGCTAAGGGCGAAGGCTTCGGCATAGTAATAGGCCAAGGCATAAACAGAATGAAGAAGTTCCTCGCTGAAAAATACGGTGCTGACCCGAAAATCATGCAAGACATCGGTATGGAAGCCAAAGGCTTGGAGTTCTCTGAATATGTTACCAAAGAGTCGCTCGCTCAGCAAGGAGGCTACGGTCTAGCTTTAAAGGGACCGCAACACGACGAGGCTTGGCTGATATTCTCAGACATGGTTCGCAACGAAATGCCAACATTTGAGCAAAAGGCGGAAAACCTGCATTGGTTCCCAATGTTTCGCACGTGGTTTGGCCTAAATGGTTTATGCAAACTTCCATGGAACGACGTCATTCCTCTGGACAACAAGCAGACAAAAGAGCCTGCTAAGATTATGAGTCACGTTGAGAACTACATGAAGTTCTTCTCGGCTGTCACAGGCAAGAAAGTTGCTGTGGATGACATCATTTTCATGAGCGAAAGAGTCTACAACTTTCAGCGAATCTTCAATCTGAGAATGGGATTTGGCACACGCGAATACGACAACATACCTTATCGAGCTGTTGGTCCCGTAACCAAGGAGGAATACGAAAGCCGTGCAGAGCGATACGACAAGCAGCTTAAAGAAAAACTTGGCTATGATCCGACGGGCAAGTCAACTAAAGAAAAAATAAAGGCTTTGAGGAAATACCGTGAGGCGGAATACGAAAAACTGAAAGACGCGGTCTACAAGAGGCGCGGATGGAACAATAATGGGATTCCGACTCTGCAGAAGGTAAAGTCCCTCGGCATAGACTTTCCAGAGGTAGTGGAACTTCTGCAAAAACATACATAACAACTTTCCAAACCCGCCGGCAGCACGGTGTGCATCTTCTTTAAGTTTTCATCTCAGAGTGTGAAAGACTTAATTGTCAAAGACGCATAATCAAGCCAATAATTGGAGGGTGAAAACAACTTGAGCAAAACTAAGAAGACCCCCAAAATTGCTCTAATAGGCGCTGGCAAGATGGGCGAAGGAATAATTGCAGGTTTACTGAAATCAGGCGCATATAGCCCAGAGCAGATTCGCGCCTACGAAATCCTTCCAGACAGAGCCAAATATATAACAAAAACATACAAGGTAGAATGCTTAACCGATGCCAAAAAGGCTGTGGCCTTCGCCGACATCAGCATAATAGCCGTCAAACCCGCAGATGTGGCTAAGGTCCTCGCAGAAATAGCACCCATAATCAAACCGCCAAAAACACTAGTATCGATCGCGGCTGGCGTAACCCTCGACTTCTACCGCAAACACTTACCCAAGCAGGCTTCAATCATCCGCGTCATGCCCAACATGGCTGTCCTAGTCCGCGAAGGCATGATCACAGTGTGCCCCTCTGAAAACGTAACAAAAGAGCAGTTAAAAACAGCAACCGACATGCTGAACCTCCTCGGACGTGTCGTGCGCTTAGACGAAAAATACCTGAACCTAGCCACAGGCCTAGTGGGCAGCGGACCCGCCTACATCTACCTCATAATCGACGCCCTAGCCGACGCGGGCGTAAGACTCGGACTGCCCAAAGACGTATCCACGGTGTTAGCGGCTCAGACAACCCTCGGCGCAGCAAAGATGGTAGTTGAAACAGGCGAGCACCCAGCCAAACTAAAGGACATGGTTGTCACACCCGCTGGAACCACAATCGAGGGGCTGCTGGAGCTGGAAAGAAGCGGCGTAAAAGCCAGCCTCATAATGGCTGTGACCAAAGCAGCGGAGAGAGCAAGAGAACTAGCTCCACCAACCTAAACCACTCCCTTTTTCTCAGGACTCAACAACTCACTTCTGCTCCAGTTTCTTAATGAAGTCTTCGCGCGGGGGGTAAAATATGTCAAGCATTACGAAGGGTTTTTCACCTATGGTTGTGTCGCTGTGAAGAACATTTGATGGAATGCAGTAAAAATCACCTCTCTTGACCACGTGCTCTTCATCTCCGATTCTCAACCTAGCCCTGCCGCCATAAACCATCCCAACCTGTTCATGAGGGTGCGAATGTAAGGGCACACTATGTTTTGGCAACGTCTTGTTCAGAGCCATCATCATCTTTTCTCCATGCAGTCCAGTTAAAATAACGGTTTCCAAGCCATCGAGTTGCTGGATTCTTGGGGCTTTTGCAGCGTCGATAAAGTATCGAGACCTTTTTTCTTTCAATTAGCTAGTTCCCCGCCTTCTCTCTGAATTGCATCTTTTGTTTATTTCGGTTTATGTGGACGTTTCGAGATATATGTCGGTTTGTGCAATTTTTCTTTTTGGAAACGTTTTGAAGCTCGAAACAACTGCTATATTAAGTCTTCATATATGTAATCTCTTGACAAGAGTGGGGTCGAGTCAGATGTATGTGGACGTTTGGTCTCACGTTGCACAGCGCCAGAGAAAGGTCAACCAGATTGAGAAGCTTTGGAAACTGAAACTCATAAAACCAAGCCCGACATTAACCCTCCTCGTAGCATATTACAAGGTCAGCAACGCCATACTAAAGCAACTGTTGAAAACAAGAGTCTGCTTAACCGCCCTCCTTAGGAGAATTCTCAAGTAAGACGCCGAGGTTGCAGAAAGCAATTTTTCCCCTCTCGACCCACCCTTCCTTCTAACAGTCAGTCGCCAACAATGCTAACATTTTGTAAGCTCGCAGTTACGTCTCTACACCCTCTCGGTCCATATGTGAAGCCAAACTATTCGTGAAACATTGAAACCTAAGAGGGACGGTGGGACTAGCGGCTAACCCCAAACAGTTTCATTTTCAAGAAACAACATGCACGCAGAGAGGTATGACCTCAAATCTTTTAACCACTTTTCCACTCAACTTTCACCAAAAGTGAAATCGACAATGCCTGGACTAACCGCACCGTGGGAAATCAAACGCACCTTACTAGTTAAGGCTGAGGAGGAAACCGACCCCCGTTACGGCTGCAACCCCTTAGAGCGTCCAACCGAGCAGTATGTGAAATTCGGAGTCATCAACCTGGACAAACCCGCAGGTCCGAGCAGCCACGAGGTAACTGCATGGGTTAAACGTCTCCTCGGCTTAGGCCACGCTGGGCACGGTGGAACGCTCGACCCAAAAGTGACAGGGGTCTTGCCCATAACTTTGGAGGAGGCAACAAAAATCGTTCAGGCCTTGCTTCTCTCGGGCAAAGAATACGTCTGTGTCATGCGGTTACATCGGGACGTGTCGGAAGACAGAATCAAATCTGCGTTAGAGGAGTTTACAGGCGCCATTTATCAGCGTCCGCCGATTCGGGCGTCGGTTAAGCGCCGACTGCGCACAAGAAGAATCTATTACCTCAACCTGCTGGAAATCGACAATAAAAACGTGCTTTTCCAAGCGGGTTGCGAGGCTGGCACATACATACGCAAACTCTGCTACGATATAGGTGAAGCCTTGGGCGTGGGCGCCCACATGCAAGAATTGAGACGCACAAGGGCTGGACCCTTCACTGAAGATTCCAACATGATAACGTTGCACGACATAGCTTACTATCAAGACTTGTGGCAACAGACCAGAGATGCAGCCGTGCTGCGCCGGTTCATCCAGCCTATGGAGAAGGTGTTAGAGCCAGTACCGAAGATTGTCATCAGGGACTCGGCTGTGGATGCCATATGCCATGGAGCCAACCTCGCCGCGCCAGGTGTGTTAGCTGTGGAGTCGGGAATCCAGTCCAAGGACTCGGTGGCAGTCATGACGCAGAAGGGTGAAGCTGTAGCTCTTGCCCGAGCGTTGGTAACAACTGAATTGATGATGGAAAGTAACAGAGGTCTAGTTGCTAAAACCACGCGGGTGCTCATGTCACGCGGCGTTTATCCAAAGATGTGGAGCAAAGCGAGTTAAACGCACACATCAAGCCTCCATCGAGGCAGTGTGTGAACAGAAGTAGTTGAACACACAAATGTGGACTGTTTATCCCTTTTTGTGTGCGTGTTGATGACAAACAGCGCTTAGTGTCATCAACAAGTTTGCTCTTTGCACGGCTGTGAAAATTTATGTGCTTGTTAGTGGTGGCTACGCCTTAGTAACACTAACAAGTTCATTGTTGTGTCGTTGACTGGTGTAATTTTTGGAAGAAGGTTGTCAACTTGCCTAGTGCCTTCTTCTTTCAGTGGTTGTTGAACACGTAGACGCTTTTGTTCAAGCGGCACCAGGTTCGAAAACCCTTAAACACTCACATGCTCATTCTTAAATCGCAGACAAGGAAATGCGCCGGGTTCTCCTAGTCTGGTAGGGAGCAGAAAAGGCGCAATCAAAGCAGAGCCCAGCTCAAGCCTGGAGTCCCAGGAGACTTCGATACAGCTAGTCTGTGGCCCGTAAGGGCCGCGTGGGTTCAAATCCCACACCCGGCGCCAACAACGTTCTTTCAGCTTTCCCACAATACCCCCATGTTCAGTTGGGAAACGGTCTTTAGACGCTGATTCTTGGCCGTCAGAGCGTCTTTTTTCTTGCCTCTGTCGCGAATTTCATGGCTTCGTGGACTCCGCTGATGAGAAGCCCGACGCCTAGACCTAAGTATAGTCCGGAGTCAAAGAGCAGTCGACCATGTAGCTCTGTCTCTGCTAAAAGTTCAAAGCGAACCCTGATGATGTCGGACGTCGGCCACATTCCCTCCCGTTCAGGCAGCAGACTGCTAGGGGGAAGCTGCCACGAAAGATATCTGTGAGGTCTAAGAACTTCGGGTTCGTTGGGACTCGTTTGCGAACTCAGTTCTTCTTTGTCTGGAAGGGGAATAGTGTCTCTTATTTCGCAGCCTTCTGGCATCTCAATAGACAAGTTTGATACCGTGTAGTTCAAGGGATGAACTTGAGGGAAATATTGAACGGCTATGTTATGCGTCGTGCTGCAGAATGGAACCACTATTTCGTAAAGTGCGAATGCCTGTCTATTCACGAGATCTCTCCAGTCGAACGTCACGTCGACGCTGTATGCCCTGATTCCCGGCACAGTCATGAATCTAACATAGAATATCGACGTTCGGTTTACCTGTGAAAACACAGTTTTCTTCTCAAGGACTTCCACCGTCTTCGCCTCTTTCGTGGTTGGGTCGGCTGCGGCAACACCGCCCCTTTCCCCTTGTACACTATTTGGGTGAATCTCAACTTGACATGGAATCTGCAAGCCAAAAATTACCTCATAGGAAGAGTTGCTTTCCACAGAGGCAGACAACCAAAAATGTGTGGCGAAAAACCCTAGAACAAAATTTCCCTTGAAGTCGAAGTTATACAGCCACATGTTCAAGCCGAGAGAGTCACACTTTTCAGAACAGAATGCAAGGATGCCGTATGGAGCGAGCGGTCTAGAAGCAGGCCTCTCACTAGCCTGAATCAGCCTGAAAACTCCTAAACCAGTTAGACCTAGCCCTATAGCAATTGGAAAGATAATTATGAGTTGTCTCAAGAAAGAAGACAAAGGAGGCATCTTGGCACCCAAACAATAAGTCTTGTCTTTCAACGTATAAATTCTCTCTGCAAGTGTTGAGTCTGAGGCGCTTCTGCCAAATATAATCGACTAAGGTGGTTTTCTTTGATTCGTTCAGAGTAAACAAGATAAACCACTGTAATTACTTGAAGTGGTGTCTGATGAAAGATGTTGGAAAAACAATCCTACGATGTCATAATTATTGGCTCCGGACCTGCGGGCTTAACCGCTGCCATATATACTGGTCGTGCCAAGCTCTCTACGTTGGTGATAGGCGGCGCCGCTTGGGGTGGGCAGCTCATGCTCACGAGCGAGGTGGAGAATTTTCCAGGGTTTCCGAATGGTATGCTAGGACCAGATTTGATGGCAAAGATGCGCGTGCAAGCGGAGCGTTTTGGCGCTAAAATCATGTTTGAGGACGTTACCGCTGTTGATTTTGGGTCGCGTCCTTTCAAAATCAGCATCGGTGACAGAGTTTTTGAGGCGAATGCGGTGATTATAGGCACGGGTGCGTCTGCTAAATGGTTGGGCTTGCCTTCTGAATCCCGACTTCGCGGCAGAGGAGTGTCCGCCTGCGCCACATGCGATGCACCTTTTTTCAGGGACAAGAAGACGGTTGTGGTGGGCGGGGGCGACACAGCCTTAGACGAGGCAATGGCTTTGTCAAAATATGCCCGTGAGGTAACCGTGATTCATCGGCGAGACCAGTTGAGAGCCAGCAAGATTCTCCAGGACCAAGTGTTCGCCAACCAAAAAATCAACTTCGTGTGGAACAGCATAGTGGTGGACGTCTTGGGAAGGGACCGAGTTGAAGGCGTCAAGCTGAAAAACACCCAGACAAGTGCTGAATCCACTTTGGCGACGGATGCGGTGTTTGTGGCCATCGGATACAAACCAGTGACAGACATTTTCAAGAATCAAATCAACATGGATGAAAACGGCTACATCGTCGTGCACGATGAAACCAGAACAAGTGTTGAAGGGGTGTTCGCTGCTGGTGACGATCACGACAAGCGGTACAAGCAGGCAATTACAGCTGCGGGTCAGGGATGCAAAGCCGCCTTGGACGCTGAAAGATACCTGCAGGAACATCCAATGTAGAGGAGGGGTAAGTGGTATTGGTTCATCTTTTCTGTCAAAACGGCGACTGCAGAACCATAATCCACTTAGACGACGCGACGCACTGGAACTCCAAGGGAAAAATAAAGTGTGGAAAATGCGGAACAGTCATCGAGATTGAAGTCCGAAATGGTCAGGTCACACAGGCAAAAAGAAGTCAATAAGAGCTATGTTGCCTTTTTTCGATGTTTCCGAATTGTCATTTAGAGGGCGCGGATTCACCCGGTTCTTCTGCGCCAACCTCATGCGGAGGCATAGGGTATGTTCCAGAAATGTTTTTTAAACACGGTGGACCGTCTTTTCAAAGGATAAACGCAGAGTGTTGAGGCTCCGTGGCTCAGTCGAAACACATCGTTCATTGCCCCAGTTGTGGCTTCACCTTTGACATAAGTTACGGCAGGACCTTTGCGTGTGGCGGCTGTGCGTCGGTTGTTCAGTGTGGCATGGCGAAATGCCCAAAATGTGGACGCGAGTTTCCCCTGCCTGGACATTATGGAGAAGCATACAGGAAATACGTGAAAAGCCCAAGATAGCACGGAGAATTAAAGAGTCAAAACAAACTATGTTGTTACCTGAGAGGACAACTCTTTGGCTGCAGATAAAACCCTGCTTCATGCTGGACAAAAGCCTCGCCTAGTGGTTTTCGACGTTGAAGGAGTGCTAATTCCGAAGAGGCGTTATCTGCTGTTTGAAGCGTCTCGAAGAATAAGCTTCGCGAGCTTCCTGAGAATGTTTTGGGCGGGTCTCCTATACGAATCAGGGTTGACATCCCTCGAAACCGCGCTGCGAAGAATTTACAAGCAATTGCGGGGTTTAACCTTAAGCGACCTTTTCCAACTCTACAAGAAGATGCCCCTAATGCAGGGCGTGAAGGAGGTTTTTGAGCAGCTAAAGAATGCTGGGTGTAAAACAGCACTGATAAGCTCTGGGTTGCCTCAGTCGTTTATTGAAGACTTGGCGTCTCAATTGGGCTGCGACCACGCTTTTGGCTTAGGTTTAGAGGTGGTGGAAGGTCGCTTAACAGGTCAAATCGGCGGAGACGTGATTAAACCCGACGGAAAGGCGCTCGTTCTGAAGAGAATCCAAGAAAAGGAAGGATTGACACCAAACGACTGTGCCCTGGTCGCTGACGATAGAAACAACCTTCCCATGTTTGGGCTCTGCAGAATGAGAATCGGATACAACCCAGAATTCCCCCTAGCCCACAAATCAGACGTAGCCGTGAAAGGCGACCTGAGGGAAGTGGTGCCACTCCTGACTGGAAGCCCCGTGGAGTATCATTCCGTTTCAAGGCGGGAACTTACCAGAGAAACCATACACTTCGCAGGGTTTTTTGTACCAGTCTTCACCATGTATTTGTCATTGAACCACTACCTTGTGATTTGGGTTATCTGTGTGGTTACACTGCTCTACATTATATCAGAGCTTGCCCGTATGCTAGGCATCAACGTCCCTGTTTTGTCAACGATAACTTGGAGAGCCACGATTCAACCCGAAACCTACGAGTTTGCAACCGCACCAATCTTTTTCGCAGTGGGCATAATGCTTGCGTTGCTCCTGTTTCCTCCACCGACCAGTTATGCTTCCGTTGCAATATTCACGCTTGGCGACGCGTCTGCCACTCTGTTCGGAAAGGCGATGGGCAGTCACGTTTTCCCCTACAACAAGGGTAAGAAAGTTGAGGGAACATTCTTCGGCTTCTTGCTGGCTTCACTTGGGGCTTCAGTTTTTGTGAACCCCTTAAAAGCGTTTGCTGGTGCAGCGTTGGGAATGATTGCGGAGAGCCTTCCAACGCCGATAAACGACAATATAACCATACCGTTGATCGCTGGACTAGCAATGCTGCTCCTACCGTGAAAACAAGGTCTCCTTTCTGCCTTTGGGCAGGCAATTGGCTTAAGTATTCGATTGCTTTACAAAATTAGGACTCGAGAACAACCATCGCTATAGTACATGTCTCGAAACGCAAGGGGAAAAAAGAGTTTGGCATCGACAGAGAACCGATGGAGACGCCTAATTGTCTGGACAAGTCGAAAAGACTTGGCGGCAATAACATTGTTCTTAGCGTTAACGCTAGTCATCGAGGTTTTGTTGGTTTACTCTTTTCAAATGGTCGGCTTGATCGACCGGAACGTGCTGACCGCAAACTTTCTTGTTCCTCTTGCAAATTGGACCTTCACAGTGTCCATAAGCCCTTTGTTTCATCTTTTACCCCTCGGCGTCATCATAGTTCTGCTCTCAAGCTGGACGTATTTAACAAAACACACGGCCTTTGCTCCACAACGAGTGGAGCCGCCCAGACGGGTATCGACGGTAACTAGGCGCGGACAGGAAAGTCGAAGGTTCAAATCGTTTAGACTCTACTCAAAGCGTCTAAACCGAAGACTGCAGCGAATCGGTAGAGCCTTTAAAGCTGGGGCTCTGCGGATCCCGGGCGTCTCCTACATATCGCAGCGGTTGTCTTTTGCCAGAGCCAAAGTTCGAAGCGCCGTAACGGTTTCACTGATTTTTCTCTCACTGGCCTTCCTGCTGTTCTTGATAGAGTACCCAGACTCAATTCACCAGTGGACTCTGAATCTGTACAGAAGCGCTCCAGCCTTCCAAAATTTCGTTTTCGGAACTACGCAATGGGTTCAGGGAGTTGGTCAGGCTGTAGCACCGCTGGGCGGATTGGGAGCCGCCGTGAACAATGCGCTAGTCGATGCAGGTCCAGGGTTTAGGCGTTCTCTTGAGGGCGCTGGAGCGTCTCTTTCAGCCCCGATCTTTGCGCTCAACGTTGTCGACAAGTATGTTCTGAGTCAAAACCTGGGGGCGTGGATCTCCGCCCTGGTTGCCCTAGCGTATGGCGCCTACGCTTCTTCACGTTCTCTGCGTCGGCCTAAAGGGCGCTGAGCGAATGTGCAATTCTTAAGTCGAGTTTAACAATTATAGTAGTTTGCAGCGTGGAGCGTGGATTTTGAAGGTGGCTGACCGTCCAAGGTTCGGTCCAGCTGGCATGCCGTCTGGATTCAAGTTTTTGAAGCAACCCGTCACTGAAATGCCCAGATACTTGCGAGATGAAGGCTTGGACTCTTTTGAGTATCAAATGGTGCGCTGGGGTCCGGTGCCTCAGATTAGGCGGGAGATGGCTGAGAAATTAGGCGAGAACGCGGTTGAACGCGATGTTTGGTTAACGGCGCACGGCTCTTACTTCATAAATTTGACCTCAGTTAACAAGGAAACGCTTGAGGCGAGCAAGAAGAGGCTACTCGCTTGCGTCTCAGGCGCCAACTGGATGGGAGCCCACATCGTGGTTTTTCACCCTGGCTCCTACGCTGGCAGACCCCCTCGGGAAGTGTTTGAAACATGCGCCAAAGCCATGGAGGAGGTAGTTGAATCCATGCACTCTTTGGGTTTAACCAAGGCTCATCTGGCGCCTGAGATGATGGGCAAGCCCTCGCAGTTTGGAAGCGTTGAGGAAGTGCTG
>Ga0315314_1002295_pt1 | contig 15958 bp, 14 predicted proteins | sample TDP9_MG_FD_203631 | JGI IMG/M metagenome (GOLD analysis project Ga0315314, IMG submission 203631) | Freshwater sediment microbial communities from Lake Towuti, South Sulawesi, Indonesia - TDP9 | ecosystem: Environmental > Aquatic > Freshwater > Lake > Sediment | place: Indonesia: South Sulawesi...
CAACACCGCTCCATTCTTTCAAAGTATTATCGAAGGCATCCACTTTAAGTGTTTCTTCAATAGCTAAGTAACAATAAGTCACCCTAACGCCAATATTTGATAAGTTTCTGAACTTGATAGCTGCATCATTTATTTGTGTCATATTCGTAAAGTATGCAGAAACATCCCAAGATTGCGTGTGATATGTAGTTTCTGTTCCAGTTAGATTGTAGCCACACCAGAATGATGTGCCACCGTTATTGGAAATGCAAGCGTCTGCATTAACGTTTCCACCAAGAGACCTAAATCGAATATATAATGTTACTTTGCTGATTTCCATTGTCGGTGGATTCTCAAAAGTAAACTTACTCATAGTATCATAATGTGTGCCATCTATATAGGGTTTCTTTTTGATTATGAAATAGACGTATGTGATTCTGACTTTTGCCATCGCATCATTTGTTATCATCATAGCAGCTTGGTTAAATTCAGCTCTTGAGGTATAGAAGTCTGTTATGTCGAAATATTGAGTCGTATAAGTGGTGCTTCCAGTTCCACCAAAAATGCATTCTTTTTCATAGGAGCTGCCACCGTTCTTTGAAAATAGACATTTGAACTGTTCGGTTGCTCCATCGACAGACCTAAACTTAACATAGAACTTGACCCAATCAATATTCTCATATTCTTCCGTAAGCTCTGGGAATTCAAATCTGCACATGTCATGTCCATCAACGGCATCTTCAATGTAGTTTGCATCGCCATCATCTTCGTGAATCCATGGTGAATTACCAGTTGTTGTGGCAACAAGTTTGCAATATCTCATCATGAACCATAAATGTGTTGCTTTACATACAAAATAGACTTTAGCTGCATTAACTTTGTCTACAGTATTAAGGATTGAGCTAACATTGATTTCGTCATATTGCCAATTATAACTTGTTTTATTAATTGAACCCGCAAAATTCCAGCTTGAACCATTCCAAATGTAAACGTCATATTTAATTGTTGAAGACGCTGTGTTTCCACGGGTGCACATAACGATTTTGCATCCACTAACAGTCGTTACTCCAGCTGGTAAATCAGTAAAAGTAAACTCTTTCTCTTGTTTATCATAGTCGTCCTCACCACAAGTCAAATAGCCATCTGAATTATCTTGGTCAAGATATGGATTAACACCCCACTCAGCCCAGTCCATAATAAGCCAGTTTATGCCATTTACTGGCAAATCAATGTCCCGTGAAGTTGACCATTGTTTAATTTGATTAATAAAAGCGTCTGTTGTTAATGTTATTTCCTTCGCCGAACTTTCTATATAGCTACTATCTTCATCATCTGAATCCACCCATGGTTCTAAACCATAATCTCCCCAGTTTCTAGTGAATTCGCTGAAAGCATCTGGCTTGATTTTTTCTGCTTGCCACGCTCCACTTTGAATCCATGAATTTTCACTTTCATCAAGCCATGGTGATGCACCATTAGTTTCCCATTCTTTAATTATATTAACAAAACCATCAACGAGTAAAAGCTTAGTTAGAGAACCACTTTCGATATAGCTTGCAGTATCTGGGTCTAAATATGGCGATACTCCAACACAACCCCATTCTACTTGTTCAGCAGTAAAGTTATCACTCCATTTCTGAATTATTTCATGACATCCCTTAATATAATGGACTTTAAGCCATATAGCATCAATAATGATTTTTTCGGTTCGTTTATTTTTCAAGTAGATTTTGCAATTGTTAACTTTTTCTGGTGTAGACAAAAGTTCTGTTACATCTACTACAACATCAACCCATATTGTTGAAACAGAAGTTCTTAGAATATTAGCTTCATACCACGAATAGTCATCAAAACTCAACATCAAAGCAGCTTCGCATACATTGCCACCATAAGACATTATTCTAGCATACAAATAAGTATTAGTGACTCCAACTGTTTCGAGTGGCAAATCCTCAAAAGTAAAAGCTTTTATTATTGCATCTGGTGTATTTGAAGCAATATAATTTACATCATCTTTTTCATCTATCCATGGTTCAGTTCCAACTTTATCCCAGCCCCAGCTTGATGAATCATTTGTGAAGCTATCTACTTTAAGTATGGCAGTTAATGGTATGCCACCACGGGGTCTCCAACATAAGCCTTCTTCTTGCATCCTCATTTTTATATATTCTGGATTACATCCCAAGTCTGAAACGTTTGCCTCACAACCCCAGCCAGAAGGATAAATTCCCCACCCAATTCTTTGTCTTGGAAGGTCTTTAGTTGGCTTGTCAGAAATAGGACATCTAAACAAAAATCTGATTAATTCATGAGGATAAACTTTGCTAAAGAATCCATCTAAACGTGAATCAGTAAATCGTTCAGTCCACTTTTTCCATGGAATAACTTTTGCACATCTACCAGAAATTTCAGTAAAAGAACCCGCTTTTCCAGACTCAAGCTTTTCAGCTTCTTTATAGCCATAAAACTCGACTACACCATTCTTTCTTATTTCGACTTGTGTAAACTTTGGAACCAAAACTTTTTCGTTTAATCTGATTGTAAACGTATCTGGATATGGATTTGGATGAGTTTTACCAAAGTTTATGTGAGTATATTTATGTTCTACTCCATTTATGAAAACTTGCCACCAAGACTCTGACATTCTGCATCATCACCTACACTTTATTATCTAAATTTTGACGAATTTGGTGCATAATCCATGGCAACAACGTTTCTCTGTCGGCTTTGGTATAAACATCACCAGTCTGTAGTGTCAGATGATAATGAACTTCTCTTGCCTCTTGTTCTCCACGTAAACCATGAGCAATTGTTGTAGGCAATTGGTTGGCTGGATTAAAGATGACTTCTGGTGGTTCAACAACAGCTAGTCCAGCATCACGAACAGCCCTTGTTCCAATCTGATAATTAGGTGACGTGGCTACAAGTGCAACTCCCATAGCTGCACCAGCTCCTAATGCCAAAGCCATTATTCCTATATCTGCTGGTATAGTTGTTCCAAAAAATGCAATCCCCTTTAATGCCATAATGGCAACCGCTAAAGCAATAATTGCAAACACAACTCCAAATATTATTGCTGGCAATTTTCCAAATGCTTGTGCAATCAACATAACAAGTGTCAATCCCATAGTAAAGCCAGCCATCAATATATTGACCGAAGTTAATAGTTGCTTAACTGCCATATCGGTGTGACGTAGCCAGAAACAAAGAACCATTAAGCCAGCTACAATGACGGTTATAACGGCTGGTATTGTGCCGAATCTTTCATTCACTTGCATTACAGCAAAAGTTAACATCATCACAATAAAGCCTACTTTCCAAAGTGCCACATAAAGCTGTTCAACACTAATAGTTGTGCCGTGTAAGGTTAAACTCACTACTTTTCCAGCTGCATCAAGTTTAACAAGTCCTAGTGACGCTCCAACAGCACTTAATGCCACTTTTATAAAGCCCCATGAAAGCAAAGCTGCAACTGCCCTACAAACTAAAAGTGCCGTTCCCAAAAGTATAAGTATAGAAATAAGATTCATTATTGGCTGGTATCGACTTATAACTTCTAAGAAATTAACGAATGTATCAATTGCTGGACCCATAACTTTTAATAATGACAATCCAAGGCGTCCTAATACAACATCTATAGTTTTTCCCCATCTATCCGCAGCTGCAGCTCCTTCAGTTGACTTTTGTATAATTTTCATCATAGCCATACCAACCATTCCAGCAAAGCCAAGATAAGCTGCACCAGCAAACATAAGTTGATTAGCTTGCTGTTGTAATTGATACTTCATCTTGTCCAATTGGTCTCCGACTTTCTTAAAAGCTGCAGTTGTCCTTTCTTCAGCTCGAACAAATAAGAAAACCGTTCTGAAACTAAAACCCATACCACCAAAAGCCATTTTAATCACCTCAAATTATTAGTCCACCAATTGCTTTTTGTTTTGCCCATTCTCTTTCAATTTCCGCTAAATAATTAAAAATTAATCGTTCAATTTCTGGCTGACTAGCCATCCATGCATCAGTCAAAAAGGGTTGGGGTGGAACCCAAGTTCCATTTTTAGCTACATGTCCATCATGAACATATAAAGCGTAATCTACCATTTCATCCCCCGCAACAACTGTCTTCTGAATACTTTGAACGTCTGGACCAATAGCTTTAACTAAAACTGGAATCTCAGAAATAGCCCTTGGAGTCTCAACTCGAATTGTGCTTACTAAAGCTCCAGTATCAATTGGACAAAAAGCCCGTGCAAAATCAGCTACAATATTCATAATTTGGTCAACCATAACTTTGAACCATTGTGGTTTCATTTGGCAAATTCGATTGATAGCATCTTTCGTATCTTGAATCGTCCCGAAGTCTTCATACATGATTTTAAGCACCATTTTATCTTCGCCTTCTTGTAGATATATGTGGTCTTGCTATTCCACTATTTCTTCCACCTTGGCTTCCAAATGTTCCCCCAAACTGTTGGGCTACTTCTTCGTCTTTAATTTTAGCCCATATTTGACAGAAGATGAAGTCGGCGAGAGTCGGATTGTGTTTCTTGTTGAGTTCACTTGGTAGACACCCAACGAACTCACAGAGAGTAGCAAAGGCATGTCCATAGGGGCTTTTTAAAAATTTTCTAAGCTTACTCCCAGACCTTCAAAGGCTTTAAAGAGATGTTCTTGGAACGCCTTAATTAGCCATGGATTTGCTATCTTTTTCCATTCTTCAGTTGTGTGTTTTGGAATTTCTATCAACTCGGCGAGCTTTTTGTAAATATCATCTTTGTATTTTTCTTCAAGCTCTTTTGGGACTTCGGTTGGTTTGTCTTTATATTGACGCAATTCTGGTGGAACCATAGCTTCTAGTTGCTCCATTGTTGGACGCCGACACCACATTCTCACTTTACCATCGACAATTATTGGGTCTGTTGTTTCAAGCCATTCGGTCAAGTTCTTTGCTACTTGAACAGCATCCATTGTTATTTCAGTCTTCATTTCATCTATTGCAGCTGATTCTTTCTTGACTTCTTCATCTGAAAGCGGAGCTGGAAGCTCATTTTTTTCTGGTTTTTTAGTCATTATCACCACAATAAATAAAATGTCTCTTGTGACACAACAGCTTTATGGATACAAAAATTGTTGTTGTTCCATCAAAAGGTTTTTATAAGACAATAGAAGCTATACTATTAGAGACAATTGATAACGAATAAAATGATGCGGTGGCTCGAACAACTTAAACAAGGAAAAACCATTAAATTTGAAAGGGGACAATATTTCGAGCTAAAAGATGGACGATGGATTAAATGCCCACGTAAATATTCTGCTTATACGCAACGTATCCAAAAAAAGATTGACAGAGAACTCGAAAATGGTTTATGGCTTGCAATAAATCGCCCAGACTTATTCAAAGATGAAAGAACAGAATTCCAAGACCAAACATTAGAACGCTATCGAAGATTAAAAAAGCTAATGTTAATTATAAAAGCGTTGTATCCAACTAAAGATGTCCAGCTTATTTTGAAACAAGAATCGCTGTTTGACAAAAAGCCTCAAGATGGAGCATTATAGACTTAACAAGTTTTATCGTCTTCAAGTTTTATTTGGACGATTCCTCTGGCTTTTCACAACAAGAACAACCAGAACGTTTTCGTTTCTTTATTGGCTTAGTTTCAATTGCTGACTTAGAGGACATATGGCAAACCTTTTGATTGGGGGACTACTTCTTCATCTTTCTCTTTTCGTGACTCCAAAATCCTACTGAACTTTATGCTTGCTTTTAGAAGGGTTATCGCCATTTGACGCCATAACTCAAACATTTCTTTTAGTTCCTTATCATCAAACTTTTTCATTATGAAATAACGTTGAAACCACCATACCCATCCTTGAGTTCCACTTTGAGTATTAAATAGACATCTTCCTATTGCATCCACAGTATCTAGTCTATCTGTTGGAGTAAGTGATTCGAGATACTTTATGATTTCTTCTGTTCGTTTAATTAACTCATCAATATCGTTTGATTCTTTTTGTGACATCCTTTCACCATAGTTGGAGTTGGAATCCATAATTTCACTTGTGCTCTATTCATGATGTTGGATATTTTACATCCAAAGGAGCGTCCATCATCGCTTCCAGCAAATAAAGCTGCATTATAGGTTAATGGCTTTGTTGGCTTATACATTGGACTTCCGCTATCTCCCCCATCACACTTTAGAAGTGCCATTGCAATATCAGTCATGAAGCCTATTCCACGGCTGTATTGACAGTTAATGTTTACGCTTGTGGATTTCCATTTTCCTTCAGTTCGGTCAGTTGTTCTTCCACATTTCGCTACTAGGTCTCCCTCAATTGGGTCAGCATAAGCACCGAATCCACATGTTTCCAAAGCAATTTTGTTAATGCAGTTGACATCAACGGAAGCAAACGAAATATCCACGTTGTTTTCGGCGTATGTTGGACGAAGCCAAGTCCAGAATGGAAGCCGTCTGAACATGAAGTTTCTAAATGGACATGCAAAAGTCTCAAAGTTAATTGGAACGCCAAAAACGAATTTGCCAGACACTTGGTCTGGAACTTTTCCTCCATCATATGGAGCTCTTTGAAGGCAATTATCTCCAATATTAGCTTTTCCTTCCATAGCAAAGCAATGCCAGTTACTGGCTTGTAAAAATTCATTGGTTGGTTCATGAAGGAAGAAATGATTAAGTGTGCAAGCTGTGCCTTTCTCATGCATCGTGCTAACGCCAGATTCTAATGGTCTATAGTCTTCTCTTGTAGACTTTGGTATTCCAAGTGGTCTAAGTAATGGTGGAATCATTGGTTTGCCTATTTGAACTACGTCAGTTAATGCCACCAGATTACATATTTTTGCCTTCTTTAATATTAATGAGTCTGGAATAAGGTCTTTTTCCTTCAGTTTTGTCTCTACCAACTTTTTCTCGACATAAATTCGGATTACTTCCCAATCTCTATGGACATAACCATCTTGTATTTTAGGCTTCATATAACTATCAAACCCGATTACATTAGCTTTCTTCTTTAGTTTACGCCACCATTCTTCATAGAAAACTTGAAGGAGAGGGTCAGCGTGGGAAAGAGATGTAGCCATTTCTATCACTATAACCTAATATGGCGAACTATTTAAACCTTCTTATTAAACTTGAATTTTGCATATAAAAACCAAAGTCCAATAAGAAGTCCATTCATCAGAATACAAGCAGCTACTTCATGCCTTGTCGTCCAGTTAATATGGAAATGCCAATAGAATGGATTCCATACCCAAATGGTATCCCAGTTTATCCACGGTTTGCCATGAATGATTGCATCCATTAGAAACCACATCATGTCAAGATTGCCAGAAATTTCTTGCCAAAAAACCGTTAAGCCTAATATAATGGCTGTGGCAAGATGACGTTCACTTTTTTCTCTAAAAGCCATATATGTTGAACCTACAAGAATTGCTATTGCTCCAAATAATATTCCCGTTGAAAGCCACCATAATTGACAGAACCAAAATGGCAAAGAGAATCCAGCTTCAAATAATACTCCCATTACAAGATAGTCTGTATATGTCACAGCCGTTAATGTCACCCAGACCATAAAAAAGAAGCCTACAAGTTTAACTATTTCGTCTGGTATATCTGTGAAGAAGCGATATAATCCAGACTTATATAAAAAGGCTAAAAGTGCCAAGAAGAAAAATAACGAAACAAAAAGAACTGAGATTAGGGCTTGAATCATTTCCTATTACCGATAGCCATTATTTTAGAAATCAAACCATCTCTTGCGGAAGCTCTTATGTGATGTTGAAGGTCTTCCATGAATGCTCCCACACCGAACCAAAAGATTTCTGGAACAAATATTTTTGGCATATCAAGATAATATGCTACTGGACCAAAATAAATCATAAGCAAAGCACCAATCCACCAATGATGGACAAAATGTAAAAGACGTTCTCCAAACCATTTCCACCATGTTGAATCTGATATGGGTTGTTCTCCATTTTTTATTCCAAGCTTCTTTTCAACGTAAGTATCGAAGTCAGTATTATTGAATTGAGCAAAGGAAGCTGCAAAAAGCCATCCAATTCCAGTCCAAGCTAATTCAAAAAATGTTTTTGGAACTGGAATCATCTTTACAAGCTCAGATAGTATTTCGCCCAAGTCCATTTATTTCACTAATAAAAGACTATGTTATTGAACTATTTAAAGGTTGTGGCGTTGGGGGAGAGAATTGAACTCTCGCCGAACAAGTCGGACTCCAGATTTCTGGCAAGTTTCAATTCCAGTCCATGCTTCGAGTCTGGTGTTGTCCATCAGTTTTGTTTTAATACAGATGTTACCAGCATCTGTAAAGAACCGTTTAGGCTCGGTATTCAGCCATAGGTTCTTGCTTACTGATGAGTGCCAATTCACCCTTAGCAGTCTGGTGCTTTACCAGCTCAGCCACCCCAACTTTTGTCTTGGTGGTCTTGAGGTTTCTCGACACCGCAACAAGATTCAGCTCAGCGAACTGAGGTTCATGTGCGGATTGATATGACCTTGTGCCACCTTGACTTTGGTGCGGGCGAAGAGATTCGAACTCTCACAGCATTGCTCTAAGCTTGCTTTCCTTTCTTTGGCAAAGACTGAAACTCATTGAATATCTCAAGCTCTCTTTGAGTATAAGCAGAATATTTATGAGAAAGACGTGATTCAACATATTCGATAAATAGATTTGCTTTTTTCTTTTTTCCTATCAAATAAGGATACATATTCTTCACGAATCTCAAAGCATCTTCCATATTTGTAAATTGAATAAGCCAAGTTCTTTTTGCTTTTATTCTTTTTTTGTTTAGAACCGCTTCAAGCCAAGCTATTTCATCTTCGTCTGAGTTACTAAGTGAACATCGCACATTAATCCAAGTTTCTTTCTTTTGCAAGCCAAGATAACCTTCTCCATCGAAGAGACCAGCGATATATATCCATTGTTTTTCAATCTCTGCCAACTTTGTTCAACTCACTATCAGTATAGTGAGTCTCATTTATATACTTTTCGGCGTAGCAAGCCTATCTAAGCAAGGGGTTTACTCTCTTGCGAGCTTAGCCGTCCAGCCTTAAGCCTTCCAGCCAACTTGAGCCGTCCAGCAGCTTGTCTCTGGGTTTTTTGGGAAGATATTGTGCGTAGCCCTCAACTACTTTCATTGGCGTCAACTATTATCTTTCCAATTCCGCTACGCCCGCAAAACATATTATATAAAAGGAAACTAATAAACTTTACTTGACTACTTGACCAGTTACCCAATAATGGACTGTTCCACATGAAACTTTTTCATTTAATTGTTTCATTATTTCTTGTTGAATTTTTCGTTCTGTCATTCCTTGTCCTTTTAATGTAAGAGCAAGAATGTATGCCTTGTATGATTTTTGGCGTGGTCTACGAAGATTTTTTGTTGCTATAATTTGTTCATCAAATTGTGTTGGAAATCGTTCATATTTCATTCTTGTTAGATATATAGCCGTAGCATTTGTGCTTGCCTCTAATGCACTTATTTTTTTATTTTCAAAATCTATTACTATCGCATCTGGAACACTTCTTGAATCAAGTCGGATTATTCTCAAACCTTGTTTTTCAAATTCATCTATTGCCTTCTGTAATATTTCCTCATGTTGTTTTGATGGCATATTTACCACTAGCTCAATATATTGAGCAACCCATTTAAAAATGTTTTGCTAATGAGTATTGAGCAAAAGGTGTCATTAGGGTTGGGTTCGCCCGCACTACTGCCGTGGTTTCTCTACTCGCTTTCGCCCAAAGCTATTCGCACTTCGATACTTCCGTGGGTTCGTTTGAGTTGAACCCAAACCCGATGACCAATTGGTGGCTATTGAGCCAAGTGACTATAATATTGGGACGGGAAGCCTCAAGCTCCGTTCTTATGTCCCCACATTATGTCGGCTTCCCTATTGTTCTTAAGACGACATCAAGGACGGTTCGCCTTCACCACAAACGGGCTAGGAAACTCATCTCCTTCTCTCTGGTCAACCCAAGGATTGCCCTTCGAGAGTTCCCGATGTCATAAGATATTAAAGAAAAACAAATATTTAAGTTTTTTGGTAAATAATCTTCTGTATCAGTTCAAATAGAAGCTCTGGATTTGGCTCTTTTTTTATTCTTTTTGCTATTCTATGAATTAAATAATGATGTCTTGAACATAATGGAAGAAAATCTTTTTTATGTTTTAGCATATATTCATATTTTCTAATGGGACTTTTTGGGTGTTTCTTGCCATGAATTTCATGAAAGTCAAGATTCTTATGTGAATCACAAATAATACATCCAACTTCTCCAAATAGTTCTGCTATTTTGTTATTTATTTTAATTAGATAATCTTTTCGTTTTAAGAGCAATTCTTTCCTGCCTTCATTTGCAATCATCATATAATATATAGTATAACTTAAATATAACTATTTCCTTTTCTATACTGGAACGAAAAATCCAGCTTTTGGTTCCATTACCATCCCATCACTTTGAAGCTTCGTAATTATTTTTTCTGGGTCAGATTCATTTGCTTCTCTTAACTTTCTTACCCATTGTTCTTTGCTTGCTCCACTATTTCCTACCGATATTTCTCTTAACACTTTGAGTCCTCTTTTAATACGTTCTGAAAATGTCTTTGCATTCTCAATTTGTGTCGTATCATAGTTTATTGATTCCCAAAATACCTTCATTATTTCCACAGCAGCTATAGCATCTTCTACATCTACCGTATCCTTCAATTTGATTTTGGCATGTGCTTCACTTATTCGTATCAAGGATTCTAAAGAACGTGGCGTAATCCGAATTGGCATTAAATCGTCTGCTGATGGCGTTCTCCTCATTTCGCAATAGACATTTCGAAGGTGACTTTCCGCTTCTTCAGTTAACTTTGGAAAGAACCTTTTGGCATAACAAACATACTTCTTAAGTAATTCTACTGGCATAACTGATTTATTTTTACTCCCCCTCAAAATATGTTCAGCCATCGCAATGTCTTTTCCTTCATCTGGAATATCTCTTACAATGAAGATAAGGTCAAATCGGGAAAGAAGAGCTGGGTCTAAACCAATATTATCGGCAACTCCTTTATATGGATTATATCTTCCTTCTGGTGGATTTCCAGCTGCCAAAATAGCTGCCCGTGCATTCAAGTTGACGTTCTTGCCACCCTTATTTATTGGCACAATTCCTTGTTCCATGGCTATATGAATCATTTGTCTATCGGTTTCCCTCATTTTCTCTACTTCATCAATACAAACAATTCCTTTATCACCTAAAACTAACGCCCCAGCTTCAAGAGTAAATCTTCCATCCTCAGTTCTTATAGCAGTTGCAGTTAAACCAGCAGCTGTAGAGCCTTGACCACCCGTAAAGATGGCTCTGGGAGCTACATTTTTTAAGGCAAGTTCAAGTTGTGTTTTTGCGGTGCTTGGGTCTCCCAATAGTAAAACATGAATATCTCCTCTACGGATTACATCTCTTCGGATTTCTCTGACTCCACCAAAAAGCATATACATAAGGGCTTCTTTTATATATTCGCACCCGTAAATTGAGGGGGCAATACTATCACGGATTATCTCATAAATATATATGTCTCGACTCCATTTTTTGATTTCTTCAATATCAGCATTTGATAATTCGATTTCAGATGGGTCTTTAGCCGTTTCAGTTTTTAATCCACAACATTCCATATAACTTGTGAATCCTTTAAATTTTGATGAAGCCGACATAGGTTTAACTCTCATAATGCCAACAATTGTGGCAATATCGCCAATTCGAGCTAAATTGACGAAGTGATTGTTTAAGATGACTTGGACGCCTTGAGGCATTTGTCCAGCTGGTAAATCCTCTGGAACTTCTTGAATATAAATGAACTGGACATCTTCAAATTTACTTTTCCACTCAATTAACTCGAAACTTTTTCCTTTCTTACATTTATCGCATTTATACGGCGATACTAGATATTGTCCAGCTGATTGGACAAAAGGAAATTCAAAATTGCAACGCCGACATCTATACCAAGGTTCAGTTATCCATGGGATTCCTTCATTCAGACTGACAATAACGCCACGAACTTGAACTAACCTATTAATCTCTTTAGACCCCAAATCTCTAAGCTTCGTAAAACTAAATAAGTTCTGAATGTTAACGGATATATCACGCCCTTCTTCGACTGATTTTCTTGCAGATTCTTTCAAATTAAGCAAATGTGCATCTGGAATGTCAATAATTCTATTAGCTAGACGACTATTGAACTTCTCTAGGTCATGAAAGTCCAGAACAAAACTGTCTTTGCCAATTTCGAAGGCATCCCGTATTATTTTGGCATACTTCTCTTGCTTAAAGAAAGTAATAAATTCTTCTTCCGATGAACTCATGAGTATTCACAAAAGAAAAAGTGGTGAGCGGAATATATAAAGTCGTCCCTATAGATATTTATATGGACGTTCTAAATCATATTCGGCTTTTGGGATTTTTGCTTGCTGGTTGTCATCGTCAATCCATGTCCTTGAAAGTTCCAATGCTGGTTCATATTCTTTGTTTCCAAGAATAATTTCCTTAGCATCTTTCCTAAGTGATTCCATTGCTTCCTTGCATTGTTGGCAAAGATAATGATAGGCTTGAGAAACAATTGGTGTCTCATCTAGGTCATTATTGACAATCTTAGATAAGCTTGTGACTTTATACCAGAATTCTTCAAGTGCATCTTGACATTTTTTACAAGGAGTAAACCATTCTTTGATAATGCGTATGTAGAATCGCCACGTAAGGCATTGCTTAGTCTTATAGTATGTTGCTTGCCAATCCCAATATCGCCATCTTTCCTTCATTCCATCACCTCACTCATTCGTTTATTCCATAGAACTTCTCCGCTTATCTGGACTTCCAGACCGATTCCACGGTCACGGGGGTTTCGGATACCGTTCTATGGATATTGCTTGTAGCGATTTTGAAATGGTAGGGGCGTGCTGGTTTATGCCAGCTTGCTTGCCTACCCAGAGATTTTCTCAAATCTTCAACGCTACAAGCAAGATTACTATAACGTTTGTAGTATATATCTTTTTTGGTATAACCAATGCCTTTATATATAACTGTTAGTATCGGTAAAAATCGATAGTAGACCGATTTACCGATAATATTTCCATAAAGTTTTTATGCCAGCGAACCTATTTATACTATAGCAGAAGATGCGAACATGCCTTCAAGCGAACACGATATTATGTTAAGAATGGCTATTAAAAAACTAAAAGCAAGTGGATTTAGAGTAATCCGACTTGATAGAAGAAATATTCCAGATGCTATTGCTATAAATAGTAGCAAAATTTATGCAGTTGAAGTATATACTCGTTGTGCCAATGTCCATCTTGCCAAACGTATCTTAAAGGACTCACAATATGATGAAGAAATAATTGTAACAAAAAAATATGACGAACATTATCATAAACCAGAAGTTTATTATAAAGTTTTGGCTTTACGAAAAAAGAATGAATCTTATAGAGCTATAAGACGAAAAGTTATGAGAGAATTCAATTTGAACCATCTTTCTATATCAACAATTGTTGACTGGGTTAAAGGAAAGAAAAAACCACTCACGTTACTTGCGAACCTTTGACTTTAAATACGGCTTAGCCCCTTAAAGAATTAGAGATTAATATGTATGTCCATGCAGACAATATCTACTATATAGTTTACGTTGGCTACGATGGACAAAAGAAATGCGGATTCCTTAAGATATATAATCCACAGACTGGCGAAATAAGGCGTTGGTATGATAACTCTGGTCACTTGCCCTATCTATTTACAAATGCATCTCCATTTGATATTAGCCAGATGTTAGACATAGCAAGCAGTCCAGAATTTGAAGGGTGTCAATCCGTCACAAAATATAATGGTTTATTTCATAAGAACGTTGTGTTAACTAAAGTCATGGCTAAGACACCAAACTCGATTGGTGGCGAAGACCCAAAAGTTTTCAAGAACGTGATTCTAAATAGTCAACCAGCTCCCCCACTTGAAATAGCAAAAGTATGGGAAGCTAGGATACCTTATATCCATTGCTGGTCATATGATAGCGGATTCGAGATGGGGATGCCATATAAATTAGTAGGAGAAGATTTGGAACCAGTCATAGATGATGGAGCTGAGGAACGAGCTAAGAAACTTCTTGCCTTTTTTGAGGACATTAAGGACCAAGAGTTTCAAGAATTCTTGAAGTATTGGGCACGATTTCTTGAATACCCAAAGATTGACTTTATTCGTCTTGTTTTGGATATTGAGGTTTTGTCTCCATCACCACAGCATATTCCAGACCCAGATAAAGCTTTACATCCAGTAATAGCCGTTGGCTTAAAAGGCTCAAATGGACTCAAAGTGATGTATCTACTTAAAAGGAAAGGCATTGAAGCTGGAAATGAAGAAGTTGGAGAATGCGAACTTGAATATTTTGATGTTGAAAGAGACCTTTTATTGGCTCTCTTTGATAAAATCGAGTCGTATCCTTTTTCTGTGACCTATAATGGAGACCAATTCGATTTCAGATATTTATTTACAAGAGCAGTCAATTTGGGCATTCCAGAAGAGAAAATTCCAATCCTAATCAGAAAAGACAAAACAACTTTAAAGAATGGGATTCATCTTGACTTAGCAAAGTTCTTTGGCATACGCTCTCTACAAGTTTATGCCTTCAGAACGAAATATACAAACTGGACATTAGATGATGTTGCTTTTGGATTACTTGGAAAACGCAAGCTAAAAGGCATATCTGACTTCAATGTTGCAACATACACAGAACTAGCTAAGTATTGCTGGCGTGATGTAGAATTGACTTATGAACTAACAAGCTACGATGATGAGGTTGTGCCAAAACTGATAACGGTTCTAGCTCGAATTAGCCAATTGCCCGTAGAGGACGTTACCCGACTATCAATATCGCATTGGATAAGAAATTTTATGTATCTTTTCCATCGCAAGAAAGACTGGTTAATTCCTAATACTGAAGATTTACAATCAAAAGGAACAATTCAAACCAAAGCCAAAATAAAAGGCAAAAAGTATCGTGGAGCAATCGTTATTGAACCCGTAGCTGGAATCCACTTTGGAACAACTGTGATTGACTTCGCTAGTCTTTATCCTTCTGTAGTCAAAGTCTACAATATTGGCTATGAAACTATTAACTGTCCACATGAAGAGTGCCGAGATAATAAAGTGCCAGATACAACAAATTGGGTATGCAAGAAGATACGTTCCTTAATGAGTCTTTCGCTTGGCTCACTTAGAGACTTACGAGTTAAATGGTATAAACAACAATCTAAAAATAAAGAGTTATCCAAAGAACTTCGTAGTTGGTATATATCTGTCCAAGAAGCCATCAAAGTTATATTAAATGCGAGCTATGGTGTCTTTGGCAATGAAGCTTTTGAACTATATTGCCCCCCAGTTTCCGAAGCCATCACAGCTTATGGACGCCATATAATCAAAAGAACAATTGATAAAGCCACCGCAATTGGAATCGAAATATTATATGGCGATACCGATAGCATCTTTATGAAGAAACCTACGCCGAAGCAGTTAGAGACCTTATTTGACTGGGCACTCAAGGAATTTGGTATAGAAATTGAGGTTGGATATGAATATCGCTACTGCATTTTAAGTTCACGAAAGAAAAACTACATAGGCGTCTATCCAGATGGCGAAATAGATGTTAAAGGAATGACTGGCAAAAAGAAGCATACGCCACCAATAATTAAAGTTCCTTTCAGACAAATTAAAACGATACTATCTAAAGTTCAGACAGAAGAAGACTTTCCAATCGTAAAAGAGGAAATCAAGAAGCTAGTAAGGGAAACCTACACTATGATAAAGAACCGTGCATGGACAGACATCAATGATTTATCATTCAATATTGTACTAGGTAGACCAATTCATACATATATAAAAACAACTCCTCAGCATGTAAAAGCAGCTCAAATGTTAGAGG
>Ga0315314_1002296_pt1 | contig 15954 bp, 15 predicted proteins | sample TDP9_MG_FD_203631 | JGI IMG/M metagenome (GOLD analysis project Ga0315314, IMG submission 203631) | Freshwater sediment microbial communities from Lake Towuti, South Sulawesi, Indonesia - TDP9 | ecosystem: Environmental > Aquatic > Freshwater > Lake > Sediment | place: Indonesia: South Sulawesi...
TGAAGAAAGTAGCGAGGCTCAGAAGGCACCTCGAGAGGAACACAAGCGACTCCAGCAACAGAAGAAACCTCCAGCTGGTCGAGTCCAGGATCTTCAAGCTCACCAAGTATTACAAGAAGAAAGGTCTCTTACACCCAAACTGGGATTACAGGTCTGAGATTGTGACAGTCTAAAATGGGACTGCACTTGAGCGGGAAAGAGGAGTTTCTAAAGTCCTTCGACGGAGTTGCAGAGCTGATTAGACGGCACGCCGAAAGGGGAGAGACAATACAGATTATCACCCACAGCGACGCGGACGGAATAGCCGCTGGTGGAATAGTGGGACGGGTTGTTAGAAGGCTCGGCGCCCCCTTCAAGGTCTCCTGTGAACAGAAGATTGACGAACAGCTGATAGAATCGGTTGCCACTAAGTCGCCTTCACTCATCGTCTTCACAGACCTCGGCAGCGGCTACCTTGACATGATGCAGAAGCACTTAGCCGACACGGATACCCTTGTGCTCGATCACCATCTTCCTCTAGAAGTGTGCTCTCCGAGACTGGTTCATGTCAATCCAATAAGCCATGGTTTAGACGGAAGTCGCGAGATCAGCGGCGCCGGTCTTGCATACCTCCTTGCTAGATCTGTGGATGACGGAAACCTTGATCTCAGTGTTTTCGGGGTAATAGGCGCCTTAGCCGATCAACAAGACAAAGGTGAGAAGAGGACGTTTCTAGGGCTGAACCTCGACATAGAGAAAGAGGCAAGGGAGGCAGGTCTTCTCCAGACGAAGGTCGACCTAGCCTTCTACGGCTACGAGACAAGACCCTTAGCCCAAGCTCTAGCAAGGACAATGAGCCCCTTTATTCCAGGACTAAGTGGGAGAGAGGACAAGGCTGTGGCTTTTTTGCAGGAGGTCGGAATTGAGCTGAAGCATGAGGGTAGATGGAGGGCGGTGAGAGACCTTGCAGAGGATGAGAAGAGGACGCTCTTCTCGCAGCTCTCTAAGTATCTGCTTGCAGAGGGATGCAAATCGGAGATCCTCTATGAGCTCATGGGAACGATCTACCTTTTCCCTAAAGAAGAGGCGCGGACTCCTCTGAGAGAAGGGAGGGAATACGCCTCTCTCCTTAACGCCTGTGCCCGTATGGAAAAGCCTTCTCTTGGAATATCGATATGTCTTGGAGATAGGGAGAAGAGCTTCGAAGAAGCGGAGAGTCTCTTCAACGAGTATCGGAGAAAAATAGCTGAGTGCCTTGACTGGGTGCAGGAGACAGGGAGAGTCGAGGAAAAGAGGAGCATCTATGTCCTCAGGGCTGGCTCAGCCATAGATGACAGGATCATTGGGGTTGTCGCATCGATCTTGTTGACGACGAGCATGCTGGGGAGGGAGAAGCCCATAGTTGCGACGGCGACCTCAGATGAGGGGCTCATCAAGATCTCAGCAAGAGCCACTGAACAGATGGCTAAGTCCGGGATAGACCTTGGCGAAGCGATGATGAAGGCAGCAGAGAAGTTCTCCGGCAGAGGTGGGGGACACGACATCGCCGCAGGAGCTTTCCTCCAAGAAACAGAGGAAAAGGGATTCCTTGAGCTGGTGGACGAGTTTGTCGGGAGGCAGATGGTTCCCAGAAAGTAGAGTGGAAATAACCATCGACTATGGGGAAGAGAAGATCGCGCGTGCCATAGCAGAAGCTGTCTCCCCTGACAATATCGACGCGCCTGAGGACATAAGGGTTGAGAGCCTAGCCCGTGGTAACCACGTGCTTGCAACGGTTGGGGGAAAAACCTCTCTGGAACGGGTGATTTCAACCGTGGAGGATCTCCTCTCTTGTATTCAGGCTGCTGAAAGAGCTATAGGGGCTTTGAAGGGCGAAAAGGATAAATCACTGAGCCTGTCTAATAAGTCCGACTCATTGGAGAGACTATAGTTGGCCAGCAGCAGTAGTAGCAGGGTCAGAGACAAGTGGCGAAGAAAAGAGTGGTACGAGGTCTATGTTCCCTCCTACTTTGGGGGAGCGAAGCTCGCCGACACGTTGGGGGACGAGGAGGGGAAGGTCGTGGGCAGAACTATCGAGACGACGCTCTCCCAGATCACCGGTGACTACTCTCAGGACTACCTTAAACTCTATTTTCAGATAAACAGAATAGATGGGGACCACGCTGACACCATTTTCAAGGGGCATGAATATTTGAGGGATTACCTCAGAAGTCTGGTAAGGAGAAGGAGCACAAAGATCGATGGCATCTTCAACATCACTACAAGAGACAACCACAAACTCAGGCTCTCCATTGTTGCGTTGACTCAGAAGAGAATCAAAACCTCACAGGAGAAGAGCATCAGAAGTATCATGGCACACGTACTGAAGCAGAAGTCAACGGAACTGAACTTCGAACAACTTGTCCACGAGATGGTCCTCGGGAAACTCGCCTCAGACATCTACAACGAGACAAGGAAAGTGGTAGCTCTGAGACACGTAGGCGTGAGAAAATCGAAACTCCTCGCTGCACCGGCGTAAAGAGCATTGAGCTTCTCCTAATACATAACGAAGCTCGACTGATAGTTCAATACCTTTTGAAATCGATTCCTCGTAGGAAGATGGATCGCCTCCACCTCTAAAGGAAGAAGGATACTATTGCTCCACATCGGGAAAGTTAGTATCCACGATACGCCGAACATCGTCTCTAGTTCTCACTCTGATCCTGATTCCCACCATAGATTCTTCTCCTAGAAAGAGAAGGTGTCCCTCGGATTTGTGTTAACGAGGCTTCGTTCGTAACCTCAATGGGAGAGACAACTAAGTAGGATGCAAAGGGAAAAAGACTTTTCTCTCATGGAACTATTTAGGTTCTTGGAATGGAACCTAGACGGAGGGTTGCTAGGGAAGCCGCATTCCTCCTTTATCAAGGGATCGTAGAGGAGTATAAGCAGGCAAAGGAGATGGCATCCCGAGGCTTGAGGGTAAGGTCTTTGCCAAGCAACCTTGAAGTAGCCTTAGAGCTTGACGAGATCTCCGAGGAGTTGGAGGGTGCTGAGAGATGGAGGCGTCTCTTGGAGATGCGTCGAGCAGCCTTGGAGTTGATGGGACGCCTAGACGACCTTCATCCAAGGCTTATAGGAAGCGTCTGGCGAGGAACAATTAACCGAAGCAGCGACATAGACATAATCGTCTATACTCGGGATAAAGACAATGTTGTGGAGAGGTTGAGGGGCTTGGGTGAGATTAAGAATGAGAAAAGGGACTTAGTCGTCAAGTCTGGAACCCTGAAGACCTCAGAACACCTCAACCTTCGAACCAACTCGGGACACGATGCCGAGATCGTAGTGAGACCACCTCAGGAAGTAGGTGAGACCGAGCTCTGCGACATCTACGGAGACCAGAAGACAGGTCTAACCATCACTCAGCTGAGAAAGGTTCTGGAGGAAGACCCCCTCCGCAGATTCGTTCCAACAAAAAGGAGATAGAAGGAATGGAGAGAAGACTCTTCGGAACCTCTGGCATAAGAGGGATAGCCAACAAGGATATTACGCCGAGCCTGGCAGTCGAAGTCGGAACAGCCCTAGGCACAAGGATCGGCAAAGGCTTCATAGTAGTAGGACGCGACCCCAGACTTACAGGCGAGATGCTTGAGGGGGCACTCACCTCAGGCATCGTCTCCTGCGGAGTTGACGTGAAACTTCTAGGCATCATCCCTACACCCGTCCTCGCTCTCGTGACGAGAGACCTCGGGGCTGGCGCCGGCGTATCTATCAGCGCCTCTCACAACCCCCCTGAGTACAACGGGTTCAAGATCTTCGACACTTCCAGCATGGCATACACTGAGGAGATGGAAAGGCAGATCGAGCAAATGATGATTCAACACTCGTTTAGGTCTGCTTCTTGGGACCAAATAGGCTCGGTTGAAGGTGTAGATGTAGTAGACATATACATAAAGAGCATTGTTGATGGACTGGAGTTTGAGAGGGATTGGAAGGTCGCTCTAGACCTCTTCAACGGTGCTACCTGCACCGTAGCCCCGAAGGTCTACGAGAAATTGGGCTTTGAGACCATCATCCTTAATGGACAGACTGATGGGCATTTCTCCTCTGGGCGTCCAGAGCCGAGTGGAGATACGCTTAAGAGGCTTGGAGAGGTCGTGAGACAGGCAGGAGCTGGGATCGGTTTCGGTTACGATGGAGATGGAGACCGCATGGTAGCTGTAGACGAGAAGGGAGAACCGCCTAACCTCGATCTGGTTCTCAGCGCTTATGCAGCTTATCTTGTCAGGAAGAAGGGCGGGGGCGTCGTTGTGACGCATGTGGAGGCGTCGATGTGCGTGGACGACGCTGTGGGGAAGGAGGGGGGAAAGGTTGTGAGGACGAAGGTGGGCGATGTTGCTATTGCCGAGACTATGGCGGAACATGGAGCTCTCTTCGGAGGCGAGCCTATAGGAGCATGGATACATCCACACCGTCACCTCTGCCCGGACGGAATTCTCTCCTCCCTACTTCTTCTGAAGGCTCTTGAGGAGGAGAAGAAGACCCTAAGGGAGTTCGTCGGGAAGATTCCTAGGTATCACACGATCAGAACCAACATCTCCTGTTCAGAGCAAAGGAAGAAGAAGATCATGAATGAGACATCAAGGAGACTTGTGGAGCAGTTCCCAGAGACAGAGCAAGCACTGCGTGTTGATGGTGTGAGACTTGAACTGGGCTACGGGTGGATTCTGGTCAGGGCTTCAGGCACAGAGCCCATGATCAGAATCACAGTAGAAGCAAGGAATAAAGCAAGGGCTGAGGAGATAATGCATAGAGGCAAGGATTGCATGAAGAAGCTTCTGGAGGCGATGTAACTTGAAGGCAGTCATACTGGCTGCTGGCAAAGGAGTGAGACTCGAACCCCTCACTTTGACGAGACCCAAGCACATGATACATGTAGCAGGCAAACCTCTCCTAGAGTGGCTTGTAAGGAAACTGAAATCCTCTGGCATGGAGGAGGCTTTGATAGTCACCTACTATATGGGAGAAGAGATTAGAGAGTATTTCGGAAACGGCTCCAAGTTCGGCTTAGAGCTAAGCTACATAGCTCAGAAGGACATCCTAGGAACAGCGGATGCCATCAGCATGGCAGAAGGATACGTTGAAGACGACGATTTTCTTGTTATGTATGGAGATCTCCTAGTCTCTGAGGAGACGATCCGAAAGGCAATCTCTACCGCAAAAACCTGTGGAAATGCTGTCATGGTGACAGTCCCTGTAGATGAGCCAAGTCTCTACGGCGTTGTGGAGATTGAGGAAGATCGTATCATCAGGATTGTTGAGAAGCCAAAACCTGAAAAAGAGCCGAGTAACCTAGCTAACGCGGGGATATATGTTCTTCCACCCGACATCTTCAGACATATAAGGAAGACCGGTCTCTCACTACGAGGAGAGTATGAGATAACTGAATCTCTGCAGAAGTTCATAGATGAAGGAAACATCTTGAAACCAGCTTTGATTTCGAGGGATGAGTGGTTGGATATTGGGTATCCATGGAACCTTCTAGATGCTAATGAACGTCTTCTGAAGAATCTTGAAGGAAGCGTCAAAGGCACTGTAGAGGAAGGTGTAAAACTTATTGGTCCTGTGAGAATTGAGGAGGGGGCCAGGATTAGGTCTGGATCCTATATTGAGGGACCTGTCCTTATCTGTAGGAACAGCGACATCGGTCCCAACTGCTACCTCCGACCCAGCACGAGCATTGGAGAAGAGGTTCGCATCGGGAACGCCTGCGAGGTAAAGAACAGCATACTCATGGACCGCACCCATGTGGCACACCTCTCCTACGTAGGAGACAGTGTTGTAGGAACGGATTGCAACCTCGGTGCAGGCACTATAACAGCTAACATTAGGTTCGACAAGAAGAACATAAGAATGAACATCAAATCCGAACGCCTGGACTCTGGAAAGAGAAAGCTCGGAACCTTCATAGGAGACAACACTCAGACAGGGATAAACGTAAGCCTAATGCCAGGTGTCAAAGTTGGTCATAGTAGCTGGATCGCTCCTGGACTATCGGTTTACGAAGATGTACCTTCGGGAACCTTCTTGTGCGCTGACCGTGCTGAGCTCAAGCAAAAACCAGTAGAACGCTAGGACAACACATAATACTCGCCTTAATCCTTCCTTTACACAATTGAGAGCGACAGACATGGAGATCGAGAAAGACCGGCTCAAGAAGCTATTCCCGAACCTTGCGGAAGAAGTATTCCGGGGTGAAAGTAAGGTACGCATCGATGCCTCCAGCGTAGACACCGCGGACGGTGACAAAGCTGCCATAAGGAGGTTCGCTGGCTTCAGCGCCACGGTCATCGATTTCGTTCGACGATGCGACACAGAAGAGGAGGCAAAGGAGATCATAAGCTTCATGGAGAAACGTAACGAGATTTCCGGGGAGTACGCGGCGGAGATCTGGGAAAAAATCAAAAAGGAGGGTCTGAGGGGCTTAGGACCGAAGAAGAACCGTGGGTTCTATGAAGAAGAAGATAAGCCTCAGCCGTGAGGTTGGGAGATCGTTTTTATTCCGATGTGAGCCTCTTCATTTGGTGTAACGCTTAGTGCCACTCGTGGGCCTAGTCGGGAAGGCGAATGTCGGTAAGAGTACCTTCTTCAGTGCAGCGACCTTGAAGCCAGTTGATATAGCTGCTTTCCCCTTTACAACTATAAAACCGAACAGAGGGGTAGCCTACTTAAGAGCATCCTGCGTCTGCCGAGAATTCAATGTCCAAGACAACCCTGTCAACTCCGCTTGTGTCGAACGGACACGTCTAGTACCAGTGGAGCTGATCGACTGTCCAGGGCTTATCAGGGGCGCTCACTTAGGTAAGGGACTCGGCAATCAGTTCTTAGACGAGGTGAGGAAAGCTGATGCTCTGATAGTGGTCTGCGACGCCGCTGGAGCAAGCGACGAGAACGGGCAACCATGTGACCCCGGGACTCACGATCCTTTGGAAGACATCGAGATCTTTGAGTCCGAGTTTGACCAGTGGCTCTTGGGACTCATCAAGAAGGACTGGGAAAAATTATCTAGAATCTCCGAAGCAAGTGGAAAGAAGATCTCGGAGTCCCTCGAGGAGAAACTCAGCGGACTTGCCATAACTGGGGAACACATGGCTCACGCATTAGGGAAGACGAATCTTGATCCCTACAAACCGACTACATGGGACAGCGAGGATCTGAGCCGCTTCGCTGTTGAACTGAGGAAAGCCTCAAAGCCCATGATAGTGGCGGCGAACAAGGCGGATCAGAAGATCGCGGAGGATAATGTCAAAAGGCTGAGCGAGGCAGGATACAGGGTCGTCCCCACCTCTGCCGAGGCGGAGCTTACTTTGAGGAGGGCTTCTGGCGCTGGAATCATAAAATATAGGCCAGGAGACAGAGCCTTTGAGTTATTGAAGCCCGATGTTCTGACAGCTGGACAGAGAAGGGGACTAGAACTTGTCAAAGAGAGAGTACTGGAGAGATGGGGCTCAACAGGAATCCAAGAGGCCCTCCACACCGCCTTCTTCTCCCTGCTCGATACGATACTTGTCTATCCCGTCGAAGACGCAGAGAAGCTCACGGATCACGCGGGAAGGGTTCTACCAGATGTTTTCCTCGTCAAGAAAGGCATGAGCGCCAGAGAGTTCGCTGGGCTCATCCATGCCGACCTTAAGGAGAGCTTCATCTACGCCGTGGACGCTAGGACGAAGAGGCGCTTAGGAGAAGACTACATGGTTCAGAACAACGATATCCTCCAAATAGTGGCAGCGAAGGCGAGAAAATAGAAGAGTCATCATTTTGTTGCAGGCTCTTGAAAGCCGTTTCGAATTATCATTAATGAATCCCTATGGTCTGGCGGATAAAGTTCAACTCTGCCCCTCGTGACTCTCTGTTTTGTTTCTCTACTGGGAGAACTCTATGTTGAGTGAGGAGAAAGTCGAGCCGAGGGATTAGCCTCGTTGTCAGAAGGCTATAAAACCACGGACACATATCTTTTCCTCAGCCATCATAATTGCGACTTCGGGTAATGAGAAGGTTTAGGTGCTTTTACTGTATGTACAGATTGAAAACGCGGGAGAGATCATATTGGGGGCATCTGAAGTGATGGAGAGTCTATGGCTGTGGGTCAAACCCCGAGAGAAGCTTCCATGAATAGGCAGAGACTCGACTGTCTCAGCTCCACATAAACAGATATGTCTACGCGCGCGTTATTGAAAGAGTTCGGAGAAATGCTGCCTTTGATGACGCGCGCGTAGCAAGTAATACTCACTATTTTATCTGATAAAGCTTTCGTCCGATTCCTGTATATGTATACCAGACATTATCGCAAGGAATCGGGCAATATTTAATAAAATATCTATAAGCATAGTGGTCGCGAATTCATCCTTTTCCAGTTTCAAGATCAGATAGGAAAAATCAAGATTCGACTGGAAAATATTGGTTTGAAGGGGAGTAGCCTCTCAGTTTCGTGATAATAATGGCTAATATTTTTCACCGTTCTTCTTAAATGATGAAATATTCAGGATGTATTCTAATGTTTCTCACCCAAGAAGATACCTGTATTTCCTTTATACGTGGAATACGTGCGACCCTGGGAATTAGGTCATGCAAATGCTCTAAGTCCTTGGCCACCCCAATTGCTACTATGTCGCAGTCTCCAATAGCTCTTGTTGCTAGAATAATGTCTGTCATCTGGATCAGTTTGTCTAGAATCGAGGAGGAATATTCTGGATCCGCATCGATCATAAGGATAATCCCACTGCTATATCCTATCTTCTCTGGGTTGATCACAACTGTTGAGCCTTGAATTACTCCCTTCTCCTTTAATGTCTGATATCTGTTAGATATGGTATCAGGTGAGACTCTTAGCTTTCTAGCGATCTCCCTAAACGAAGTTCGTGCATCTTTTTTAAGAGCCTCAATTATGGCTAGGTCAATCTTGTCCATGTGAGATCATTCCTTAAGTTTGAGATCAAAATTCTCTGGACAAAGTAGAACTTTTCCGATCCAGATATTTGCACTCAGATTAGCCACATGTGGGTGGCTTTTAATTAAATCCCTCACTTCGCTTAGGCGAGTAAAATCCTTAAAGAATCCTATTGAAAACAACCTATATCTGCCTATTGTTGGAACACAGTGAATTATTTCAGGAATCTCTTGAATGGATTTGATTACATCATCCATCTGGGGATACTGGACATCAACGGAGAAACTAGCTATGTGTTCGTATCCCAAGCTTTTTGGGTCAAGTAAGATGGTAGACCCCGCTATTATCCCCTTCTTCTTCATCTTGTTAAAGCGCCTGATTATCGCGTCCGTTGAAGTGTTGCATTGTTCCGCGATATATGTAAAAGGTGTTCTTGCATCTCTCTGGAGCATTCTTAATATTCGGATATCGATCTCGTCAAAATCTACTCTTCTCATAAGTTTCACAGCCTCATAAACACTTTGTCTGAACATCATAGATCATTTTTGTCTTAAAAACTTATAGTGTCCTAAGAATTGTGTGTTGGATACGTGGTCATCTTTCTATGAATATCTTCATCGTTTTTTCTCACAAGCTGTGCGAATATGTCGGATGATTCGTTCGCATTGTCGGACGGAAGGCTTATAAACAACTTACAAACCCAAACATGGGAGGTGCAGGATGATGAGTATTGGACGAATGCTTGAGAAGGATTTGACTATGAAGCGATATCATTGTCCCCACTGTGGCTATACCTGGATGGAGTTTGTCGGACACATCGTTGAGAAAAGAAAAGGCTTGGATGATCTCCACATTAGGATCGGGGATGGGACACCCTCTGAGTGCCAAAAGTGTGGATGCTGTTTCGTGTTTGAAGCGGCACTTTCCGAGAAAAATCAAACATTCAGAGGCCGTTTTGAAGGCATAAAAATAGTGACGCATGCGGCGAGGCCAAGAGTAGAGTTACGTACTTAGAATTAACTGAGGGACGAGAATTGCCGCTTCAGGAGACTCAAAGTGTTCGGGAAGAGACTCTGGAGGGAACGATTAACGCTAGGGACTTAGCCTTTAAGGAAGTTAGCTCTAAGCTAAGAGACGCTGCAAATAAGGGCTTAAAGGTCACACTTCTCAATGCTGAAAACTTCTGCGGACTCGCAGCGGGTATGCGAGCTGGAGAGATCACGATAAAGAGCAATGTTGGTGACTATACTGGTCTACTGAACAGCGGTGCAAAGATCGTTATAGAGGGAGACGCTGGTGATTTCACGGGTGACAACTCCTGGAACGGGGAAGTGATAGTCAAAGGAAAGACGGGCTATGGAACGGGCATATACTCTTACGGAGGAACTATAGTCTCCTACGGCAATGCTGGTGACGCGGCAGGGCAGCTATTCAAAGGCGGGACTTTGATCATAAACGGTGATGTCGGAGACTCAGTAGGCCTATACATGGTGGGCGGAGAAATAGGAATTGTCGGTGATGCTGGCAGAGACCTCGGCGATTACATGATTAGAGGAGCCATATACCTGAAAGGGATATGCGAATCTCTTGGGCATAACACCAAATACGATAAGTTGCTCGGAGAGGACCTAAGCCGATTAAACTTCTTGCTGGAGAAATACGGCATAGACGCAAAGGCTGATGAATTCAAAAAGATAGTTCCACGCTCTACAAAACCCTTCGGATAGGATACTCCTATGGTCGATGTCAGATGTTCCAATCAGGTCCTTGTCATTGGAGGCGGAATAGCGGGGATTACCGCCTCTCTAGATTTAGCGGATAAGGGTTTCACAGCCCACCTAGTGGAGAAGTCTCCCTCAATTGGAGGACATATGGCTCAACTCGACAAGACCTTCCCCACCCTTGATTGTTCGATCTGTATCTTGGCTCCTAGGATGGTTGAGGTTGCTCGACACCCAAACATCAAGCTCTTAACATATTCGGAGGTCGAGAAAGTTGAACAATCGCCTGACGGCGGCTCTCTTAGGGTTAGGATCATTAAGAAGCCAAGATACGTCGATGAGACCAAATGCAAGGGCTGTGGACTATGCACCGAGAAGTGCCTGGGGAGAAGTCAAAACGAGTTCGAGGCAGGATTGAGCCAGAGGAAAGCGATCTATATCCCCTTCCCTCAGGCAGTACCCGCGGTAGCCACGGTCGATGAAAAGGTTTGCCTGTATCTCACAAAAGGAGTCTGTAGAGTCTGCGAAAAAGTCTGTCCAGCAGGAGCAGTGAATTTTGAGCAGAAGGCAGAAGAGCAGTCTGTTGACGTTTCATCAGTAATTGTGGCAACGGGCTATAATCTTCTCAATCTGTCCCTCCTCGCTCAGTATGGTTTCGGCAAATTTCCTGATGTCCTGTCCTCTCTTCAGTATGAAAGGATGATGAATGCGGCAGGACCGACAGGGGGGCACATAGTCAAAGTCTCAGATGGCTCAAAGCCAAGTAAAATTCATTTTATCCAGTGCGTCGGGTCGCGAAGTGAGAAGCCCAAGCGAAAGCCCTACTGCTCACAAGTGTGCTGCACGTACGCAGTAAAGCAGGCCATCGTAACCAAAGAGCATGAGCCTGAGATCGATGTCAACATATTATACAACGACCTCAGGGTATCTGGTAAAGGCTATGAAAGCCTCGTTAAGAGAAGCAAGGAAGAGTTTGAGGTCAGCTACATCAAGGGTCTGCCAGGAGAGGTTCAACGCGACTCCGTCACAGGTAGACTTGTCGTTCGCTACATGGATATGACCTCTGGGGAAATAATAGAAGCACAGACAGACCTCATAGTCCTTTGTCCAGCAATAACCTCGCCAGAAGGCTCCGAGAATCTCGCTAAGAAACTTGGAATAGAACTTAACGAGTTCGGTTTCTTCAAGTCTTCTGATCCCCTGTATAACGTTAAGACAAATATACCTGGGGTATTCGTATGCGGCTGTTCACAGGAACCCAAGGACATCTCACACACGGTTATTCAAGCTCACGCAGCCGCTGCAGAAGCGCTCCTCCGAGCAGTGCCATTTAACCCCTCAACTGGCTCTAAGGCGACAACGTCAAGCGAAGTCTCGGAAGGCACCTTGATGGTTGAGCCTAGAATAGGCGTCTTTGTTTGTCACTGTGGTCTAAATATCGCAAATGTGGTCGATGTCAAAGAAGTCACCGAGTATACCAAGACACTTCCTAATGTTGTTTGTGCTGAGAACCTCTTGTACGCCTGCTCTAAGGATGGCACTGAACACATCAAAGAGGTCATTAAATCACAGAAACTAAACAGGGTCGTTGTGGCGTCTTGCACACCGTCAACCCACGCACCTCTATTCCGCAGCATCTGCAAGGAAGCAGGACTGAATTCCTATCTCTTTGAGATGGTTAACATAAGAGAGCATGATTCTTGGGTTCACAGACAGTATCCTAAAGAGGCTACGGAGAAGGCAAAAGATTTAGTGAGGATGGGAGTGGCTAAGGTAGCCTTGCTGGAGTCGCTGTCAGAACTCAGTACAATTGTAACGCCTGTGGCTCTCATCGTGGGCGGCTCTGTGGCAGGTTTAGTGGCTGCCAAGGTCGTTGGGGATGCTGGGTTTAGGGTTCTCCTCGTCGAAAAGTCTGAAAAACTCGGCGGTGGATTCGTCAACGAATACCCGCGCATTCCCTTCAGCGAAGTTGATGTGAAGCCAGAACTCGAAAAACTAGTTGAAGACGTAAAGAATCATAAAAACATCGAGGTAGTCCTCTCCTCAACGGTAACTGGTTTTAAGGGATCGATAGGGAACTTCGAAGCCTCGATACAGAGTAACTCCGGTGAAAATAGACAAGTAAACGTAGGTGTCGCAATTCTTTCGCCTGATGCAGCGAAAGCGTCTCCTGAAGAGATCTGCGGGTATGGAAGCGAAGACTCAGTTTATTCAGTGCATGAATTTAGACGGATATTAGAACATGAGGGTGTTGACAAAAATGATACTGTAGGCTACATAATCTACGGCGGCTCAGAGCATTGTTATACGGAGGCATTAGACTCAGCAATTGAGGTCAAGAAGTCAAACCCGTCTCCCGACGTTTACGTATTCTATGAGAACATTAGACTCCCCTTAGAGGGAGAGAAGTTTTACAGAAAGGCTAGGGAGCGAGGAGTAGTCTTCATAAGATTCGACGAAACATCCAAGCCGAGAATCTACACAGAAGAAGGAAAAAAGATTATCCAGACATATGATCTCACACTCCACCAACCGTTTGATTTCCTTGTGGACAAGATAGTCCTCTCACTTCCTTTAGTTGCACCCGAAGAGAATAGGGACCTCTCCTCGACCTTTAAGGTGCCTCTCAACGAAGAGGGCTTCTTCCTAGAAGTCCATTCCAAGATGAGACCGATCGATTTCTCGTCGGACGGCTTATTCATGGCTGGGAGGGCTCATAGTCCCCAATCCCTCGCAGAGACTGCCCTGCAAGGTCTAGCTGCGGCTTCGAGGGCTCTTACACCCCTGCTTCTCAAAGAACTCATAGTTGAGCCTCTCGTAGCTGTTGTAGACGATGAAAGATGCGTAGGATGCGGTACATGCGTCTCCATTTGCGAGTATAATGCCCCGCGGATGGTCCAATCAACTCAGGGTCGAATGGTTGCCAAGATGGACTCAATGCTATGCAAAGGTTGTGGTACTTGCGCCGCACGATGCCCAGCTAGAGCGATAGAAGTCGGCGGATTCACAAGAGCTCAAACCATGGCAATGATAAAAGCAGCTCTAGCCAACCCTAGCCAGGACCATCCTAAAGCTATGGCCTTCCTTTGTAACTGGTGCGCCTATGCCGGAGCGAATACGGCTGGAGTAAGTCGCTTCCAGTATCCTCCAGCAATCAGGATTCTCAGGACTATGTGTAGCGGAATGGTCGACCCCGCCTACGTGCTTTACTCGTTCATGCAGGGAGCCGACGGGGTTATGACGGGGGGCTGTAAGAAAGCCGACTGTCATTACATCTTCGGGAACAGAGAGGCGGAACTGACACTAGACAGGATAAGAGAGACGCTGAAAACCACGGTGATAGACCCTGAGAGGTTCCTGAATCTATGGATCAGCGCAGGTGAAGGCAACGTATTCGCACAAAGAGTCGAGGAATTCACGAAGAAGCTAGAATCGCTGGGATCAAACCCCTTAAAAAAGAGGTGAAATTTATGGAGAAAGGTCTCAACTTGAGTAAAGTTAACAAAGTCTTTCTAGAAGAAGTTGCGAGTTCTCACACCGGAAAGACAGTTTCTTACTGCTACCAGTGTGGGACATGTTCCTCCTCCTGCCCTATGGTGGAGGAGATGGATGTCAAGCCGCATGAAATGGTTGAAATGATAAAACTAGGACAAACGGGAGCTCTGTGTAAGTGTAAAGCCATATGGCAGTGTAGCACCTGTTACATGTGCACCGAACGGTGCCCCCAGGAAGTTCAGTTAACCCTTGTCATCCTAGGTCTTAGAGACATTGCTATGAAAGAAAATGTCGTGATTCCTGATTCAGTTAGAGAAAGCTTCAAAAATCTTAATGAAACTGGCAGGCTGATCCCGTTAAGCCAATTCCAGAAGGAGCGGAGGACGAAACTCAACCTGCCAGACGTGCCTCAGATCGATGTCGAGCCGATAAAGGAGATGATGAGCAAGATGAAGACTGCCGACATCCTCAAGGTGAAGTAAGATGAGGTATGGATATTTTCCTGGATGCTATGTGTTAGCGAGGATGACGCAATACGATTTGTCGGCTAGGAACACCGTGAAGAAGCTGGGCATCGAGATCGTAGAAATGTCCGATGCACCATGCTGTGGACCTGCAATAATCAAATCTGTAGACTACAGTATGGCGTCAGCGTTATCGGCACAGATACTAGCTATGACGGAGAAGAGAGGTCTAGACACAATTGTTACGCTCTGCCCTGAGTGTTTCTCATCATTCATCAAAATAAACACGGCGTTCAAGGATGACAAGAGATTCAAGGAAGAAGTAAACCAGATTCTCTCCTCAACGGCAGGCTTAAAGTACAGCGGAGGCGTTGAAGTAAAGCATCTGCTTCAGGTAGTTTATGAAGATATTGGACCAAAAAAGATAGAAGGACAAGTCGTCAAGCAGTTTAGCGAATTGAAGGCTGTAGTACAGCCTGGCTGTCACTTTGTCAGGTCATCAACCTCGTATTACCCAGACGACCCAGAAAATCCCCGACTGCTTGACAATCTTGTTAAGAGCCTAGGGATTGAAACTCTTGATTGGCCGCTTAAGCTATGGTGTTGCGGCGCCCCATCTCTGGCTTTTGATAGAGAACTCAGCCTTAAGATGGCAGGGAAGAAGCTTAAGAGCATAAAGACGGCGGGAGCGAATTGCATCGTGACCGCCTGTCCGTACTGTCATATGCAGTTTGACCAGAATCAAACGATGGTGGAGAAGAGATTCGAAGAGAAGTTTGAGATACCTACGCTCTTGTTCACCCAACTAATCGGTCTGAGTATGGGATTAGGTCCAGAAGATGTGGGTCTCAACATGAACAGAGTCAGTCCAAGTCAGATGCTCAATTTTATGGGAAAATTGAGGTGAAGACAATATGAGTGAAAAACTAAAGGAAGAAGTCTGGGACCTTGAAAAGTGTACAGGCTGCGGCCTCTGCGTAGCTGTATGTAACAAAGGAGTGCTGACTTTTGTCGGCACTGAGGAACGCCATCCAACTCGTAAAAACTTCAAAAGACTCGTTGGCTACAGGGAGAGGGATCTCGATCCGTGCAGACTGTGCGAGGAACCATGTGTTGAGGTCTGTCCAAGGCTGCGTGACTGGGAACCTGAGAAGTTAGGGAAGGTTGTCTCTCTGAGACCCAAAGTTTCAGATGATGTGATTAAGGATCTTCTACTATGCGGCTTGGAACTAGGTGCCATCGATGCAGTTGTTGGTGTCGACCTAGATAAGTGGAACAAGAAGCCTGTGCCCAAGATCCTCATGAGCATAGAAGATGTCGAAAAGGCTCCTTTATCAGTCCCCCTGTTTTCTTTGGGGCTAAGGACGAT
>Ga0315314_1002297_pt1 | contig 15944 bp, 8 predicted proteins | sample TDP9_MG_FD_203631 | JGI IMG/M metagenome (GOLD analysis project Ga0315314, IMG submission 203631) | Freshwater sediment microbial communities from Lake Towuti, South Sulawesi, Indonesia - TDP9 | ecosystem: Environmental > Aquatic > Freshwater > Lake > Sediment | place: Indonesia: South Sulawesi...
GCTTGCAGGAGCGGAGTATTATTGAATATCTGCGTGATGCGTGTCGCTGTCATTTGGATTGTATTGCTGCTCCATCGTTAATAAAAGCATCGGCCACTTTAGCCAAATCTGCCTGAACGCTTACCTTCTTTTTCATTGCTTAATTACAGTTCCGAAATATAATACATTTTTTCTAATGGCTAAAATTACGTCTCAGGTTTCAGAGAGCCAAGATGACACCAAAAGGCGAACATCTATTCCCGGAATTAAACAAAGCCCGTTACGGCGAAGCTCGCTGCCTGCATCCGTTGTTCCTGCCTGCCTTATTGGAAAGAGAATCACACGACCAACGCTCCAAAGGCCCTGACCAAGACCATGCATACGAAATAATCTGCAAGTGGGCCGATATTGAATCCAAAGGCAAACTCGACACTATGAAGGAAACCAACCTCGAAGGCGAATTCTGTAAGGATATCTTCGGCGATGCCCTCGGTTACACTCTCTTCTCCGAGGATAAAGACCAGTGGAACTTCCAGCAAAAATACTTTGTCAATGGGGGTCACGCAGACGCCGTAATCGGCGTCTTTGGTTCTGACAAAAAACCACAGGTTCGCGCCGTAATAGAGCTTAAAGGCCCCAAAGTAAACGTTGATAAAGACCGCTTCAAAGGCCGTACTCCTGTCCAGCAATGCTGGGATTACCTTAATTTTCTTACCGAATGTCCCTGGGGAATCGTCTGCAATTATGTCAGCTTCCGACTCTACCACCGCAACCAAACACCACGTGTCTATGAACTATTTGTCCTCCATGAATTAAAGAGAAAAGAAGTTTTTGAGCGGTTCTTTTATCTCTTTCACCGGGATGGATTTCTCCCCCATCCGCCATCTCAACCTCCACACGCTGACTCTCTTCTCGAAAAATGCACCACACGTCAACGTCGGGTCGGCGACGAACTTTATGGCCGCTATCATGATGAACGCCTCAAATTGATTACCTATCTTTCTGGCTCGGAACGTAATTTTCCTCTCGATAAGGCCATCCGCGTCACACAGAAATTGCTCGACCGCATAATCTTCGTCGCGTTCTGCGAAGACCGAGAACTGCTTCCCCCAAAATCCCTCAGCGAGGCTTGGGCTTATGTTGCTCCATTTGAGAGAGCCACACCTCGCAAATGGAAAAACTTCCTTGCCCTCTTCGAGAGCATCGACAAAGGAAATGTAAACCGCAATATCCCTCCGTACAACGGCGGCCTCTTCAGTGAAGATTCGGACATTGATAATCTCGACCTTGACGATGAATGGACCGATTTCTTCAAGACCGTCGGCGATTATGACTTCGCTCAAGAAATCAACGTCGATGTCCTCGGCCATATCTTCGAAAAATCCATAAATGACATAGAGAAAATCCGCCTCACAGGTATTTTCGAATCGAGAGAAGAAAAACCACGCCCCAAAATGCTCAAATCAGCCGAACGAAAAAAAGGCGGAGTTTATTATACGCCCCCCGAATTTACCGACTTCATTACGCAAAATACCGTTGCAAAAATCATTGATGAGAAAATTAAACTTCTCGAAAGAAATTGCGGTATTCGTCTCGAACAAATTGATAAAGAATCCGAGAAAAATAGGGTAACAGCCTTTGCCGAAGGAGCCATTGAAGACCTTCAGGAAATAAAAATTGTTGACCCCGCTTGTGGCTCCGGGGCATTCCTTATCCAAGCATACAATATCCTTGAAGATAAATATCTTGAGCTAATCGACGTCCTTGCTATACACAACCCTAAACTTGCCGATGACCTCCGCGATAAGGTCTCCGATATTATCCTTCGTGATAATCTCTTCGGCGTTGACCTTTCTTCCGAAGCAGTCGAAATTGCTCAGCTTGCCCTCTGGCTGCGTTCCTCATATAAACGCAAAACCCTCGCAGACCTGTCTATGAATATCATCTGCGGCAATTCGCTAATCTCAGACCCTCAAATCGACCTGAACGCACTCGACTGGCAAAAAACATTCAAAGACGTCTTTTCCCGCCCAAACCCCGGCTTCGATTGCATCATTGGAAACCCACCTTGGGAAAGGATGAAACTACAAGAACGTGAATTCTTTGACATATCTGCGCCAAATATCGCTGCTGCTACCGACGCTGCAAAACGACGCAAACTCATTGATAATCTCAAAACAGCCAATCCCGAACTTTATCAAAAGTATCTCAACGCAAAGACAAAAGCCGACAATTCTCTTGCTTATATCCGTAACTGCGATAGATATCCTCTTACAAGTAATGGCGACATGAACACTTATGCAGTTTTCGCTGAACTTGCTCATTCCATAGTCTCACCCATAGGCCGCGTCGGTCTACTTGTTCCCACCGGTATTGCAACAGACAAAACCAACGAGAATTTCTTCGCAAAACTGGTTAATTCACAAACACTCTTCGGCCTTTACGACTTTGAAAATAAGGCCCCTGTATTCCCAGATGTTCATCGTTCATACAAATTTTCTGTTTTGCTTTTTGGCGGTTCAAAAAATAAATCCAAATCCGCCGACTTTGTATTTTTCGCTCATAAAATGAGTGACATCAAAAATGACTCCCGCCACATAGATTTATCTGCCCGCGACTTTAAACTCCTCAATCCCAATACTCAAACCTGTCCTATATTTCGCTCAAGGCGCGATGCAAACCTTACCAAATATATTTATAAGCGCGTACCTGTACTTATAAATAAAATCCGAAAAGAAGGCGGCAATCCTTGGGGTATCAAATTTTTCACAATGTTCCATCAAACTAATGATGCAGAATTATTCCATACTGCTGAACAGCTTAAGAAAGACGGCTTCAAACTTTTCGGTCCAAACTGGAAAAAAGGCAAAAAGGTATTTCTGCCCCTTTACGAAGCAAAGATGATTCAAATGTTCGACCATCGTGCCGCAAGTGTTATTGTTGATGAATCAAAGTGGTTCAGGCAGGGGCAAACCGATACTACATCGCTCGTGTCGCATCAAAACCCAGAATTCTTTGTTGAGCCAAGATGGTGGGCTTCACAAGAGGTTATTGACACGGACTTGGGAAAACCTATCCCACCTGCTTTGTTGGCATTCAAGAACGTGACAAGTCCGACAAACCAGCGAACGATGATTGCTTCCTTTATTCCATCTGTGGGCGTTATAAATTCCGCGCCACTTATCACTTTTGAACTAAATATCTCTCCCCAACTACAGTCCTGTCTTCTAGCAAACCTGAATTCCTTTGTCCTCGACTACATCGTTCGCCAGAAGATAGGTGGAGTGAATCTGAACTTCTTTCTCATAGAACAGTTTCCGATGTTTCCGCCAGACTTCTACAAGCAGAAATGTCCTTGGGATAGAAAATCCACACTCGAAAAATGGATTTCCGACCGTGTTTTGAAGCTGACCTGCACGAGCAACGATATGATTCCGCTGGCAGAAGCCGCCGGCTTCAAACCACCGGTTCATAAATGGGACCAAGCCGAACGTCTCGACCTTATGGCCGAACTCGACGCCGCATACTTTTTGCTTTATGGCATCGAACGAACCGATGTTGAATACATCCTCTCCACCTTTGCCGGTCTGCGAAACGAATCACCCGACCTACTCGCCGGCTCAACCACCGCTACTCGCATCCTCCAGTTCTATGACGACCTGAAATCCCAGTCTGGCAAGGACTTTAAGGGGGAATTGTAAAGACCTAACAGACGACGAAATCGCCATTGTTGAAGGAGCACGAAATTAGTAATGATGGAGCAAGAGAAAAAACAACAGGAACCTACCATAACAGTTGGTGGACAGACCTTTGCTTTGACTGAGAGCCAAACAGGTAAATTCGGTACCACAAAATCAGAGTTACAAACGATTCTCTTATTGCTGCTTAGACAGAATAAGAGCAGGAGTTGCGCCCAGAAGATTTTGTTTGGCCAACTTCTACATCATCTGAAGATTAAGTCGACTGGTATATGCGTGAGAACCTTTTTAAGATTTATATGGAGAATCTGCGAGAGTTGAAAAATGCTGGTAAGGTTGAATTTGTATCCGGCAAAACTCGGCTGAATATTAGACTTGCCAAACCATGAATGTTTGTTGGATATGCCGGAACAGCCTACGGCGGCTGGCCAATAAAATTATTCGATTGAGAGCAAGTCATAATCCACATCACGAGAAATTCCTGAAATTTTGCTTGTTTTTAAGCCGTTTTTGGGTATAATATGGCCTCGTAACGCGAATAGCGTATCGCGTATTGAGTACATAAGAGTATAGCATATCATAGACGGAGGATAATCTGGTTATCAGAAAATCAGGTTGAAGGATACCTGAATATCAGAATATCAGGTAGATTAAAAACAGAGTACAGAAGTTTACCCGCCTATGGCGGGACAGGAGACAGAAGGACAGATGACTGAGGTCAGAGCCGCGAAAGCCTGCCCTGAGTGTAGTCGAATGGGTCAGCAAGCGGTTGTTTATTAGGTTATCAGATGATCAGGTTATCAGGTAGTGGATATCAGGGTACCAGGATATCAGGCAGGATATATCAGAAAATAAGGGAAAATCGCCGATAATTTTGACTAAATTATGCAAAACAAAGCCAATTTTCGTAAAGCTATAATTTACATAAGCTCTTTGATATAAAAAGAATATGAGAAATTTTCCGTTTTCGGGCCACGAGAAAACAAACCCAATCAAAGCCAATTTTAGAACAGAAGACTGAGGACGGAAAAACAGATGTCAGAGAACAGAGGACAGATTATGGAAGTTTACCCGCAGGAGGCGGAACAGAGGACAGCTTGTCCGGCGGGAAGCCAGCCACGAAGCGTCGCTCGATTCACAACTGGCCGCTTTTGTATCATGTCTTTTGCTTTGCAGTCTTGCTCCCCCATAGAATAAGTTGCAATTCAAAAGGATTAGTCATATCGGGGTGCCTGGGCAAGACCCGCACATCCAGGCCGTGTTGGCCAGCCCTTCTGCAAGGCAATGAGCCGGTAAACCAATGCTTGCCGTCTTGTTCGGAAGCCTGACTATATTCCATCTTTACCGCTGAGCCGTCCTTAATATTGCCGGAGCCATCCATAGGGCCATGATAAAGCTCGACCGAAATATCAGCTGGGTTAACCCTACGCAACTCAACCAATGCTCTGACACGCAATTGTGAGCCAACCTTGAGCAGAGGTTGCTTGGGATCCAGACGTTGGTAACCATCGCCGTTATTGACTTCAATTATGACATCTTCGATAGCCAGTTCACGCCAAGCCTTTTCCATGTCTGCCTTCCAGCCAGCAAAGGCCCTGGCTCTGGCGCCAGCTTCTGCAATTAAATACTGCCACTTGGCTGCAGCCGGGTTATAGAACCTTCGCGTGTACTGGGCAACCATCCTGTGCGTATTGAACCGAGGTGCTATCCACTTAATAGACTTTTTCACTCTATGTATCCAGGCTCGCGGCAAATTGTCAGCCGGGCGGGTGTAAAACAAGGGAACGACCTCATTTTCCAGCACATTGTAAAGCGCCTGTGCATCCATCTGATCCTGATAATCGGCATTCTCATAGATTTGACCGGTACCAATAACCCATCCGCCATCGGGTGAATAACCTTCACACCACCATCCATCCAAAGTGCTCATATTTAATACGCCGCTAAGTGCTGCCTTCATACCGCTTGTGCTGCTTGCTTCCATAGGTCTACGCGGATTACTAAGCCAGACATCAACTCCGCTGACCAAAATTCTTCCGATACCAATATCATAATCCTCAAGAAAAGCTATGTGACGTCTGACATCGTGAAGGCTGGCAAAGCGAATAATCTGTTTTATAATTTCTTTGCCCTCTGCGTCTTTTGGGTGAGCCTTGCCAGCAAAAATAATCTGAATAGGCCGATCCGGGTCAGTAAGTAGCTTTACCAGTCGCTGCTGGTCCTTAAGCAACAGATTAGCCCTTTTATAGCCTGCAAACCTCCTGGCAAAGCCGATAGTCAGCACCTCAGGGTCGAGCACCTGCTCGGCCTGGTTCAACTCGGGCCACGTACCTCGTTTTTGCATCTGAGCCTTAAGCCGGTCGCGAACAAAAACAATCAACTGTTCTTTACACCGTTGGTGAGCTTGCCAGAGTTGATCGTCTGGAATTTCGTCGATATTATTCCAAACTGGATTATCAAATACTCCATCAGCCCAATTCGGGCCCAGATATTTCTGGTATAGAGAATTCATCTCATCGGCTACCCAGCTTTTGATGTGGACACCATTGGTAATCGATATGATGGGCACTTCTTTAACCGGAACGCTGGGCCAAAGGCTCGCCCACACCTGACGTGATAGCTGCCCATGTAACTTGCTGACGCCGTTTATGAAGCTGCTCAGCTTTATAGCCAAGATTGGCATTTTAAACGACTCATTATTGTCGTCAGAGAATATCCTGCCCAAGGATAAAAATTGATTTCTATTTATCCCAAGATGTGGAAAGTAACTACCAAAATACTTGTCCATCAGCTCTACCGGAAATTCATCAAGCCCAGCTTTTACCAACGTATGCATCGTGAAAACATTGCTTGACCTTGTAGCCTCCAGCGCCTCATTGAAGGTCATATTTTTGGCACTTCGCAACTGTCGGATTCGTTCCAGAGCCATAAAGGCGGCGTGTCCTTCGTTCATATGGCAGACGGTAGGGGTAATTCCTATGGCTTCCAGGGCTTTTATGCCACCTATACCCAGCATAATCTCCTGCCTCATTCGCAGCTCGGTGTCACCACTATAAAGACTGGCAGTAATCAAACGATCACCTGGCGAATTAGCAGCAATATTGGTATCCAGCAAATACAATTTTACCCTTCCAACGCAGACAGACCATATTTGAGCTAAAACACATCTGCCTGGATATTCGACGCTAATGGTCAACGGTCGGCTGGCCTCTTTACAGACAAGTTCGAGAGGCATATTTTGAGAATCGATATCGACATACACCTCCTGCTGCCGACCATCACTATCCAAATACTGACGGAAATAGCCTTTTTGATAGAGAAGCCCAACCCCAATCAGTGGAATGCCCAGGTCCGAAGCACTTTTCAAGTGGTCGCCTGCGAGAATTCCTAAGCCACCAGCGTAAATAGGAATACACTCGTGGACTCCAAACTCAGCGCTAAAATAAGCAATAATAGGTTTGTTTGAGTTTGAACAAACTTTTTCAAACCATGTTGGCCCGCTAAGGTATGATTCGAGCTTTTCCAGAGCTCGCTGCTGTTCATCCAAAAAATCCTGATTTTCCGCCAGATCTTCCAATCGGGACTGCGAAACATTGCCAAGAAATCTGATGGGATTATGACCACAAGCCGTCCACAAATTGCTATCAATGCGTTTAAAAAGCCCTAAAAGCTCAGGACTCCATGACCAAAACATGTTTTTGGCGATAGTCTGGAGGTCCTTCAAAGAATCAGGCAGCGTTGGCAAAACCGTGAAGCTACATACAATTGGCATTTTTAGCTTCCTATAATGTAAGGCCTTTGATATCAAGGACTAATGATTTAAAAACACGACCGTTCTTAACCATTATTAAATCGGCAAATCTATTCTTTAGCTTAATACGAAAAATCAAGACGAGTGTTAGATTTAGCAAATTTTTATTGGACGATGTGTTTCACGAGTTTGGGGTCAAAACCGCTGAAAATAAAAAAGGCCCGTAATAACAGGCCTTTTATCAATTGCCAAGCCTTCCTCCACTGATGCCGTAAAGAAAGGATTTTGAAGAGAACCCAGTACGTCCAGGTGGGTAATCGTTGCTTGCGTCCGAAAGTCCTATCGAGTAGGCATTTCCGACCCGTCAAGGCCTGATTTCCCTCAGTATGGGTATCGGTTCTTTCAAACGTACACTTTCTTTACGCACACCGCAGGGGTCAGCCCGCAATATGTCTTATAACTTTATAGCAAATCCCCAAGCACAAGTCAAGAAAAATACCAACAAATTTGAACGGGCGGTTAAAATCCCGAACTTTATCTATTTATTTTTGGTCTTTCAGCAGCCTCTTTTTCTAAAGGAGCCGCTGCTGAAAACACCAGCAAGCACAACAGTCAAAGCATTATGCGTCCGTCTTTCCTGCCTATAGGAGAGAAACTGATCCGTTTCATCATTGCACCTGCTCTGCTATAGCGAACCGATGCTGCTGTACCATTCTTTCCAAAGCTTCAAGTCTTTCCTTCAACAACTGGTTTTCGGATTTTAACTGTTTTATTGCGTTGACCATCGCCCAAATAATGGGGTCGTTGTTGACCATCAGATAGCCTTTGTCATCCTGCTCAACCGCTTCAGGAATTGCAGACTGCACATTCTGAGCAATAACTCCGACAAATTCCTTATCCGCAGGCAATCCTAACTGACTATTTTCTTTGTACCTATAGCGGACCGGATTGAGCTTGCTAACTTCAGATAAGCCAGCTTTATAATCGCCATTAATCTCTTTAAGCCTGATGTCTGAAAAGTTAGACCAGCTGCCTCCGCCGGGCTTTGCTGCCGACCCATTTACCGCCAGCTTATAACTTCCGGGGAAATTCGTCCCGATGCCGACGTTGCCGTCCTCTCGGATTGTAATTCCATTATCCGCTGGGGCTGCGGAAGACGAAGGGCTGGTCAGGAAGCGCAAACTCGAATCATCAACGATAATATCTCGGCGGTGTCCATTTGAACTAAAGGCGATGACACCTGGCCAGCCGCCTGGTGTTGAGACTGCAATGCTTCCGGTGGGCAGCTCGAACTTCGCCAGACCTACGATATGAAGCTCATTCTGTGGATTGGAAGTGCCAACTCCGAGCTTGCCTGCAACTTGCACATTGCCTTGGAAGTATGCAGCCTTTTGTCCGCCCCATGCGTAGATACCGTAGTCCTCGCCGAAGGAGACCAATCCGTGTTTGCCGGTAATCAGAATCAAGGGCACCATCCCCACCGCGCTAAATATGGCAGGCTCATCCGAACCGAACACGCTAAGCCCATTGCTCATCCCGACATGATTGGTACTGCTTATAGTTATCGCCGGATACAATACGGCGGCATTGGTAAACTCCATAGAATAGTCGGACGCTTTGATTCTCCAGACCGTCGGCAAGGCGGTCCCAAGAGCCAAATCAAACGAAACCGCCGAATCGGCAGCGTCACTGGGATTGGTAAACATACCAGCCACCACATTTGTCCCCGGTGCCGACCTTCTCACGTCAAGCGGTGCAACCGGGCTGGTCGTGCCGATCCCGACATTGCCCGGCGGGATCGCGTACATATTATCGCCCGATACCATCCAGTCATTGTCCCCGTATCCATATCCTTCGGTGCGCATGATGTAGTAGGAGTCATCCATAATTTGAACTCGCCCGCAGTACTGCTTAGGGCATGTACCTCCCCAGTAATAACCATACACTTCAACATTGTCACCCAATACCAGACCCAGAGGATTCCTATAGCATACTTGAACCGACGTTATCCCAGTTAGCACAGCGTTGGCATCCTCCAGGAGCTCATTTATCGCCACTTCGACGAAGTAATCTCCGTAACAGACCGGTACTACGTTGTGGTCCTCACCAGCCGTAACAGTCGCTCTAAACCTAACCGGCGAGTCTTGCCCTGAGAGATTGCCAACCAGGCCCAGGACTAAAACCAGAATTGCTAACATTCCGCCATAGCGGATCTTCGATTTTGTCGTTTTCATCTTTCTACCCTTTCAAAAATTGTTGAATTTGAAGGCGCGCATTAATATCTGGTCATAAAATTTCCAGAATCGCGCTGGCAAAATTGCATTTTCCCTCGGACTCCAACCCTTAACCGATAATTAAAAGCGATGAAATTAAACCGGTTTCAGGCTCTGATGTCAAGCATGTTCGGAAAAATCCTTGCGATGGCCGGTGAGTTGTGAACCTCGTATTACATCACGCACGGTTAACGCAAATCACAATGTTCGCAGCTCTGCGCCAACAGACTCTGTCAAGCTATCCATGATGTTGGCCTGGAATTGGTCCACGGTGTCGTGGGTCAGTGTGCCATCTTGATCTCTGAACCGCAGCGAAAGGGTGACACTTTTTCGGCCAGGCGGAATACCTTTGCCACGGTAGGTCTCCACAAATCGGATGTCTTCCAGCTCAGGCGGTGTCTTGCTTTTGATCGCCTCAACAATATCAGCCCAGCAAATTTGCTCATCTACAATAATTGAAAGGTCGCGCTGAATGGCGGGAAATCTTGGGATTGGCTTGAGTCTTATCAGGCCGCTCTGTAGAGCCATAAGCTGCTCAAAGTCCAGCTCCGCACCACACGGGGCGTCCGCCACAGGCGGATTGAAATCAAATTTTTGTTTCACCATCCGTGAAAAAATCCCCGCAGCACCGATTATCCTGCCGTTGGCTGCAATCTCGGCCCCGACCTCCGCCCAGATCAAGTCAAGAGGTCTAAACTCAATTTCGATGTCCCTGTCAATACTTTTTACCAGCCCTTCAATCACACCTCGCAGGTCTCTAAAGTTGCTATCGCAGACTAACGCTAACTTGGCCTTTTCGATGGGCAAACTACCCGTTTGGCCAGTCGGTACAAAGGTGTCGGCAATTTCAAATATCCTGCAAGGGGAGTTCTTAGCATTAAGGTTTGTTTTCAGAACGGCTAACAAAGAGCCCAAAAGACTCTGACGAAGCAGATTCGCACTTTTTCTGGATTCGTCTTTTACACTCAGATGTTGCTTAATGTCTGGGTCTATAAAAAGCTCAGCAACAGAATCATCAACAAAACCTACGCTAATCGTTTCAAAAAAGCCGCAGCCATTAAGATACCTTCCAATCAATTCGGTCAATTTCGCACGAGCATCTACCGGCACGGCCTCGATCTCGATTTTCCGCTCTGTCGGTATTTTATTGTAGCCGTACACACGTATGACCTCTTCAATTAAGTCAACCTCACGATAAATGTCACTACGCCACGAAGGTATGGAGCAAACTATCAAATCACCTTTATGTCGCGGCTTAAAAGACAGGACAGAGAGAATTCTGACAACCTCGTGAGGAGGAACATCGATGCCGAGCAGCATGTTCAAACGGCAAAGCCGTAACGTTACCTCTTTAGATGTCGGCTTTTTAGGATAAATATCAACCACACCTTTGGCTACCTTACCGCCCGCCACCTGCGTAATCAGTTGGCAAGTGCGTTTGGATGCCCAGTCCACCATCTGGATATCTACAGTCCGCTCGAATCGAAAAGCCGCCTCTGAAGGTAGAGCCAGTTTCCGAGAGGTTCTGCGGATACTTACCGGGTCAAAAAAGGCATCTTCAAGAAGAATAGTTGTAGTGGCTTGGCTAACTTCTGTATCTAAGCCGCCCATAACTCCAGCTATAGCTATAGGCCTTCGCGAATCAGCAATAATCAGCATATCAGAAGCCAGCTCACATACAGTGCCATCAATACTTACGATACGTTCGCCGGCGATAGCTTTTCTGACTATTATTTTGCCCTGGGCAATTTTGTCATAATCGAAGGCGTGTGGCGGCTGGCCGGCCTCCATCATCGCATAGTTACTGGCATCAACGACATTATTGACGCTCCGAAGGCCGACGGCTTCGAGCCGATTTTTTAGCCAAGCCGGCGATGGACCAACCGTAACTTTCTCAATAATCCGAGCGGTATAGCGACAGCACAAATCCGGCTCGGTAATTTCAACGCTGGCGAACTCGGTAACGTGCCTTTTTGATTCATTCAGCTCAACTGCCGGCATCTTCAATTGTTTGCCGGTCGCAGCAGCTAACTCGCGGGCAATACCGATGTAGCTTAGGCAATCGCCGCGATTGCTGGTTACTTCAACATTGATTACGGCTTCGTCACCGAGATAGTCTATCCCCTCGCAAGGAAGCCCTAAATCGCTCAAGGTCTCCGCGATTTGTTCGGCGGAAAGCCCGGTTTCAATGTAATCATTTAACCAGCTCAGCAAAATTTTCATAATGAAAGCACCGTCAAAAACAAAAGTTTAAATCTTACGATAACTTAACTGCCGGACGCAACGCTGTCAATGATTTTGCGGGTTGATTTGTAGCTATGCAGGTATATACTATGTATCTGAAAAAACTGTTTAATGGGACTTCCGTGCATAGGAGGATAACCAATGAAAAACAGTAGGCGTGATTTTTTTAAGGTAGCTGCATTCGGAATAACTGCAAACCATTTTGCTAAACTGGACAAAGTCGTTGGAACACAGATGGTTTCCCAAGGTAATGAGAAAAGTGGCAAAAAGATTCAAAGCATCGAAACGTTCACGCGTGACCCTGTGAGTATCGTCCGAGTCCGCGCCGACGACGGCGCAGAGGGCTACGGTCAAATTGCTCCATTCAATGCTGACATCTCCGCGACGGTTCTGCACCGGCAAGTCGCCCAACACGCGCTCGGCAAAGACCCAGCTGAGGTCGATGCCATCGCAGACCAGTGCATCGAGGCTAATTATAAGTTTCCCTGGTCCTACGTGTGCCGAGCCTTAGCCGGGTTGGATACGGCGCTGTGGGACCTGCGCGGCAAGAGTAAGAACAAAAGCGTTTGTGAGCTTCTGGGAGGAACACCGCGACTCATCCCTGCATACGGCTCCAGTATGAGGCGGGACATCGCTCCAGCCGAAGAAGCTAAGAGACTTGTACAACTTCGGGACGGCAAGGGTTTTCGCGCATTTAAGGTCCGTATCGGCAAGGTATGCGGACACGACCAGGACCAATGGCCCGGGCGAACTGAATCACTTATTCCAGCGGTTCGCAAAGCTATTGGTGACGATGTGTCGCTGCTGGTGGACGCTAATAGCTGTTACACGCCAGACAAAGCGATTGAGGTTGGCAGAATGCTGGAAGAATACGGCGTGTGTCACTTGGAGGAGCCTTGCCCTTACTGGGAGCTGGAATGGACGGCTAAGGTGACAGCAGCGCTGAAGGTCCCCGTGGCTGGTGGAGAGCAGGACAACGACCTTGCACAATGGCGGCGGATGATTCGTATGCACGCTGTGGATATTGTACAGCCGGACGTCTGCTACGTGGGCGGCTTAACCAGAGCTTTGCGGGTCGCTAAGATGGCTGCCGAAGCTAACCTGCCCTGTGTCCCGCACTCAGCTAATCTTTCGATGGTAACAGTATTCACGTTGCATATGCTCGGGGCGATACCCAATGCTGGGCCTTTTATGGAATTCTCTATTGAGCCGACCAGCTGGGCAAAGGACATTTACCAGCCCGAATTGCAGGTGCGCGATGGGAAAGTTGCTATCCCGGATGGGCCCGGCTGGGGCGTGGCGCTCAACCCAGCCTGGCTGGAAAAAGCTGAACGCAGAATAAGCGAACATCAGTAGCACAGCGTCAGTTTTGAATTGTTAATTTATAATTTTTAATTACAAATCCTGACAGAGGTATCTATTATGAAAAAACACATGGCAAACTACCAAAAAGTAGCCCGAATTCTGTATTCTGTATGCTGTATGCTGTATTCTGTTGTGCTACTTGTCGGCTGTGTGGAACGTCGGCTGACAATCAATACGGAGCCGCAAGGAGCACTTGTTGTGCTTAACGATGAGGAGATTGGCATCTCGCCGGTCACGACCTCATTTGAATGGTACGGCGATTACAACGTAAGAATAAGCAAGGAAGGCTACCAGACCTTGAACACTCATCGTGAGCTAAAAGGGCCGTGGTATGATTATTTTCCATTCGACTTTTTCGCAATGCTGAACCCAAAGAGAACTGTCGATTCCTACGAATGGAAATTCGAGCTTGCCCCGCAAAAACAACCAACGGCAGAGGAACTTATCCAGAACGCAGAAAAACTTAAAGAGCAACTTTAATAGCTAATGGTTATATGCAAAATGAAAACGCACGCAATACTTTTGACCGGTTCAGAAGTACGAATGGTTCTGGGAACTACGTACATGATGTTGCGGAGAAGGTTTGACCCATATATCGTTGAGCGCCCAAAAACCGACAGTATTGGCAGGCACGTTTTTGATAAACGCTGCGATTTTTGCGTAGCTTGTGGGAAAACAGATGTAGGGTGGGCCGTGCCCACCATCTATAAGAAGGTGTGCAGAGCACACCCTACCTAAAATTATTAAACGAAAACCGCGTTAAATAGATATCAGCACAAGAATAATATACAACGACGAAAAATTGAGATTGCTGCGTCCACCCTCAGTGGACTCGCAATGACAACTCCTCAGATTACCTGCGACAGACTACTATCGGAGTTAAGTAATGCGGGCATTGATCTAGCGCGCATCAAGAAACTGGTATTGGTGTTGGCGACAGGTATGCTCCGAAGCCTGGTGGCACAGGTACTCTATACTTTGACGATATTCGTCTGTGTCGGCCGAGATATGTACGTTAGCATTTGAAGTTGGATAACGGTTTTTCAGCGAGATAGTTTGCAGCTTTTTAACGGCTAAATATTCGTATCTCGTTTATTGTCTGTTGATTCACTCGCCACGGGTCACGAGTCACAAGCCGCGAGTGACAAACTATTGTTACGTAACTTCCACCGGCACTGGCTGTGCTGCCTTGTTGGGCTGAGGTTGTGATATTGTCTGGCGTCTTTTCTTGCGGCGGTTTATTGTTCTTCGCTCACAGCGCGGAATCTCATCTTGGCTCGATGCAATCTGAACGGCTTCAAGGGCTGTCGCAGCAAATGCATCGGCCCCGATTTCCTCCCATAGTCCCTCAGCTCGGTTGAAAAGCCCGCCCGAAACCATTATACGCATATGCGGCCAGGCGTTTACGGCTTTGATGGTGTCTGTTAGTCGCCGAATAGCTGGGGCCTGTCTTGGAGTGGTGCCGTAGATCAACAGCAGGTCGGGGGCATACTCATTTATGAAGGCATAGATATCGTCGTTAGTTAAACCGCCACCCAGAAATCTTACTTCCCAGCCGTCACTTTCAAAAAGGTCTGCAATCATTTGAGCACCAAGCTCCTGCAGTTCGTCTGGTGCACAACATACGACTATTTTTTTGTTCCTGCTGGGCCGACGCGGTAATTTATTTTGGAGCTGGTCTACAATTGTGCGGTTAATTCGGGTGGCCAAATGCTCCTGGGTGGGAGTGATTTTGTCGGCTCGCAGCAATTTCTCGATTTCCACCATTATCGGCCATATTACGTGGATATAGACGGAGTTAGCGGGTACGCCACTTTGCAGGGTTTCCTCGATGACGGCCCGGCAGGCTTTTCTATCGCCCCGCAGTAGAGGCTGTAAATAACGTGCCAAAATATCTTCTTTTACCATAATCTGAGCTCCATTATATTCTTTGATTTATATTACCTATTTTAACATATAAGCCTATTTGTAGCGTGCTGGATGTCAAAATGGACAATTTCCTATAAAGAGTAATATAAGTATCGGAAGGAGCGAGGAAAAATCTTTAGTTAAAATGGGTAAAATATCTTACAAAGGAGTTATTTCCCTAATTTTCTAATATTTTATAACTGCTGATTATAAAGGGGGTTAGGATTAGGTGATTATTTTAGGTCGCAAAAAATAAGGGTTCTTTTCCAAAAATGTTTGACTTATTGGTGGCAAGTTCATTAAAAATGGGAGTGGAAAGAAAAAAAGTGATGTCCTACTGGTAAAGTGGGAATTGTATTATGGGCTGGAAGAAATGTATTAAAGGATTCACGCTCATAGAACTGTTAGTGGCTATATCAATTATCGCATTGTTGCTTGCCCTGTCTGCTGAAGGGTTGCAGTAGCTTGCCTGCATCTTGGAATTAGAGGCCTGAGATGTCTAAAAAGCGTTAAGAGCACGCTTTTTCTGGAAGGAGGTAAGAAAACAAATCTTGCAGAACTTTGTTTTTTATAGCCAAAACATTATTACCTTAAGTTTGTGAAAGACCAGCTATAGAGAGTCAAGAATAAATTAGCAAAATTTTTATGGCTCTTTGACAAGTGAAGATCCTCAGGATTTGGGTTTATAACCTTCTGGGATATAGTCTCTGCGGTCGGTCATAATCC
>Ga0315314_1002298_pt1 | contig 15941 bp, 13 predicted proteins | sample TDP9_MG_FD_203631 | JGI IMG/M metagenome (GOLD analysis project Ga0315314, IMG submission 203631) | Freshwater sediment microbial communities from Lake Towuti, South Sulawesi, Indonesia - TDP9 | ecosystem: Environmental > Aquatic > Freshwater > Lake > Sediment | place: Indonesia: South Sulawesi...
CCTGCCTTCTGACGGTCGGCATCCCACCTGCTCAGGACACGAACGGCTTCCACAGCGACTCTGCACGCGTCCTCCTCGCCTTTGACCTCGAATGTGTTCTTTGCCCTGTTGGCGTAGACTGCAAGTACACAGCCGCTTCGGAACCCATAGATTCCGGAGAGAGTGAAGATCGTTGAGGCCTCCATCTCCATTGTGACTACGTGCTGTCTTCGCAGCCGCTCAACGAGTGTCTCAGCGTTCTCTGGCAGATATCCCTCCACGCCAGGCCGACCTTGACCAACATAGAAACTATCAGTTGATGCAGTATACCCCACTCGATACTTCTTCCCAAGTTTCTCGGCAGCCTCGATCAGCGCGATGACCACGTCATGGCTTGCAGCAGCGGGATAGCTAGCTTCGACATACTGCTTGCTTGTGCCGTCGAGCCTCACGGCAGCAGTTGAGATGGCAAGATCGCCGCATTCTAACTCTGCGATCAGTGAACCGCACGATCCAACTCGAATGAAGGTGTCCGCGCCGATTCTGCTCAGTTCTTCTACCGCGATGGCTGCGGCCGGGCATCCGATCCCTGTCGAGCATGCCGATACCATTGTGCCGTCTACGGTCCCGCTCCAGATCCTGTACTCCCTGCGGGAAGACACTTCATGTGCTGAATCCCAGAACTTGGCTATCTTCGGTACGCGATCGGGATCCCCGGGCAGGAAGACGTACCTGCCCACTTCTCCCTTCTTGGCTGAGATATGATACTGGATTCCCTGACTTGATTCGGGTTGGATTGCGGAGACTAATCTGCTGCTCACAGTTCGACACCGATCTACTCGTGGAAACATGCGAATAAAAGCATTCAGCGAAACCTCCCGCGCTGGTACAATACATAGCAACAATACTAGCATCGAATCCTTTGATCATCTCGCGGATTCTTGAAGATGACAGTGATGGGCAAGTGAGTCAGTACGTTTTTTTAGACTAGACTGCGTATAACTTGGCCTATGCTTCGTTCTGTCGAGAAACTCGGAGCGGGAATATTCGACGCTGCCTCAGCTCCATTACGTATGCAGATCCTTCGCCTTCTCTCCACGAAGGGTGCGCTGCCCTACACAGAGATTATGTCGTCGCTAAAGCTGGATCCAGTACGCGATGCTGGCAAATTTGTCTATCATCTCCGAAGCCTCACTGACGCAGGCCTCATCAACTCGGATAGACGCTCGAAAAAATACGAAACCACTGAACTCGGGGAGATGGTGGTACATTTCGCTCGGGATCTGGAAGAATATGTCAGCGTGAAACGTGGAAAACTGTTCGTGAGAACGTCGCGACTCGCGATCGAGGACTTTCACAGAAGCAAGATAGCGAAATCATTGGTTGTTGAGGCAGGTGTTCCGCAAGAACTCGCTGATGAGATAGCCGCGGAGGCAGAAGATCGCCTGATTAAACTGAGGACATCCTATCTGACCGCCGCGCTGATTCGCGAGTTCGTAAATGCCATCCTTATCGAGAAGAAACTAGAAGAATACAGACACAAGCTGACACGTGTAGGCATGCCGGTGTATGACGTCACACAGCTACTACGCTTCACAGGAGAATTGGGCCTCGCCACTGATTACGTACAGAAATCGGCGGGAGCTTCTGTTCTGGGCGAATACGTGCTGCTTGAATGCCTGCCACGCGAGATCGCCGATGCCCACATTTCAGGTCGAATTCACATATGCGATATTGACAGTTGGCCTCTCAAACCGAGCGAGATACAGCACGACCTCCGCTATTTTCTCAGAAATGGGCTCGTTGGTTTTGGACCGCCTCAAAGCTTCAACGCAACGCTGGCAATGATACAGAACATCTATCGTCTTGGAATAGCGGAAATCTCAGGAGAGCAGAGCTTCGACCTCTTCAACATCTTTCTAGCACCGTACGTCGAAGACACGCCCGAGGATGCTGTGAGGGAGTCCCTCGGACTGTTTCTTTCATCGGTAGGCCAAGACTTCCCAGCAGGCGCAAGTCCGGCCGGACTTTCCCTCGGCATCGAATATGTTGTGCCGGATTTCGTCGAGAACATGGAGGCGGTAGGACCTGGGGGAAGAACCGTCGGGGTCTACGGCGACTATCACGAAGAGGCGAGAGTGATTCTTGACACGATGCTTGAAGCAGTCTCACGAGAGGCATTGATCAGCCCTTTGGCGAGTCCCCGACTAATCTTCAAGCTAAGGGATTCGGCGGAGAAGAACGACGAGATACGATCTCGCGTTCTCAAGACCCATGAGTTGGCCGTCTCCAGAACTATTCCGTATATGGCATTACTCCGAGACAAGTCGCGAGACTGCTATACGGCGACAGGTCTGAGACTTTCGGACGATTGGAGCAAACAATGGGAGTCCGACTGCTACAGAACAGGCTGCATGGCGACGGTATTCGTTAATCTGCCCAGGATAGCGTATGAGGCACGGAAAGACGATGATAGACTGCTCAGACTGATAGGCGATGCCTTCGCTTTGATCTTGGAGGCCTTCAAGATCAAGAGAAAGTTCATGATCGATAGGCTCAAGCAACCTATCCTGCCGCTGCTGTTCGGCTCTGGACAGAACACTCCCTACTTCCGTGAGAAAATGGCAACATACGCAATTGCCCCTCTTGGCTTGAATGAGGCTTCGCTCGCGCACACGGGCAGCGAACTGAGGAAGGACTCAGTGGCTTTCGGGGAGAAGGTCCTTCACGAGCTGAAGAAGCAGAGCGATGCGGCTACGGAGACACTTGGCATGCGTCTGGTGGTCTCCCAGAGGCCAGGTGATGATGCGACCTCAAGACTGGCTGAGCTTGATGTCGAGCATTACGGCAAGAGCGCGGTCTCCGCTCAGGGTTCTCGAAATCACCCCTTCTACACCGATGTGCCAGGTGTGCCCCTGACGTCGAAAGTTTCCCTCAACGAGAGACTCGCAGTCGAAGGAATGATCCAAGCGTCCACTCCGGGCGGTCATTTGGCGGCGATTTCTGTAGACCCCAAAGCAAGCGCAGATGCTGTGCTGTCGTTGACCCGTCAGGCAGCCGGAAACGGGCTGAGGTTCATCACCTATTCTGGATTCTATTCGTTCTGCAAGAACTGCAATCGAATAATCAACGGCATAGTTACGAGCTGCAGTGCATGTGCATCCGATAACATTACTCATTATGGGCGCTCGTCGTCCACATACATTCCTTTGACGCTATGGCCTGAAGGGAAGAGGCGAACGATCGAGAAGAGGACTATGTATTCGATCCCCTAGCCGGTTGCCCGGCTTCGACATACCAGCAGATCAGGTCTTGGTCCCAAAGACGGACCGGATTCATTCACTCCCTCACGTAGGGCTTTCCTAGTGCACGTGGGAACTTCTTTCCACCAATTGCGACAACAAGTACAAGGAGCGTAACGACGTACGGAGCCATCTGAACAAAGTAGAACGGAACAATCTCCTTCACGCCTGGAGAAACCACAACAGTGTAGGCCACACCCTCTGAGAATCCAAATATGAAAGCGGCAACAAGCGCGAGCAACGGGTTTAAACCTGCGAATACCACGGCTGCGAGCGCTATGAAACCTCTCCCGGCGGAGATTTCTTTGACGACACCACCAAACCAAGCCAGCGGCATGAATGCTCCACCCAGCCCAGCAAGCGCTCCGCCTATGACGCACATTAGCAGCCTAGTCTGACCGACATCTACACCTGCGACATCAACTGCGACAGGGTTCTCTCCGGCTGCACGTATTCTGATACCCAGCAAGGTTCTGTGCAGCAGGAGATATGCGAGCACAGCGATGACTATCGCGGCAATCGTAACGGCGCTGATGCTGAAGTATACGTTATCTATCATGAAGTGCATGGACGGGAACATCAAATCCCGTGGAAAGATGTGGATTCCGGGGAAAGCCCAGATGGACATGAGCAAGTATGGGCCCAACCCAAGTGCCAGTATGTTCAATCCCATGCCAGCGATCACTTGGTTTGCTTTCCCATAGATGCATACCAGTCCGAATAGGAGGGCTATCATGGCACCAGTTGCAGCCCCCAGCAAAAGACCGTACAGCCCGCTGTCGAATACCTCCGCCCAGTATACGCCTAGAACTGCGGTGATCAGAAAAATCCCTTCCATACCCACGTTGACTGTGCCCGCCTGCTCGTTCAGACACTCACCAACTGCAGCCAACGCCAGAGGAGTCATGGCTAGGAGACCTGTCTCGATGAGCCCAGGAATTCCGAATCCAGCCAGTGAAACGATGTACATCACAACTGCCGTGACAACGATCGCGATCAGGTACCATTGAAGTCTGCGGGCTGCTTTCACGACTCGCGTCTCCTTCTAATTGTCGCCATTATTCCCGGCACGGCAAGTGCTATCACGATAATGCCGTTGATAGCGTCGACTAGCTCGGACGCGACTCCCACGTTGTATTCCATGAAACGGCCTCCGTGCATCAGGCCACCGTAAAATATGGCAGCAAAGACCCCACCAACAGGGTGGTTTCTTCCAATTAGGGCAACTCCGATTCCGTCGAAGCCGAGATAAAGCAGGTTGCCCAAGGTCGCATATATGGTGTAAGAAGGAGGGCGCCCTAGGACCTGACTTGCACCAGCCAATCCTGCTGCCAGACCGCCCACAAGAAAACTAACCAGAATGGCTCGGCTGCTGCTTGCTCCCGCGTATTTCGCCGCTTCAGGGTTGTCTCCCACGAGCCTGAGTTCAAAACCTACTCCGGTGCGCCAGAGAAGAATGGTGACTGCGATGCAAAACACCACCACTACGAGAATCATGGTAGTCAGCGTCGCTCCGATGATCGCGTAGCGTGCTGTTGGCAGCGCGGGCATTGCTCGCTCGGCTCTTCCGGGTTCTGCGAAGTACGTGCGGATCAAGAAAGTCACAATCCAGAAGGCAATCCAGTTCAGCATAATGGTGGAGACCACCTCATGCACTCCTCTCCAGATCTTGAGAACAGCCGCTGGCAAAGCCCAAAGTGCTCCGAGACACATAGCAGCAAGTGTGGCAAGTATCGGATGCACGCCGGCTGGCAATAGGATCGCACCACCCACGATCGTTGCCACGATGGCACCAATGTACATCTGGCCTTCTGCTCCTATGTTGAACAGAGCAGCCCGGACTCCGACCGCGAAAGTGACCGCGGTCGCCATCAGAGGAGTTGCAAATGCTAGAGACTCCAGGATTCCTGCTGGACTCCCGAAAGCGCCAAGAAACATCGCAATATATGCGCGGACCGGATCGTAGCCGAACGCCAGCATGAGCAAAGCGCCGACGATGAGCCCTATGACGACCGCGACTCCGGATTCGGCAATTGGACGAAGGAGTCCGGCCAAGCGTTTGCTCATCTAGCTACCCAGCGAAACGTTCACGTCTCTGGCTCGATATGAGAGTCTGGCCTAGCCTGTCTCTGTGTCTCAAGGTTGACAAAAAAGGGAGGGATGAGGGCCACTATCCTAGTGTGGCCCTCCATTGGTCGACGACTTCTTGCGACATCGCGAGCGGAACGAGGTTTGGATCGCTGCGGATCGCGTTATCTAGTTCCGTTGCGGCGTCCCAGACCCAGCTCGGCACAGAGTTTCTCATCGCTGCGACCTTTGACTTGATCTCATCGGGCGACATCGGAAGCACTTTCTTTCCAGTCAACTTCTCAGCGTTTTCACCCATCGCGATGAACTCGGCCAAGTCATCTAGGGTGCTTACAGATATTCCCGTAATGTCGATGCCTGCAATCTTGGTTCCAATTCCTAGAGTGACGATTCCTCCGTTGTCGGCAACGACTTGTCTGAACTTACCCTCTATGACAAGCTCAGTGGCGAAGTAGACTCCTGTGTCAACACGTTTCATCATGCTGCAGAGGACGAACCCAGGATTGATCCAGTCTTGGTTGGCGTCGACCCCGACCCAGAACGGCGGTCCGCTAGTGAGTCCCTTTTGAGTCGCTATCTCTTGGACGGCCTGGTTGAGGCCGAGACCTAGAGGTCCAGCTATGTTGTACACCGCAACAGCGTCTTGAGCGTACATCGCCTTTGCGGCTTCGTATCCTTTGGTGATGTCACTGAAAGTTCCGGTGTATGTCCAGAGCACTCTGTCCTTGACCGGAGTGTCTCCAATCACTGGAGCGGCCTTCCCGAACTTGTTCTGGTACCACTTGAGTCCCCAGTCTGCGCCCCACTTGTAGCCTATCTCGAACTTCCAAAGTACTGGGATCTCGATGCCGAGGACGGCACCAATGTGCGAATAGCCGTAATGAGCAGCAGCCAGTGCTGCAATGGCACCCACGATAGCGCTTCCCTTGTGCTCTTCATAGAGTATGCTCATGACGTTGGGCATGCCTGGGACGAATCCATCGATGATGGCAAAGTCTTTGTCAGGATATCTTGTTGCAACATCCGTGATGGCATCGGTCAGCAGGAATCCGACACCAACGACGAGGATGACATCGGGGTCCTTAGCCGCTGTCTCGAGGTTGGGGACATAGTCCGCTTCTGACTTGCTGATGAGTTCGACCATTTGCACGCCGAAGGCCTTTGCGGCTTCATCTCCGCCCTTGAATGCCATGTCGTTGAAGGACAAGTCTCCTCGTCCACCGATGTCGGAGACGACCGCGATCTTCTTGACAGGAGCCGGTGGAGGAATTGACAAGTACCAAGCGGCGGCACCTGCAGCTGCAATGATGATGATTACAACGATAATGATTGCCTGCATTCGTGTGATCGCTGACTTGTTGGTTAGATGTCGCAGAACGTTCGATGTCTTTCTCAAATTTCTCTCACAACCTCTATAGGCGTGAGCCCATAGCGTGATGTGAGTCCCCTGCAAGTCATATTTAAGGTGAATCAGGCTCTGTGGAGCGGCTGAACCTATTCGACTGTTTAACTCGTCACTCCAGCCATCATGAGGCCGATTTCTTGCATGCTCGTTTTTCCTGATTCCTTGATTCCTACCACTTGGCCATTGAACATGACAGCTACTCTGTCGCTGAGCGCCATAATCTCGTCAAGATCCTCCGAGACAAGGAGAATTGCAGATCCTTTTTCCCTTAGCTTCAGCAGAAGTCGGTGCGTATGTTCGATGGCCCGGAGATCGAGTCCGTAGGTTGGATGGGACGCTATGACTAATCGCGGTTCTTTCCACAACTCCCTAGCGAGAATCATCCTTTGTATGTTTCCACCCGAGAGTATTCTAGCTTCGGTTTTCTCCAAGTCGGGAGTCAGAATCTCGAACTCGGATACAAGATTCTCACAGTGTTTCTTGATAGTTGGGACGTCAAGGAACCCAGCCCTTGAGAATGGAGCGACGCGATAGTCTTTCATCATCAAGTTTTCCATGAGAGGAAGACCTTCCGCCGTCCCCGTCCTTCTTCGTTCCTCGGGAATGTGACTGACTCCGAGCATGGCGATTTCTTTAGGTGAGCGATTGGTCACGTCGTGACCGAAGATTAGGATCTTGCCGCCTATGGCATTGCGCAGTCCGGTCACTGCTTCGACTAGCTCGGTCTGACCGTTCCCTGCGACACCAGCGATACCCAGAATCTCGCCCTCATGCACTGTGAAGGAAGTGCCCCTCACTGCTGGTTCTCCCTCCCCGCCGAGGACGCAGAGTTCCTTGATCTCAAGTGCGACCTTGCCCTTGGCGATCGGCTGAGCCTTTGGCAGTACGGGCACTTCTGGCCCTATCATCATCCTGACAAGCTCCTGCTCATTCGTCTCGGATGTCTTCTTCGTTCCAGTGAGTTTGCCCAACTTGAGAACTGTCACGCGGTCACTGTTTCGCATAACGTCTTCCAGCTTATGGGTGATGAGAACGACGCCCTTCCCCTCGTCTGCAAGTCCGCGCAGGATTGAAAAGAGCTGCTGAGCCTCTGTTGGTGTCAGCACCGATGTCGGCTCGTCAAGTATGATGACATCGGGATCATGATATAGTACCTTGAGTATCTCGGCGCGTTGTTGCTCTCCTACCGAAAGATCCTCCACTCTGGCCTTGGGATCAACTTTCAGATTGTACTTCGCGGAAAGTCCATTGAGCTTGTGCTCGACGTCGTTTATCGGAAAGGAGAGATTGTTCCTCTTTAGACCGAGCGCAACATTCTCAGCCACAGTAAGAGGACGCACGAGTGTGAACTCTTGGTGCACCATGGCCACGCCGAGTTTCAGAGCGTCCTCTGGAGAGTTTATTGTGACGGGCTTCTCTCGCACGTAGATCTGTCCACGTGAGGCAACATAGAACCCGGAAAGGATGTTCGCCAGCACAGTCTTGCCGGCTCCGTTCTCCCCCAGTATTACGTGGACTTCTCCGGATCTCACGTCGAAGTCCACTTCGTCAAGTATCAGATGCTCCCATACGCCCGGAAAACCTTTGACGACCTTCTCGGTCCTTAGGAGGACTTCCCTCTTTTTCGGTGGGGAATGCACCTTGTGGATGTGACGCGTGTCTGACAGTGCTTGCATCTGATTATTCTCCGACCGTGATGACACCTCTCAGGGCTTTAGCTTTTGGGTACGATGGATTGACTCCGAAAGCATTGTATGCGGACGCGCGATGCTATGAGCCAATCAAGTTGAAGTGGACCAAGATCCATGAAGACCAGAGCCCATGTGATAGTGACAGGAAAGGTTCAGGGAGTTTTCTATCGGGCTGAGACAGCAGCGAAGGCAAGACGTCTGAACATCACAGGCTGGGTTCGCAACCTTCCTGACGGTCGCGTAGAAGCGGTCTTCGAGGGAGACGAGACCAGCGTGCAGAAGATCATTGACTTCTGCCGACGCGGTCCACCTAATGCATACGTGGTCGACCTAGACGTGAGAAGACAGGAGTGGACGGGCGAGTTCCGTAACTTCGCCGTACGATACTAGATCGCCAAGGGACACACTCTGACTTCTCCGTCACGTATCTTTTGAAGCACGATCTGGTGGCTAATCTTGACAATCTAGTGTCCTTGCAGATGCACTCTCTCTAAGTTGGGAATGCCGCCTTTCAAAGTGCAACGGATCTGTTCCGATGCCGAATCATCACATGACATCCCTAAATAGCCGAGCCTTGCGAACTGATTCTTCAGAGAAATGCTCGAGGAGAGACAACTTATGCGCGCAGTGGTGGTGGAGTGCAAGTTGCCATCACTACCTTCACGGGCCGAAGAGGCCAGAGCGATGGCCGAGAACATAGGCTATGAAGTCGTAGACGTCATAATCCAGAGGCGTAAGAGCGACCACCACTCCTACTTCATAGGCCCAGGCAAGGTCGAAGAACTCAAGGAGACTGTCGACGCAAGTGATGTCGAAACGGTGATCTTCACGAACACTCTTCCGAGTAGCCAAGTTTTCAAGCTTCAGCAACGCTTGGGCGGCGAAGTAAGGGTGATAGACCGGAACCTGTTGATCCTGGAGGTCTTTGACAGGCGCGCGATGACGAAAGAAGCCAAGCTTCAGATCAAGCTGGCGAAGTTGAAGTACACATTGTCTTGGGGTCGAGAGTTCATCAAGCTTAGAGGAATCATGGGCGAGCAGGTGGGCTGGATGGGACCGGGAGACTACCCGTTCCAAGAATACTACCGGGCGGCACGCAATCGGATAAGTCGCCTTGAGGCGAAACTGCGAGATCTTGATCGCAAGAAAGAGATTACTAGAGAAAGACGCAAGGAACTGGGGTTTCCAACGGTGGCACTCGCAGGATACACTCAAGCCGGAAAGACAACGCTCTTCAACAGACTTGCCTCTGAGGGCAAGAGAGTAGGCCTCGGACCCTTCACCACACTTTCCACATTTGCCAGAAAAGTCAGGATCGGAGCGTCACGCGATTCTGAATGCATGTTGATAGATTCTATCGGCTTCATAGAAGACATGCACCCCACCATCCTGAAAGCCTTCACGGCCACACTGGGCGAGATCGCGCACTCGGACGTGATCCTGCTCTTCGTGGATGCAAGCGAAGACGTTCACACAATTGCGCGCCGTTGCTCGTCGATGGACAAGATCCTTCGTGAGATCGGAGCGGAGGGGCAAGTCATAGTGTGCGCCAATAAGGCCGATTTGGTGAGTGATGAGAAACTATCGAGCGCACTCCAAGCGATTCGGGAAAAGTTCATCGACAACTCGGTGATTCCCATCAGCGCGCTTACCGGCGAGAACCTGAACGAATTGTTCGTTGCCGTTGCAACGAAGATCGACAATATCAGCTCCATCTCAGAGATCCCACGTAACCCCTTCGGCACAAACAATCCAGTCCGACTCTGATGACTCAGACGTCCCTTCCCGATGCGATAGCCGGAGAGAACCGCGAATGCCGGGAAAGATGCCGGAGAGAAAACCTTTTGGAAGACGGGAACGGCCGCCGAACTATCCAACAGATCCTGAACAATACGCCGATCCCCAGAACTTCATGTACCCCCTTGACAAGCCGATTAGGGCCAGACTTGCTAGAAGATACTTCGACGAGCCTCGGAATCGCGGCAAGTACACAGAAGATGAACGACTCTTCATAGACTCCCGTATTGATGAGGCGCTGAGGCGGTTCGGCGTTGGCACTGACCAAGTGCGAGCCTCTCCTCGTAGACCGTATGGACGCAGATCCATAACTCGAGTCTCTAGAAACGAAATCGACAAGCTTCGTCTAGACGGACTCCTTCACCGCTTTCTTGGCACAGCACGCCTGGAACGAGCCAAATCCATACCTGACGAGCTTGTATCGTTGTCTTCTCTAAGCGACGACAGCATATCCGGGAATGTGAAACGGTACTTGATTCAGATAGATCTGAGGAACAAGACAATCACTCATGACTGCGATGACTGGCGCAAAAACATGAGATCCAGACTCATGTGTAAACACCTAGGCAAGGCGTTCTTGGTGATAGGAGATCCAAAGGCGAGCGCAATCTTGAGACGAATTCTATCCGAAATTGACGATTGGACATTCAGAGCTCCCTAGTCACTTTTCTAGGCAACATTCCCGTGTCTGATTGTAGAACGATGGACTTTCTGCGACTGGGAGGTTGACAGTAGATGACCGAGAGAAGCGGTGAGAGTGTCTCATGTTCTGAAGGTGTCGAGTTCAGATATGAACGATCGGAGAGCTGCGTTAAATTCCTCCGGCTTCTCGAGCATCACTGAATGGCCCGCATCGGGAATGGTGATGAGTTTGGCGTTTGGCATTTTCTCCTTCATGTATTGGGAGTACTTGATCGGTGTCAGTGCGTCGTCTTCTCCGCACACGATCAGTGTAGGCAGAGCAATTCTAGCTATCTCGTTCATCTTGTCAAAATGGTCGCAGGCCTGAAAGTCGCCGTAGGTCACAGAAGAGGGAACTTCCAGCAGCTCTTGAAACGACGCCCGCTTCAGCTTCGCGTCCGTTTTCGGAGAGAATGCCCACTGCATGATTAGTTCTGCAGCGTGCGCGTAGTCCTTAGGTACCTCATCCATTATCAACGGGTTGACGCGGAGGCGGGCCCCTGAGCCGACGAGCACGATACCTGCGAGTAGTCCAGGGTGAGTGAGGGCGACCTCGATTGCAGTCGCACCCCCCATGGAGTGGCCCACCAGCACCACTGGAGACAGCTTTTCTTCCGTGATTTTGCCGGTCACGAATTCGGCGTAGTTCGAGATTGTGTTGTATCCGCTGCCTTTCGGGTGCCCAGGAAGATCGATTGCCAAACTCGTCGGGAAAGAAGCTGTCTGGTACCGCCAGACCTTGTGCGTTGCCCCGGCACCGTGAATGAAGACCAGGCGCCGCAGGAATTCACTGGTCAAGATCCTACTCGCATTTTGGATTCACTTCTGTCAACTATTTGTGACTGTCTGAGCGACTGGAATGGTCATGCCTCACACGTGGAATGCCCACGTTTCGTATTCATGATGGTTGAGTCTCCCATGGCAGACTTATTTTTGAGTTCGCTGGTGTGATGATCTTGCGATCAAGAACATTAGTGATGTTCAACCAAAGAGAGGACTGAGAGAGGAACCCATGAGCGACCACGAAGACATGCGGGCTCACATAATCTCGAGGCTCGAAAGGCTGCAGACACTTGACAAACTAGCGGAAGAGATCTCCAGCCCTCGGCGGGGAAACGGATGGGATCCATCCAAGATCGCTGAAGCCGTGGTCAGAGTCGTTCCGCAGTCCCTTGACAAACTTGCGAGAAAGGCGGTTAGGCCAGGCATCTCTAGTGGAATCGTGGACTTTTTCAGACCAGCCTATGCTGCTTCGAGACTTGCGGGACCTCCAACCCTGGTCTACTTTCCTCTCTGGCACGTGAAAGGCTACTACGAATGTTTCTACTTGAGAGACACAGGCTACAAGATCAGAGTAGACAAGGACGTAGTCGCCGTAGAGATTGATGGTGAAACTCGTGATCTGATGATCGAAGAACCCGAAGGGAAGATCGGGCCTGATACGCTTGGACTTAGGCTGAAACGGTTGTCAAGGCTTCTTACAGGCGAGAAGAGATACTTCAATCTCAGCAACGCGATCGAACTGGCCATGAGGCACAAACGGACAGAGATGTACGTGACCTCGGATGGGCGCGAAGGTAGCACACTAGAAGAGGTACTGCCCAACAGCTGGAGAACTCAGAGGATGTTCGAGGTTGGGCATCTCAAGGTTGAAGGAGCAGCTACAAAGATCGCTGCGTCAAAGGAGACAAAAGAGAGAGTTGTCCAGAGGTTCCAGGAGAGGGTCGTAAGAATACCTGAAACATCTAGACAGATTCTCAGCAACACGTTTGTGATAGATGAACTCACGCAGTACTACGTTCCGTATGTGCACTTTCCGGTCATGCGCGGCACGAGAATTGATCACGTGGTTCTTTATGCGGCCTCAGCCGAGGTTCCTGACGAGAGAGAATGCAAACTAGTTAGGAATCAGTTAGGACTCTGATGGTCAACTTCGGAGATGTGGCATGAACATACCGGAGCAGCTGAACCACATGGCCAGTGCGTTCTGATGTGGCGGTGACATGATGCATGAGAGGGCAGGTCGAAGCGGCGAAGTTTTTCTCGGATTTGTTCACCCCATTCGGTGTTGCAGCCATCAGCTCGATCGTCTTCTCCTGGTTTTCACCGACTGGAATCGGTCCGTCTATGACCCCCTTGTCTTCTGCGTTGCTGGGTATCCTCACGCTGTGTGTTGGACCCTTCATCCCAGTCTTCCACAGCGCGAGGAGCGGTAGAACAGATCTAGATGTTTCGGATGTCAAGAAGCGGGTGCCGCTTTACGGTGTCGGGCTGACCGGTTATGCTGTTGGAGCAGGGGTTTTCTTCGCTCTCGATAACCGGCTCATGTTTGTAATGGCTCTTGCGTATCTGTGTGTCAGCTCAACAATGTTGATGATTACGTTTGTCTGGAAAATAAGCGCCCACACGGCTGGTATGGCCGGCCCTACGACAGCACTCCTTTTTGTCTTTGGGCCTTTGATTCTCCCTCTTTACTTGTTGTCCGTCGTGATGGTTTGGTCTAGAATCAAGTTGCGCGCGCATACGATGAGTCAGGCAGTGGCAGGCTTGGTAGTCGCAATCACGGTCACGAGTCTTGTGTTCTTAGCGTTCTATCCGCAGCATGCCTTGTGGCTTCTCGAGTGATCAGGGCAGGTCGTTGCTCTCTTGAGGAAATGCCCGCTTAGTGTGCGGATCGCTCATGCGATCTGGACGTGATCGACCTGGAAGTATCTCTTTGCCAGCATTCTGGTCTTGTCAATTGTTCTCCCGTTCTTTCCGATGGCTATGGCCTTGTCCTTCGGATCCACTTCTACAACCACGATCTTCTTGTCAGGGCGCTCTGTGACCCGAATCTCTCTGATCTTCGCAGGTGCAAGCGAGTTCCTGATCAGGCCCTCGACGCTCTCAGCCGCCTCTACAACCTCAACCGGCTTCCCGGTCATTCTACGAAGAGTGTTGATGTTCTTGCCAGCCCTCCCGATGGCCAGGCCCATCTGGCCGGACTTTGCAACGAATATTATCCGGTCGGCGGAGGAGTCGATGAGGCAATCGTTCGCGGTTGCGCCAGTGATGCTCTCGAATAGGGCGATATAGCGCATCTCGTCGCTGCCTAACCGGATTTTCGTTGCGGACATCTCTAGGTTTCAGCCAACTTCAGGATCTCAGAGTCGCCGGGGTCCTTCACTGTGAGGGCAGCGACTAGAAATGGTTTTTCGCATGCGGTGCCCAAGTCCACACTCGTTCCCGAGTACACGTGAACCGGGACCTCCGAGAGTTTTGCGTTGTAGAGTATGCCGGACTTGTGCGGCTCCGGGCAGTTCGATGCAATGAGAATCAGGCGGGCTTTTCCTGTCTTGGCGGCTTCAGTTGCTTCTTCGCAGCCCAACTGTACCTTGCCGGTCTTGACGACCATGCTGATCTGCTTGTTCAGGTCCATCATTTCTCCCTCTTCTCAGCCATTGACATGAACACTTCTATCAGGCCTGTGCCCATTGGAACTTGCTGACCCACAATTACATTCTCTGCGACTCCGCGAAGTTGATCCTTAGTCCCATGGACGGCGGCGTCGACGATCGTCGGGATCGTGATCTCAAACGCTGCCTTTGCGAGAGTGCTGGCTTTCTCGCCGCTAACCCCGTGTCTGCCGACCTGTAGCACCTCGCCTGACGCGGTCATCGCGTCAGCAACCAACATGACATGTCTTATGTCGACGTCGAGCCCTTGCTCCTCGAGTACTGCCTTTGCCTCCTTGATTATCACGTTGCGTGCAGCCTCTATTCCAAGAACCGCTGCCACTTCGTGCATGTTGTTTGAGATAGTTCTGGTCGGATCGACGCCGGGCGTCGACAAAGCTAGCTCAAGGTTTGATCCTTCCGTCCTGATGATCCATTCGTGGTTCTCTTCCATCACGAGCGCTCGCCGCACTGCCGGGATCCCCTTCACATGCATTGCGGGCACGCGCGATTCAAGGCGCCTGAATTGCGGAATGTCCATGTCGCGCGTCGTGATTTCGATTTCATCTCTCTCGACCTTTACCTCTCCTCGGCTTATCTGAACTGACGTCTTGATGTCGCGCATCGCGACGGATCGTGCGCGCATGGCGCCTGTGTCCAGCTTAATAGTGATCTTCATCCGCGTTATGTCCGATTCTATGCTGGAGGCTATGTCTCCGAGCGTTGTGTGTGTCAGAAGGGCGGCAACTTCCTCTGCCCTCTCCTTGCCCGTTCTGTGCTTCTCATCTAAGAATACGGTCATGGTGGGTGTTGAGGGGACTTTTCTGGCGTCGACGATCTCAATCAATCTCGGAAGACCAAGAGTGACGTTCTGCTCTCTTACGCCAGCAAAGTGGAAAGTCCTCAAGGTCATCTGTGTGCCCGGTTCACCGATAGACTGCGCTGACACTATGCCGGCTGCTTCTCCGGGCTCAATGAGCGCTCTTCCGTAGTTCTCTACGGCCTGACGAACAGCCTCATCGACGGCGCGCCGTGACAATTTGGCTCTCAGCAGGTTTCGTTTCAACTCATCCGCCAGTAGCGGCGACAGGCGCCCTGTCACCTCTCGCACCTTTTCGTCGATGTACTTGCCGCTCGCCTTCGCCCCTCTTTCTGCGGTGAGCCTAACACGTTCCACTAGGCGTTCAGAGTTTACCGCCTTGCCGTGGTCGCTCTTGGCCGTATCCACGCCGTCTTCACCATATCTGAACTGGATGATGTCTCCTCGGGAGTCTCGTACCGTAGAGTCGTATTCAACCCGGAGATGCTCAAGAGCATTGATCAGGCGCCTCTGCATGTATCCGCTCTGTTGGGTTCGAACCGCCGTGTCGACCAGTCCTTCTCGTCCTCCCATTGCGTGGAAGAAGAACTCTATTGGGTTGAGTCCATCTCGATACGAGGAGTATACGAAACCCCTTGCCTCAGGACCCGCGTCCCCAGGCCTGAAGAAAGACAGTACGCGATCCCTGTACCCTCTCCTGATCCTCTGCCCGCGACTGGATTGTTGACCGACAGACGCTATCAT
>Ga0315314_1002299_pt1 | contig 15937 bp, 11 predicted proteins | sample TDP9_MG_FD_203631 | JGI IMG/M metagenome (GOLD analysis project Ga0315314, IMG submission 203631) | Freshwater sediment microbial communities from Lake Towuti, South Sulawesi, Indonesia - TDP9 | ecosystem: Environmental > Aquatic > Freshwater > Lake > Sediment | place: Indonesia: South Sulawesi...
AAAATTGAGTTGAGAATATCGAGGCTTTTTTCTCCGGTTATGTAGCTTCTAAAGATCGGGAACTCCTCAACTAATCTCTTTGAAAATTCGCTGAGAGGTAACTCACCCTCAATTTTAAACTCTAATAAAGTTTTCCCAATCTTCTCATTGAATGGCCCGTATAATTTAATGAGCATCATACCATCCAAAAGTCTTATTATTTCCTCACTTGAACATTCGAAATCTCCTCGAATACCTTAACCAGAGCCACATTGTCTTCACCTCCAAGTCCTTTCGCCCTTGCTATTTCAAACAATCCTCTTGCTAAAGACGCAAGAAGGGCAGGTGCCTTTAATTCTTGGGCGACCATCATCCCGAGGGAGAGGTCTTTGTATTCCAGATCAAGGGCAAACATGGGTTTGAAGTTACCATTTAGAATCCGGGGGGCTTTCTTCTGGAAGGCATAACTATTCCCGCTGCAGGAGGAGATCACCTCAAAAAGGACAGAAGGCTGGATGCCTGCTTTGGTCCCCATCACCAATCCTTCGATAAAGCAGGCCGTATTTGTTGCAGTCAGCATATTGTTGACTAACTTCATTGTATTGCCTAATCCATGGGTACCGATGTAGAAGATCTTCTTCCCGAGCAGTTCCAGGAGACCTCTCACCTTCTCTAACACGCTGGCTTCCCCTCCTACCATGAAAGTCAGCGTCTGTGCTGTAGCGCCATCAGGTCCACCGCTCACCGAGCAGTCGAGGAAGTCTGCCCCTTTGGCTTTCACCATCTCGGCCACCTTTCTTGAGACAGAGGGAAGGCTCGTTGTCGTATCGATTACGATTTGCCCTTTCCTTAAAGTGGTTATGACCCCATCATTCCCTAACATCACCTCCTCAACAACCACATGGCTTGGTAACGAAAGAAATATCACTTCCACCTCTGGCGGAATCTCAGATGGTTTGCCTTTTACCACAGCTCCCATTTTCGCTAACTCCTTAAGGGGGTTGGGATTAAGATCATAAATCGCCAATTGGAGATTGGCCTTGAGTAGGTTGATGGCCATCGGCTTCCCCATATTACCAATCCCTATAAACCCTAATCTCATAAAACACCTCCACTAATGATCCTATTCTACCTCCTTTATGGCGTACTCCAAATCCAACCGTTTTAGAGTTTCAGGCAGCGGCCTGCCTGTCTCCTCGTCCCATCCCATCAATCTGTAATACTGCTTAAGAACATTCGCTATATGGTGAAGCAGTGTCTTCCCTTCACCAGGCCCCTCTGTTGGGGGCTGTCCCAATCGCGGTGAGAAGGAATCATCTTCAGGCTTAAGGCCATTCCTTATGTTAAAAACCCTGAGAAGGTTGACGATCCTCTCTCCAATTTTGAGGGCCTCATCCTTGCTCAGATTCAATCCCGTGATGGCATTGAGGAAATCAATATTCATTTTCAAACTTCCTTCCCACGTTGAAGGGAGATAGCAAACGACGAGGCTATCACCGAATTGCCGACGATGCCCGGTCTTTACCTGAGAAATAGGAATAAGCTCAGGAGAGAAGAGGGTAGGCTTCAACCCCAGTTCATGATCCGCCTTCTGAGTCATGTCGATCCCTTCCTGGGATCCCATGTTTGAAATGGTCTGGGTAAAGAGGGTTCCCCATCTCGCCCGGTTGTCATGGACATGAGGTGCGAAGCCTCTCTTCACATAAACGGCCCGATTGAGAGCATCTCCTCCGATCCACTGCGCTGCCCGATAAACGCCCTCGGCCAAAAAGCGGCCCACTCCCTCTTTATTGGCAATTTTTTTCAAGAGTTCCTTAACAGCCTCAAAATCACCCCAGTTCGGCTTGATGCCGTCCAAACGATCAGAAGAAATCAGGCCTTTCTGAAAGCACTCCATCACCAGGCTGACAACGAAGGTGGCTTCCTTAACATCCATTCCCAATCGGTCATTTAGGTCTGTCAGGATAATTGTCTGAGCAGGATCAGAGATCCCTACATTTGGCCCCCAGGCTGCCAAGTCCTCGTATTCCGGCATCTCGGCAGTAAACCCCTGGTAAGGTCCTTCCTTAATTTCGATGATAGGGTTGTGGACGCACGGACATGCATGACAGGGCTTTTTCGATCTAATTTTGATCACCTTTTCATAGAGCAAGCTGCCGTCAAAATCCTGAGGGTTCGGAAAGAGATTGGTGGTGATATTTTTCACCGGAACCCCTCCTCGATTCCAATGAGGGGCAATAAAATGGCCTGCGGTCCCGTATTTCGCATAGCACTGACCACTCGGTGATTTCAAAAACTCAGATACCCACTCCTTGGCAAGGGCCCTAATTCTCTCCTGTTGCCCCTTAGGAAGAGGGACTGAACCATCACCTCGAACAACGATTGCCTTAAGACGCTTCGAACCCATGACTGCTCCCGCTCCCCCAGAGGCGGCAAAATGTCCCAAGTCATTCTGAATGGCTGCATACCAGACCAGGTTTTCTCCTGAGGGACCGATTGAGGCAACGCTCAAACGCGATCGGTTCGAAGGTTTGTGCTTTTCAAGCAGAAGTCTCTCCGTTTCAAAGGCATCCTTTCCCATCAGACCGTCCGCAGGAATTAGGTCAACTTTGCCATGATCAATATACAAATAGACGGGCATCGAAGCAGCGCCTTGAAGGATGATGAAATCGAAGCCCGAAAATTTAAGGACCGAACCAAAGTGGCCATTTGATTGGGCCGCAGAGGCAAACCCAGTCAATGGACTCTTTGTAACAGCACTGTAAGCGCCAGACCCTATGGCCGGGGTTCCCGTCAAAGGACCGGTGGCAAGAATGAGTCGGTTCTGTGGATCGAACGGGCCGACAGAGCTTGGAACCTCGTCGTACAAAACCTTTATACCAAGCCCTGTCCCCCCTAAGAATTGCCTCAAGGTTTTTTCAGGAAACGTTTCCTCTTGAATCGTTCCAGAGGTCAGATCTACCCTCAAACCCTTTCCGATATACCCTCCTAACATATCCTCCTCCCCCCGGGGTTGCCCAGGATAAGCAAACAGATTTAGTCAATTCAAATCTTAAATGCCCGCTCCAAATCGCCCCTCACCCTTCCTCTCAATGGAGAGAGAAGGGCGGGAGGAACAAATTTTGGCTCCTCATCCACAGGAGGCTCCTTAATCTTTCCAGATACCAACCTCCTTGAAATACTTCTTGGCTCCTGGATGGACAGGTATTCTATTCCAGCTTAAAGCATTCTGTGTGCTAAAGTCTTTGAGCGCAGCCATCAGTGTCCTGATCTCCTTATCATTTTTGTAGACTGCTTTCGTCAATTCATAAACCACTGACTCAGGCAAATCCGCTCTCACAACAAAGACAGACCAGTAATAAAACGTCGGGATAGGTGATTTCTGTCCCTTATAAACCCCAGCCGGCAGGTCAGCTGGAGAATAAGCCGGATATTTCTGGCAGACCTTGGTTCGAATAGATTCTTCTACGGGGAAAAAATATCCTTTGTTCATCAAAAGATATTCTTCATAGACAGGTATTGGAAAATTCATTGAAGCAGCCATGATGTCAAGATTCCCGTCCTTCATGGCTTCTACGGATCCGGAGTAGTCTCTGAATTCAATATTTCCTCCGGCCTTTCTTATGATATCGTAGTTCAAGCCTAATTCTTCCAAGATGTATCTTGAAAGGATTTCACTTCCTGTTCCTGCGTTACCAGGTGAAAAGCGCTTATTCCTGAGATCTTTCCACGCATGGATCCCGGATCCCTCCCGGACTAAAACTTGATAATAGTAAGGGGTAAAGCAACCCAGGAGATTGAAGTTGGAATGTTTTTTAGTAAATGGGGCTAAGCCATTATAAGCATTGTAAACCTCTGGTGTCGAAGCAAACCCAATATCAGCATCCCTTCCTGCATCTACCCTTCGGATATTTTGTGCGGACCCCCCAATATCCACGGTAACCTTCAGGTTGAATTCCTTTTCAAATAATTCTCCCATCTTCGCCCCAGCAGGATACCACATTCCACTCACCGGGCCTGAGGCAATGGTCACTGTTTTGATCCCAATATCTTTCTTGGGTTGTGCTGAAGAAACAACGGCGATTGAAAGAGTTACTAAAAGGCTTAAAATAAAAAAAACGATTGACTTTCTCATTCCTTTTCCCTCCTTTCTTAGATTTCATAGGTGGCCATGTAAGCCTCGGAAATGGCATCCCTGATTCGTCGCGGCTCCTTGGCATCGCCTATGAGTTGAAGTTGCTGAACGTTTCCTTTCAAATCCTTTACCAGTTGGTCCCTTGCCCTTGCCCCGACGGCAAATACAACGGTATCTGCCTTTAACCTCACTTTTCGAGATTTCCGATCGACGACCTCCACACCCTCCCCAACTACGGCTTCATACCTGATCCCTGTTAGGATCTTCACTCCATAGTGATTGAGCTCCTCCAGTAAACCGACACGGACCATACTATGGATGTCCGTAGCCACTGAGTCAAGCATTTCTACCACTGTAACCCTCTTTCCCTGCTGAGCTAAGTAGTTGGCCACCTCGCAGCCTACAGAGCCTCCACCCACCACCACCACTGTCTCTCCTGTAGTCTTCTCGCCGGAGAGCACCTGGTGGGCAGTGATCGATTTGTCACTTTTGGCCGAAGAGGCATCGGGGATGAAGCCTTCTGCACCAGACGCCAGAATGACTGCATCCGGGTGGCTCTTCATGACCTCCTCTGCAGTCACCTCTTTGCCCAGGATCACCTTCACATTGCTTATTTTTCTTAAAGAGGCGGTGTAATAGTCAACTAAATGTTTCAAGACATCTTTATGAGGAGAAACAGATGCCAACTTAAGTTGCCCGCCACCCAGTTCATTGCTCTGCTCGTAAAGTATCACCTCATGTCCCCGCAAACCCGCCACCCTTGCTGCCTCCATGCCAGCCGGTCCTGCCCCGATCACCACTACCCTTTTCTTTTTCTCGGCCCCTCTGATCACACCATATCGACCTTCTCTTCCAGCGACAGGGTTCACTGTGCATCTCAGAGGAGCCTGGTGAGCCCACTGGACACGCAGACATTCGTTGCAGTAGACGCACCTTCGAACTTCATCAAGGCGTCCTTCTGCTATCTTCCGCGGCATCTCCGGATCGGCGATGAGAGGCCTTCCCCAAGCGATAAAGTCAGCCCCCCCTTCTCTAAGAACTTTCTCTGCGAGATAAGGATCTCCCATCTTCCCAGGGAGGATAATGGGTATAGAGACAACCTCTTTCAGTGCTTCCGATAGGGGAAGAAAAGCTCCGTCAGGCGCATACATCGAAGGGATAGAGGGACCGTTTTGACCCATGTATGCCAGAGGAAACGGTGATCCCATTGATACCTGCCTCTTGCAGCCGTTGGGCAATCTCCTGACCTTCCTTTAAATCCCTCCCCCCTTCAAAGAACTCGTCGACGGAGAACTTGACCGTCAGTGGGTATTGGTCGCCCACCTGTGAACGGGTTGATTCAATGATTTCCTTCAGGAATCTGAAGCGGCGTTCCGGAGAGCCTCCATATTTATCTTTTCGGCGATTAAAATAGGGCGAAAGAAACTGTCCGATGAGGAATCCCGAATGGGCGTGTATTTCGATAATATCGAAGCCCACTTCTTTTCCCCGCCGTGCTCCCCAACCAAATAATTCGATCATCTTCTCAATTTCCCGTAGAGTCAACTTCCGACTTGGTCTCTTGACCTCTGGATGGAGCACTCCTGAAGGACTGACCGGCAGTACCTTCTCAATATATTGATGTCCAATAATCCATGGTCCGAGTCTCGCCTGCGAAGAGAAACCCGGAGAGAGCTGGATACCTATTTTTGCTCCGGCCTCATGGACTGACTCGACCACTCTGGCTAATGCCGGCGCAAATCCATCATCATCCAATCTCAGGCTGGTGGGAAGCTGCTTAAGGGGATCTATAGCCGTAGCCGTTTGCGTAACCTCAAGAAAAAGCAGGGCAGCCCCCCCTTTCGCTCTGGCCTTAAAATAGTCCGCCATGACGTCGGTAGCCTCACCCCACACAGTCGGAAAGTTGGTCGACATGGGAGGCATGATCATTCTATTTTTGAGTTCGAGAGTGCCTATCTTTCCAGACTCAAAGAGCTTGCTAAATTGTCCTTGAAAATTCATTGATGATCCCCATCTTCCTCCCTACCGATCATAGAATTCAGACCCTCTCTTAAAACTGAGAATGGCCCTGGTTCTTGCAAAGATGGCATCCCACTTTCCTGCTCGAGAGATCTGCAATCCAATTTCTAACATCAGAATAACTAACCCGATCAGATCACTAATGGTTCCTGGAGTAATCAATAAAATAGCTGCGACCACAAGTAACCCTCTTTCAAGCCAACTCTTGACAGGAACCAGGAACCAGCCTTCAACTGCAACACTCAGCGAGAAGATTCCCAGTGAGGCCGTGATGGTAGCTTGAATGATTTCAGACCAAGCTCCCTGCATCAAAAGGGCTTGACCAAAGATGAAGCAATAGGGAACGATAAAGCCAGAAATTGCAAATCTGAATGAGATCCAACCCGTTTTCCATGGGTCGGATTGGGCGATGGCAGCTCCAGCATAAGCCGCCACTGCCACAGGGGGGGTTAAAGCGGCAATGACCGCAAACCAGAACACAAAAAGGTGTGCAGCCAACAAAGAGGTCCCAAGCAACTTGAGACCGGGTCCCAACAGGGTACTTAGAATCACATATACGGCAACAGTGGGCATACCCATTCCAAGAATGAGCGCAACAATCATGGTAAAGGCCAAAGCTAACCAGAGATGTCCAGAAGCCATGGCGAGAATTAATCGACTTAACTTGAGGCCCATACCCGTTACCATTATGGAGCCGATGATCAATCCTGCTGTCGCGCAAATCGTAACCACCGGTGAACCGTCCCTAAATCCAGATTCCAGGATATTAAGGAATTTTCGAGGAGTCACGATCGTATCTTTCTTTAGAAAGGCAAGAACAATGGTTGAGGCAAATAGGATGAACCCTGCCCTCATCAATGAATAACCTGCGATCAGCATGTAGATTAATAAGAATAAAGGGATGAGTAAGTGACCCCCTCTTATGAGCACCTTTTTTAAATTAGGCACTTCCGTCAGCGGAACCAATCCGATCTTTCGCCCCTCGAGATCGATCATCAAATAAACCGCCAAGAAATAGAGTACTGCTGGAATGGCAGCTGCTTTTGCAACAGCGAAATAGGGGATTCCAAGGATACCTGCCATAATGAAAGCACCAGCACCCATGACCGGAGGCATAATCTGCCCACCTGTGGAGGCAGACGCTTCCACTGCCGCTGCAAATGCCGGATCATAACCGAGCTTTTTCATTAAAGGAATAGTCACACTACCCGAACCCACCACATTCGATACAGCACTGCCCGAATAGGTTCCTTCAAAGGCACTCGCGACTACTGCAAGCTTTGCTGGACCGGCATTATATTTTCCAACAAGGGCATTGGCGATATCTAAGAAATAATCAACAGCACCTGAATGAGTTAAGGCGCTTCCAAAAAGCATGAACAGAATTAAGAAAGTGGAGGAAACTTCAAGGGGCACCCCGAATAGACCATCGGTGGTCGTTAAATGAAGGCCAATGATTCTTGATAGAGAAAAACCCCGATGATAGAGTTGACCTGGGAAATAGTTTCCAAAAAAGGAATAGAGAATAAAAGCGCAGGCTACGATCACGATCGCATTCCCGGCAGTACGCCTCGTCGCCTCAAGGACCAGCAGGATGAGGGCGATTCCGTAGAAATAGTCCACTGGCTCTGCGATCCCCATTCGAAGAATCATCTCTTGATAATTCACCATATAATAATAGATGACAATGAGGGTCAGTATGGCAGGTACCCCATTTTTCATGAAGACTGAAAAACGGAACGCCTTCTCACGAAAAAGAGGATAAATGTATATGAAGAACAAAAACAGCGAGATGTGAACAGGACGTTGGATTTGTCCCTCATAAGCCCCCCAGATTCCCACCCTCAGCTGAAACCATCCAATGATGACGACGACGGATAGAATGAGTAACCCCAGAAAAAGTTTTGCAGTTGGCAACGACTTTCGGAATGACTTATCGAACAGGGCATCTGTTACCGTCTTTTTTTCTGGCTCACCAAGGGTGATGACTCCTTCGTCAGTGACAAGAGGTTTTGCCATTCCCCCTCCTTTTTAAGCCTCTTGACCTACTGATTTTCTATCTCCAATCCGAGAAGTTTAGCTGGATTATGCTGCACCATCATCCTCATCTCATCCTCTGAGATTCCTATCTCAAGCAGATTGGCAATGCCCATCCTCATGATTTCAGGTTCTGGGGGAACCCAGTCATAGAATGAGTCCGTCGTAAGAATACATCGGGCAGGCCCGAGCTCTCGGATCAAGTTGACCATATCCCTCGGATGCTTACGCTGAAGCAATGGCAGCGTTCCGAGGAAGCAAAACTCAACGTAAGCTCCCAAACGGATTGCCTCTTTCATCTCTTCGATGCTGGCTTTCACGGATGGGTTGTCAGGGTGGCTAAAAATCAGTTTATGGAAACCAATCTCTTTAGCCTGCCGAACGAGTTCGAGGCTCTCTGCAGGAGAGAGATGTCCTGTACAGAGGACCAAGTCCATCTCCTTAGCAATTTGAAGAATCCTTTTTGCCTCTGGGATTAACCCATGAGAGTCCAAGATTCTTGCTCCCTCAAGCTCATAATTCTCAAAGGAAGATATATATTTCTTAATAAGTCGGCTCACTGATTTGACTTCAAGATCGTTCTTAGCACTCCAGGTGGGCATAAAGACTACTTTGGCCCCTTGCTTTGCGGCTGCCTCTACCGCCCATGCGTTCACACCACCGGAGCACAAATTGAGGGTGATGCTGCTGAAGAGCTTAAAATCCCCAGGGATGTGTTTCTGAAGATAATGGACGTTTGCCATCGTAGGCCAAAAATGGGATTTCAGGACAGCTCCTCTCATACCCATTCGAGCAGCCAGCGTTATCCATTCAACGTCTTCCATTCTCTTTTTGGCATCCAAAGTGAATTCAGGGTAACAGTGACAATGCATGTCGATGGCATTGGTGAGCAATTCATCTGCAAGAATCTTCATAAGACCTCTCCGTCTTCCAGCAGGAACTTAAAGAGATATGCTTATCTAAACCTATTCCACAACGGCATACTTTAACCCCATTCTATTAGATGCAGGGAAGAAAAACTTTCTTTTCGAGGAGGGTTATTGATGCGATCATGGAGGTAAATACCTCATCTCAGCATCATTTCATCCGTCTTTTTCCTCTCAAGCGGTCACGAGCCCCTTTTCTGCTTCACCGATGGCAAGATCAAGCCCGCTGACAATCTCATCGATCTCATCTTTAGTGATAATCAAAGGAGGACGTATGCGGATGACACTGTGAACGGGTCCCCATAAGCCAGCTTTCCTAAGTTGTTGTTTTAGTATGGCGACGAACTTGGTATTTTCTTCGGGACCAAATTCTTCTCCAGTTTCTTTATTCTTGACGAATTCAATACAACAGTCCAACCCGAGCCCGCCTCTGATCTCTCCAGCTGTCTTATGTCTCCGAAGGGATTGTAGGCTATCGAAGAGGTACTTCCCCATCGTCTTCGAATTCTCCACCACCTTCTCTTTCTCTATAATGCCGACGGTGGCTAAAGCAGCAGCGCAGGCCACAGGATGACCTTCAAAGGTATAAGAATGGCTTAACACTTCTTTAGGCCCACCCTCAAATTTTCGGGCCACCTCTTTAGTCACAATAGTTGCACCGATGGGTATATATCCATTAGCTAATGATTTAGCCACTGTCATGATATCCGGTACAACACCCCAATGCTCGCATGCAAACATCTTTCCTGTACGACCGAAAGCGATCATCACCTCATCAAAAATCAAAAGAACTCCATATTTATTACAGATGGACCGAACCATTGGCCAATATTCAGAGGGAGGAGCAGTGGAATACTCTGTAGCTATTGGCATATCAAAAAAAGCAGCTACAGTTTCTGGACCCTCTAATTGAATCACCCTCTCAATTTCCTTGGCACACCGGAGATCACAATCGGGGTATTTGAGACCAAGATCACAGCGGAAGCAATACGGCGATGGCACATGGACCACACCTGGCAATAATGTCTCATAGTCCTCCCAGTTGAGATAAGGCCGACGTCCACCGAGGCTCATTGAACCATAGGTGGAACCGTGATATCTGTATCCACCAACTATTATCTTAAATCTATTGTGAAAACCCATCAGTTGATGATATTTTCTTGCCATCTTAATTGCTGTTTCAATGGCCTCCGTGCCGCTGTTAGCATAAAAAACCTTTGACAAGGTACCAGGGGAGATATCTGCCAACTTTTTAGCTAACTTTATCTGGGGAATAGTAAGTTCATGGGCCGGCCGAAAGGCCAACTTTGTCATCTGCTCGTAGGCAGCATCTATTATCTCCTTTCTGCCATAGCCAAGGTTAACAACATTACCTACGCCCGAGTAATAGTCAATGTATGTCTTTCCGTTAATATCAGTCAGTCGACACCCTTTTCCTTCAACGAAAATGTTAAATCCATCTGGACCAGCCAGTGCATTCCATGGGCGTAAGGGTACCCAGACATGGTCCAGAACCAGCTGTCTCATGTCGTCGAACCTTTCTGTTGCTTGTTGAGCAAAAGCCATTCTTACCCCCCCTTTTTCCATCTATTCAGAAAAGCTATGTCCACTACCACAACCCTCCTATGGTAACCTCTAACCCGTAGGATTTAACTATCTCCTGCAATCTGGCCAATTGCTCAGGCGATTGTCGTTTTGCTCTGGCGTATTCCCAGTCTCGCCCCAGGGCTCCATATTTTTCTAAAGCCAACTCATTAAAAGGCAATAAATCAATATGCCCAATTTTCTTCAACGAACTGACAAATTTTGCAATCTTGCTGATATTTTCCTCATCATCGTTAAATCCTGAAATCAACGGCACGTGAACAACAATTTCTGTATGAACTTCCTCACAAAGTCTTGTCAGATTCTCCAATATTGCACGGTTCGATATTCCTGTACCTTGTATGTGACTGTTTTCATCTATATGTTTAATATCGAATATTATTAAATCGGAAGCTTCGGCTATCTGTTTGAGAATGTCATATTTTGTATAACCGCAGGTTTCGACAGCTGTATGGATTCCATGTTCTCGGCATACCCTAAGTAATCCTAACGTAAAGGTTGGTTGAAACGTCGGATCTCCACCAGAGAGCGTTATTCCTCCTCGATCAGAGTGGTCAAAGAAAGGTTTATAGGGAAGTACGTTTTTCAACACTTGTTCTATTGACATCTGGTCTCCGACTTTCTGTAGAGCTTTTCCTAAGCACGCGTCAATGCAATTCATGCATCCTATGCATTTCTTTCTATCGATTCTTTTTTCTTTGTCTTTAATGATGGCGCCCGGGACAGGACAAACTTCCGCACACCGCATGCAATCTAGGCAGAGTGACTTACGGTAACAAATTTCTGGAGATGTATCTTGATTTTCCGGATTTTGGCACCAACGGCACCTTAACGGGCAACCTCTTAGAAAAATCGAAACCCTCAATCCAGGCCCGTCGTGGAGAACGAAGTCTTGTAGATTTGATACCCAACCCAGTTCCCTCATTTTAACACTATAATTTCTCTGGCTTCTATGCTGCATTAACTGCTTGATAACCTATTAGGTCTTGCTGGATGGAGTCTTTTAGATAACCTAATAAGCCTACAGAATAGGAGCCAAGCATATAACCAAATTTTGAAACGAAGGCCCAACCCCCTTGTTCGATTTCATCATCAGAGCTCCGATTGGTTGGGCCAACAATTATTAGTTTTTCATGCTCGGCGCCGCATCTTAAGGGATAGGAAAAAAGGATTTATCAGTGTATTGTGTTTACAGATTAGAGTTGATGTTGGCTCCTTTCTATAATAGCATCCTGGACGAATTTAGCTAAGTCGACAAAATGGGCATTGAACCCAGAGACCCTTACTACAAGATTTTGATATTCCTCAGGGTTTCCTTGTGCCTTCTTCAGAATGGCTTTATCCAGTATGTTAAACTGGACCATATCTAACCCTAAGTCCATTGCTGTTTCGATATAGTTCTGGAATTTCTTTAAACCAACTTCACCCTCAACACTCGAAACAGTTAGCATTTGATTAAATATGGCTGCCTTCCATTTTTCAAAATCGATCTTAGATGCAGACAATATGGCAGCCATTGGGCCTTGCCTATCATATTTTGAATGGGGACTGCAGCCTCCATCAGCTAATGGGTCCCCTTGCTTTCTGCCGTTGGGTAATGCACCGATATAAGGAGCTAAGAGAAACATCCACGTGACGACCAATCCGGAAGGCATAGGAGATGCCCTGTCAAGGTCAGTCACTTTACTAAATTCCTCTGCGATCATGGCATAAGTTTGCTTGGCTACTTCATCAGCAAACTCATCGTTATTGCCATACTTAGTCGCATTAATAAAATCCCGTCTCATCTCTTCATGCTCTTTCCAATCCGCCCGGAGTGCTTTTAACACCTCTTCCATCGTGTATTTCCTGTCACGAAAAACCAGTTGTTTCAAGCTAATTAAAGCATCCACCGCATCGACCGTACTAGGGACATTGACCCACGGTATTCCTTTATTCGGGGCATCCATGATATCTCTCTCGGCATCAAGGGCTCGATGAAAGAATAATGAGGTAAACGGACGTTTAAGGAGAGCTTTGTTCCAATACTCTCCAATGTTCTTAATATGCATGGCCTTTCGGATGGCCCATCCTATCTGCTTTCTATAAGCCTCAAAAACCTCTCCAAAAGAAGTAAATTTCGCCGCGTCGCCTGTTTCTGGGCCCACCTGCTCTTTGAATACCTTATCCCATCCATTTTCCAAAGCGAGTTCAAGATACTTAGCAGGCCAGAGGGAAATAGCATCTCTCTTAGCCGTTCCCCAGTAAATACTTACACCTGGCGATATGCAACCAATATTTGCCCAGCTCCTGGCCTCTTCTAAAGTGAACCCGTAATGGTTCATTAAACCAGGTATGATGACCGTATCATTTTTGATCGAAGGTTGGCCTAAACCACTCCTCACGACCTCACAAACCCTTCTCCAAATCTTCGGATTCACCTTAGGATGCCATCTGAACTTAAAATCAGGATGACTAAGCCGCATCTCATCCATCGCGTCAAGGATTAAGAGGGTCAACTCATTGCAAGCATCGCTCCCATCCTCTGGCTTCACACCGCCGATGGTGTACGTGGCCAAAAAGTTCACCCCTTGATTGAGACGGCGGAATTCCGTTCCCAGGGGTTGGCCAAGCTCATCTACAAGGAGTAAATAGTTTTCCATTATCTCTAACGCTCTTTCCCTTGGCAAGGTCCGCTCTATCAGCACATCTTTCCGATAAAAGGGCCAGAAAATGTGATCCAGCCGATAAGAGGTGCCATGGCAAGCATGTTCGATCATGTGATAACCCAGCATGGTGAACCAATGACTTTGCATAGCTTCCCAGAAGGTGCGAGGCGGATTACCAGGTATCCAACGGCATATTTCTGAAATCTGCATCAATTCCTTTTTTCTATCTCGATCCTTCTCTTTTTCAGCCATACTCTTAGCCAACTCACTATAGCGATTAATCCATCGGAGAAAGGCTTCGCCAGCGATGAGCATTGCCTTCAGATCATTGATCTTCAAACATATTTCTATTCCCGTTGGACCATCCGTACATTCGTCCTTCTCCTTATATAGGCGATTTAACTTTTGGCGTACTATTTCAAGTGTTTCATTCAGACCGTGTTCAAGATAGAGATCGTTGTCAGGCATCGTGCGGGATGTATGTTGGGTGGGTCTAACCTCCATATGTCTTTGGTTCGATGCACTAATTCTGTCTTCTTCTTCCGTAAGAAAACTCCTCATCGCAGTGCTAAGATTACGCTTCTCCCAATATTCTCGGTATCCTCGCCATTCATCTACATCTTCTTCTTTAACATAGCCCGCCTTAATATATTCCTCAATGATCTTAAGATCGGCAGCTTCTACACAAAATTCGAAGGCATTTGGGCTTTCACCATAAAATCCTACGAGGAGAGAATGAGGCCTAATAAATATTGGGACGTTATCCAGATAGCGTGCAAACGCCTTTGCCCTCCTAATTCCAGGTAGCTCCCCTTCGGTTTCTTTCCACACCTCGGTGTAAATCCGAGTTCTCAAAATAGAGAGGTAAGCCGGTTTTATGAATTTATCACCGCTAAAATATTTTGGTACGTGATAGTCCATGATCTCCTTAATCCTTCCGGTAACCATTTCTTATCCTCCTTGGTATTTATTCCTCTCTCGTTACCGCCTTTGCAAAAAGATCTTCTTTCATGTTAAGCATTCTGAGTACAGAATTCTTTGTATTGATAATGTGTGTACGCAAGTTCGTAATAGCCCCCGGCACATCACGCATTTCCAGAGCAGTATAAATGGCCATATGTTCGTGGTAAGCCTCTGGCCCACGGCCCTGCATGATATTCTCCAACTTCCACTTCCATATTAACTTTTCAAATACCCGCCCGAGATTTTCGACTATAATCTCATTTCTGCTCAATCTCGCAAGCTTCAAATGGAACTGATTGTTAATTAAAAATCTCTCCCTTGAATAATTCTCCTCAATACTCTTTTTATACCTCGTGAGATTTTCTTGAAGATCGGTCAGGTCCGATTGTGTCATGTTGCTCACAGCTCGCTCGACTGCATAAGTCTCTAAGGCCTCACAAAAATCATATAATTTCTCCACCTCAGTGGTTGTCATGACTCGTAAGGTATATCCTCGATTTGAATTATGGGCGACAAAGCCTTCTTGGACAAGCCGATTCAGAGCCTCCCGCAAGGGAGTAGGGCTGATGTTCAGACTCTTGGAAAGACTCTCAAGGTAGATTCTCTCACCAGGTAGAATCTGATTCTGGAAAATAAATTCCCTTAGGATATTATATACTTGGATTGTTTTTGTCATACTTTTCTCGCCCAATTTGTAATATTTAGCAAAAATACGCAACTTTGTCAAGAATAATATTTTTTCTTTAATAAGATGAAATATCAAATTCCGTTGACAAACCCACTCTTTTGTGCTATCCAGATTCCACTGATTTATTTAAGGAGATCTGGCTAATGCTGATTGCAGGGGTTGATGTGGGTGGCACCTTTACTGACCTCGTTCTATTTGATGTGGGGACGGGCGAGATTCGGGTCAGTAAGGTTCCTTCCACTCCTGATGACCCCACGGAGGGAATCGGTAGGTGTCTCCAAGAAGGGAAACTTGATTTAATCCGATTGAAAAGGTTCATTCACGGAACGACAGTGGCAACGAATGCGGTTGTGGAAAGAAAAGGAGCAAAAACAGCTCTTATGACTACTAAGGGATTTAGGGATATCATTGAGATTTGTAACGATAGACGTTATACAGGCGGGTTGCTTAATCCTAAATGGGTTCGCATGAAGCCCTTTGTTCCCCGGCCTCTGCGGTTCGAAGTTGACGAAAGAGTATCGTATAGAGGTGAAGTATTGACTGAGCTGAAAGACAGGGAAATCGTAGCACTCATTGAAAGATTCAAAGAGCTAAAAATCGAATCGGTTGCCGTCTGTTTCCTCCATTCCTATACAAATAGGAGTCATGAGGAAAGGGTGGGGGAACTGCTGGAAAGGAACCTACCCAATGTGCCCTATTCACTGTCAGCGGCAACAGTTCCAGAATACCGCGAACTTGAAAGATTTATGACTACTGTTCTCAATGCCTATATTGCCCCACTCCTAAAAGAGTACCTCCAGAAACTCGACAGAAATCTCCGTCGTAATGGCTACAAATTCGGACCTTTTTACATGACCTCCAGCGGGGGTGTTGTCACAGAAAAAACCGCCGCAGCCTATCCCGTGAAGTTTATCCTTTCCGGCCCAGCTGCGGCGGT
>Ga0315314_1002300_pt1 | contig 15934 bp, 5 predicted proteins | sample TDP9_MG_FD_203631 | JGI IMG/M metagenome (GOLD analysis project Ga0315314, IMG submission 203631) | Freshwater sediment microbial communities from Lake Towuti, South Sulawesi, Indonesia - TDP9 | ecosystem: Environmental > Aquatic > Freshwater > Lake > Sediment | place: Indonesia: South Sulawesi...
GGTTCCTTTTTCAGCTCAACACCTTGAGCGATTGGGGGCAGCGGGCTAAACGCCTCGACCGAAGTCTTGGCGCGTACACCCCTGCTCCATCAACCTCATCTTCTATGAGAGCCCTCGTCCAGCTCTTAGGGCTCGTCGCCGAGTCCAATGAGCTAGATTGGCCGCCTATTTTCGGGAGAGGCTTCAGGCTTAGATGCTTTCAGCCCTTATCCTCGACAGCGTGGCTGCCCGGCAGTGCCCTGTCGAACAACCGGTAAACTAGAGGCTATGATACCCCGTTCCTCTCGTACTAGGGGCGCCTTCCCCTCAGGCGACCAGCACTCCCAGCAGGTAGAGTCCGACCTGTCTCGCGACGGTCTAAACCCATCTCGCATTCCCCTTTAATCGGCGAACAGCCGCACCCTTGGGCCCTGCTGCGGGCCCAGGATGGGAAGGGACGACGACGGAGAACCAATCCTCCTCGTCGATGGGGACTCTCAGAGGAGACGAGCCAATTACTCCCGGGGTAATTTTTCTGTCACAACCAGCCCCCAACAATGGGGACTTGATTGATCGCTAGACCCGGCTTTCGCCTCTGGATCCCTTGCTGATGAGGATCCAGTCAGCCCGACTTTTGGTCTTGCCCTCTACTCCGGATTTCTGTCCCGGATGAGTCGAGCTTTGGGCCCCCTCGATATCTTTTCAAGGGGGTGCCGCCCCAGCCAAACTGCCCACCTGCCGTTGTCTCAGAGAGGTCTCTGATAAGAGATGTAACCACAGATAGGTGGTGTTACATTGATGCCTCCTCGACTCCCGAAGAAGTCGACTCGACGGCTCCCACCTACACTCTGTACCCGTAATCACACCCCAGCGACAAGCTGCAGTAAAACTCCACGGGGACTTCTCGCCCCGCTGGGAGATCCTGGACTGTTCGTCCAAGTTATGTGGGTTCACCGGGCCCCAAGCGGGGACAGTGGGGACGTCGTTAATCCATTCATGCACGTCGGAACTTACCCGACAAGGCATTTGGCTACCTTAAGAGAGTCAGAGTTACTCCCGGCGTTTAGCGGCCCTTAGCTCAGTTGAACCTGAGTTTCAGGTACCGCCACTGGCCAGGATTCAAGGGCCGTACACACCCTTTCGGGCTTGCGGCCCCCTATGTTTTTATTAAACAGTCGCGTCCCCCTAGTCACTGCGACCTGAAGCCCCAGCCTAAGCCAAGGCTTCAGGCACCCCTTATCCCGAAGTTACGGGGCTAATTTGCCGAGTTCCCTCGCTTGAGTTCCACCCGATACGTCTTAGGCTTCTCACCTAGGGACACCTGTGTCGGTTCTAGGTACGAACACGGAGAATCCTTCTCACGACCCTTTTCACTGGTTCCGAGAATCAACTGAACCACCCTAAAACGGGCGGCTATTCCTCTATTCATCCAGTTCTCACCATTACGGTACTCCCTGGATTTCAAGAGTTAAATGACGCGACAGCACCACTCAGCCTATCTAGAAACGTTAGATCGTGAGCTTGCGTTGCCGCATGTACCTCCATGGTACCGGGATTTTAACCGGTTTCCCTTTCGGCAAGCTCGGTTAGGACTTGCCTTAGGATCGACTTACCCCCGGCTGACGACGCATTGCCGGGGAACCCTGGCCCCTGCGACGGAGGAGATTCTCACTCCTCTTGGCTGTTACTTCCGCCGGGATCTACACTCGTGGCCAGTCCACTGGACTTCACAGCCCAGCTTCCATCCAACCACGACGCCCGCCTATCAACACGGTTTGCGACCGTGATCTAGGGTATCGGTACCTGGCTTAGCCCCGTATATTTTCGGCGCCCTCAACCTCGGCTGGTCAGCTGTTACGCACTGCTTAGAGGGTGGCTGCTTCTAAGCCTACCTTCCAGCTGTCTCTGGTTGAGGACGGCTTTTTATTTCTACACTTAGCCAGGATTTTGGGACCTTAACCCTAGTCTGGGTTGTTCCCCTCGCGGCGTAGGAGCTTACCCCCCACGCCCGTCTCCAGTCATCTACGGCGCCAGCAGATTCGAAGTTTGAATGAAAAGTGGAGCCTTTCGGCTCCTTGTTTTTCAATCAGTACTCTACCCTGTCGGCAACCTCCGACTGAGCTATCCTGAGAGATATTTCGGCGGGAACTAGCGATCACCGAGTTAGATTGGTCTTTTGCCCCTAGCCCCAAGTCAGGGGAGTGAATTGCACATCAACACCCTTTCGGGCCTCCACCGGGCTTTCGCCCGGCTTCACCCTACTCAAGGCTAGATCACTCGGTTTCTAGTGTCATCCCTGTGATTTCAGGCCCTTTCAGACCTCGTCTCTCACGCCTCATATATCAGCGTTGCAGACCTGTCGGTTTCCCTGCGGCTGCAGGCTTATTGCCCTTAACCTCACCACAGAGATGAACTCCCCGGCCCGTGGTACTAAACGGAACGTACGATCTTGGTCCCCCTTCTTCGTACTTCCGCGTTGCCGCGGTTTCCTTTTGAAGGGATCTACCCTTTCAGACCGTACACGTCTGTAACCGCCTGATTTCAGGCTCTTTTCACCCCCCTCCCGGGGTGCTTTTCAGCTTTCCCTCACGGTACTAGTGCGCTATCGGTCTTGGGACGTATTTAGTCTTGGAAGTTGCTTTCTCCCAGTTTTCTACACCTGAACAAAGGCGTAGTACTCAGGGACACCAGCCCAAATCTTGCCTGCTTACGCTTACGGGATTATCACCCTCTAGGATGGGCCGTTCCAAGCCACTTCAGCTTCGCAAGCTAGGACGCGGCTGGGCCCTACAACACCACATCCTCACGTAGTTTTCTACATGAGTTTGGTTTGGACTCTTCCCCTTTCGCTCGCCGCTAAATTAGGGAATCCCAGTTGGCTTCTCTTCCTCTCCTTACTTGGATGTTTCCGTTCAGGAGGTTCCCTCTCCCACTTTAGGAGCGCTACAGGTATTACCCGTAGCGGGAAGTCCCATTAGGGTATCTCCGGATCGAAGGCTGCATGCGCCTACCCGGAGCATATCGCAGCTTGCCACGCCCTTCATCAGCGCCCAAGCCAAGCCATCCTTCAGACGGCGTATCATGCCGAGCCTAATAGGGAACCCACATTCGATTAGCGTTGAAGGCCTCTGCACGGCTCTCATTGTGAGCAGAATGAAGCTCACTTAGCCCTTAGCTTCCGAGATATCTCTGAAGCCGCATCATTCTTCGCTTGCAGTCTCTCTTGCCCTCCAGTCTACCATGTCTAAGGAGGTGATCCGGCCGCAGGTTCCCCTACGGCCACCTTGTTACGACTTCTCCCTCCTTGCCTAGCTTAGGTTCGACATGACCAATATGGCCACGCCTCACCAAAACCAAACTCGGATGGAGCGACGGGCGGTGTGTGCAAGGAGCAGGGACGTATTCACCGCGCGATGATGACACGCGGTTACTAGGGATTCCATGTTCACGAGGGCGGGTTGCAGCCCTCGATCCCAACTGAGGCTGGGTTTGAGGATTACCTTCCTCTCTCGAGGTCGGATCCCATTGTCCCAGCCATTGCAGCTCGCGTGTGGCCCAGGAGATTAGGGGCATACTGACCTGCCGTGGCCCGCTCCTTCCTCCTCCTTAGCGGAGGCAGTCCCCCTAGTGTGCCCAGAATCCCGAAGGAATCCGCTGGCAAATAAGGGTACGGGTCTCGTTCGTTGTCTCACTTAAGAGAACACCTCACGGCACGAACTGGCGACGGCCATGCACCTCCTCTCAGCTAGTCCGGTAAGACCTTTAATCTGACCTTCATCCAACTGTCGCTCCTGGTAAGGTTCCCGGTGTTGACTCCAATTAAACCGCAAGCTTCACCCCTTGTGGTGCTCCCCCGCCAATTCCTTTAAGTTTCAGCCTTGCGGCCGTACTCCCCAGGTGGCAGGCTTAATGGCTTCCCTGCGGCACTGGGACGGCTCGTAGCCGTTCCAACACCTAGCCTGCATCGTTTACAGCTGGGACTACCGGGGTATCTAATCCCGTTCGCTCCCCCAGCTTTCGTCCCTCACCGTCGGGCGCGTTTTAGTCGACCGCCTTCGCCACTGGTGGTCCTCCCGGGATTATAGGATTTCGCCCCTACCCCGGGACTACCGCCGACCTCCCCCGCCCCCAAGCCGGAAAGTATTCCCCGCAGCCCAACGATTGGATCGTTGGATTTAACGGAGAACTTTTCCGACCGGCTACGGACGCTTTAGACCCAATAATCGTCCCAACCACTCGAGGAGCTGGTATTACCGCGGCGGCTGACACCAGACTTGCCCTCCCCTTATTCACCCGGCTCGTTACACCGGGCAAAAGCCACCCTCAGCGGGTGACACTCGGGATGACCCCGTCATGCTTGCGCACATTGCGGAGGTTTCGCGCCTGCTGCGCCCCGTAGGGCCTGGGCCCTTATCTCAGTGCCCATCTCCGGGCTCCCGCTCTCACGGCCCGTACCGGTTATAGGCCTGGTGAGCCGTTACCTCACCAGCAACCTGATCGGGTGCGGCCCTATCCTTAAGCGAGATCGAGAAGCATGGTCTCAACCTCTTTTGAGTGGAGAACTATTCCAAGCCTCCCCACCTATCGAGTATTAGCCCCAGTTTCCCGGGGTTGTCCTCGTCTCAAGGGTAAGTTAGCCACATGATACTGAGCCGTACGCTACGTCTCCACCATGGCTTAGAAACGTACAACTCGCATGGCTTAGTCTCATCCCGATAGCAGTTGGGTCCGCCAGGATCAAGCGGAGTACTCCCCTCTTGGGACATATTGGAAATTACGGCCTCCAGATTTTAGATAGACTGGAGATTGGCAGGAAACTGCAAGCGTATCTTGGACCCAAACGTTCCAGAAGGCAGTTTCTGGTTTGTTTAGGTCTTCATTAGTTTACCCGCAATCGGAGGTCAACTTTTCATCCGAAGGCTGAGAGCCTTCACAGTTGAGTTGACGCCGCCGCCGGAGATTGCGGAGTCATGTCGAGAGTTTCGACACACCAAAGGACTATCCGATTCGATATAAACCTTTCCATGCAAGAGAAAGTTACTGATTGAAAGAGAATTAAGCCAGAAAAAGCTTGTGGCACCCTGCTCATACAGATCAAAGTAGCTCGAATTAATTCTTCAGACGTTGTATTTGAAGGCGCTCCTAATATAAGTCGGCTTTAAGCCGTTTCGTTTTCTGAGCAAATGGAGTTATCGATTCAAAAGATACTTCTCTTTGAAAGAGCAGTTGGGCAAAGAGCTTTAGGAAGAATTTGGAGGGTAAAGGCCTTCGCGATCTTCACGTGAGGCGATTTCTATCTTGACTTTGCCACTTTGTTTGGTTCATTGACATTTGTTTGAACTAAAGTTGTCTCATTGTCGGTTTATTCGATTCAGAACGTAGAGAGGAAGTCATTGCATTATGTAGATGCTCTTTCTGACTTCTCTAGCTTTTCTCACGACTCTTCTGCCAGGCTTCAAACCATCATGGCTTGAAGGAAACATGAAGAGAGCGATATCCCTTTCCTCTTTTAACCGGAAAATAAGTTTTCGTTGAACCTATGCTATGACAACATGGTCTATCTGGAAGTATCTTTTGGCGAGCATTCGTGTCTTGTCGATTGTTCTCCCATTCTTACCTATCGCTATAGCTTTGTCTCTAGGTTCAACCTCGACGACGACTATCTTCTTCTCAGGCTTCTCTGTTATCCTTATCTCCTTTATTCTAGCTGGAGAGAGCGAATTCTTGATCAGCTGCTCCGGCGTCTCCGCGCTTTCGACCACTTCAATCTGACGGCCTGTCATCTTCCTGAGCATGTTTATGTTCTTTCCAGCCTTTCCGATGGCTAGCCCCATCTCCCCTTCTTTCGCTACGAAGATTATTCTGTCGTTCTTATCGTCGATCAGGCAGTCCTTCGAGGTAGCTCCTGTCATGCTCTCAAAGAGAGCTATATACCGCATCTCTTCACTAGTCAATCTTATCTTAGGCGTTAACATTCTCAGTCTCAGCCAACTTCAGTATCTCTGAATCTCCCGGCTCTTTTACTGTTACTGCAGCAACTACAAATGGTTTTTCACAAACTGTCGCCAGATCCAAGCTAGTCCCTGAATAAGTATATACTGAGATCTGAGAGAGTCTAGCGTTAGAAAGAATCTCTTTCCGATAGTTTTCTGGGCAGTTCGAAGCTAGAATAATGAGCTTGGCTCTTCCAGTCCTCACCGCGTCAACTGCCTCCTCACAACCAAAATCGATTTTCCCTGTCTTGACGACGATCTTTATCTGTTTGTTCACGTCAATCATTTACTTCTTTTCTCCGTCTCTGGCATGGCCATGTAGACTTCGATGAGGCCCGTTCCCATCGGTATCTGTTGCCCGACTATAACATTTTCGGCGACCCCTCTCAGTGTGTCCTTGGTTCCTCTCACCGCAGCATCTACGATGGTTGGTATTGTTATTTCGAAAGCCGCTTTGGCTAGAGTACTCGCCTTTTCTCCGCTCACTCCATGTCTTCCTACTTGCAGAACATCGCCTGACGCGGTCATCGCATCCGCTACGAGCATAATATGTCGAACATCCACATCGAGGCCTTGCTCTTCAAGAACACCCATGGCTTCCTTTATAATGACGTTTCTCGCAGCTTCGATGCCGAGTACCGTCGCAACTTCATGGATATTATTCGTAATCGTCCTAGTGGGGTTCACGCCTTGAGTTGCGATTGTCAATTCCAAGTTTGAGCCTTCGGTTCTTATTACCCACTCTCCTTTCTCCTCCATCACCAAAGCTCTCTTTACTGCTGGAATGCCTTTGATATGCAGGACTGGAATTCTCGCGGCAAGCCTCTTGAATTGGGCTATTTCCATTTCTTTCGGTTTTATCTCTATCTTCTGCCCTTTTATCTTCACATCGCATCCAGCCGGTTTAACTGCGTTCTTGACCTCGCTTGTTCTTATTCGCCTCTCCTTCATCGCTCGAAGATTCAGTGTGGCGACGATCTTCATTCTTGTGATATCTGACTCGATGCTTGTGACTATGTCACCTAGAGTTGTGTGGGTTAGCAGAGTTGCAACCTCTTGAGCTTTCTCTTTGCTCGCTCTATGTTTCTCGTCGAGATAGACGATCGTCATGGGCGTCGAAGGTATCTTTCGCGCGTCGACTATCTCTATCAAACGTGGGAGACCGAGAGTAACGTTCTGCTCCCTCACCCCTGCGAAGTGGAATGTTCTTAAAGTCATCTGTGTTCCAGGTTCACCGATCGATTGGGCTGAAACGATCCCCGCTGCCTCACCTGGTTCGACGAGAGAACGCTTATAATTGTCAGCCACTTGAGAGATCACTTCGTCAACAGCCTTCTTCGCTAGCTTCGCGTCGAGTAAAGTCTTCTTCAATTCGTTAACTAGCAACGGGGTCATCTCCTTCTCAGCTTCGTTTACCTTTCTGATTACGTACTGAGCGCTAGCCCTCGACCCTTTCTCAACGGCTAGTCTAACTCTATCAACAAGTCTCTCAATGTTCACAGCCTTTCCATGGTCGCTCTTCGCGGTGTCGACACCATCTTCGCCGTATTTGAATTGGATTATGTTGCCTCGAGAATCTCTCACAGTACCGTCATACTCAACTCGCAAGTGTTCCAGAGCGTTTATCAGTCTTCTCTGCATGTATCCGCTCTGTTGTGTTCGGACAGCTGTGTCAACGAGACCTTCTCTTCCACCCATCGCATGGAAGAAGAACTCTATTGGTGTTAGACCGTCACGGTATGATGAATAGACGAATCCTCTAGCTTCAGCTCCAACATCACCCTGTTCAAAGAACGAAAGCGCCCTGTTCCTGAACCCGCGTAGGATTCTTTTTCCTCTAATCGACTGCTGTCCTACACAAGCAGTCATCTGTCCGATATTTAGCATCGAACCTCTGGCGCCTGCTCTCGTCATAATAACGCCCTCGTTGTCCATCTCGAAATATTCGTCAGCGTATTCTCCAGCTAGATCTCTAGCTCTTGAGAGTTCATTCATTATGTAGATCTCTAGCGACTCTTCGAGAGATTGCCCCGGAAGTCTTTCTAAAGTTCTGTTTCTATAGCTTTCGATTAAGGAGTTGACTTTGTCTTCAGCCTTGCCTATCGCTGTCTGTATTTTCTGTCTAACTGAGCTCGGTATGTCAAGCTCATCCATCGCGTAAGTGAATCCTCTCGATGTCATAAATCTGTCAAGTAGCTTTGTGATCGAATTCAAGAATTCTCTTCCAGTTTTCGGCCCATAGTCTTTCACTATTCTGTGAAATAGGCTTTCAGACTTCTCAGCTCCTATTGAGGCCTTGTCGATTACGCCCCTTTCCAGAAAGCCGTTCTTTATGACGATATAAGCGTCATATGGGCATTTCTCTTCTTTACATTCAGTGCACTCATAGACGCTGCAGATATTCGATTTTGAGAGGAAATTGAATCCCTTTGGAAGGAAGAGGCTGAAGATCTGCTTTCCAGTCCAGAGCTTTGTGGGTCTCTTTACAGCAGGTTCAGGTAATGGACCTTCGTAATTCGCTGCTATAAGGAGGTGGCTTACTTGGTCTTTAGTTAATTGAGTTGAATTGTTCGTTAAGAGATAGGCTGCGCTTAGTGAGTCCCTTATGGCTCCAATGATAGGTCCGCCATATCTTGGAGAGAGGATCTGATCTTGAACTTGCATTAGAAGCCTCGCTTCAGTTCGAGCTTCTTCACCTTGAGGCACATGCAGATTCATCTCGTCCCCATCGAAGTCCGCGTTGTATGGCGGGCAGACGCATGGATTCAATCTGAAGGTTTTGTATGGTAGAACCCTGACTCTATGAGCCATTATAGACATCCTGTGGAGTGAAGGTTGCCTATTGAAGAGAACAATGTCTCCATCTCGAATGTGTCTCTCAACAATGAATCCCGGCTGAATAGCCTCTGAGAGGCTTTCTCTTTCCGCAACGAATTCTAGTCTAACTCTTCTCTGATCCGGCCTGACTATGTATAGAGCTCCGGGATATTCTTCAGGGCCGTTCTTGATTAGTTTCTTCATCTCTTCTAGGTTCCATTCAGTTACCCTTTCAGGTATAGTAAGTCTAGCGGCTATGTCGACTGGAACCCCGACCTCATTTATGTCCAGATTTGGGTCTGGAGATATCACAGTTCTTGCTGAGAAGTCAACTCTCTTTCCGGATAGGTTTCCTCTGAATCTTCCTTCCTTTCCTTTCAATCTTTGGCAGATTGTTTTCAATGCTCTTCCTGATCTATGCCTTGCAGGAGGTAGGCCTGAGACCTCATTGTCGAAGTATGTTGTTACATGATATTGGAGAAGCTCATGAAGTTCCTGTATTATGTTGACAGGAACTCCAGATTCTAATGCTTCTCCCAATTTCTGATTGATTCTGATTATATCGACAAGTTTGTGAGTGAGATCGTCTTCGGAGCGAATCCCTGATTCTAGGGTGATAGATGGCCTAACACTAACAGGTGGGACCGGTAGAACTTGGAGAATAGCCCATTCTGGTCTAGCTGCTTGAGGGTCCATACCGAGGATCCTCAAGTCATCGTCCGGTATCCTCTCAAGTCTTTCACGTATTGCGCTGGGCGTGAGCTTTGGAGCACCAGCTTCAATCAATTCGTGATATGATGTGGGCTTGACGTGTTCTATTGTGTACTGTCTTGTTCCGCAGTGCGGACATTCCTGAGTCTTCTTTGCATCTTTGACTATGGTCTCGAAGAATATGTCTGGAACTATGTTAAGCCTCTTCTTCTCCTCAGCCATCTTTTCCTTATAGCGTTCGATCTTTTCAGCTGAAAGGAGGATTCGGCCGCAATTTCGACATGTCACTGAGAGAAGTTTATGGATCAGTTTTGCGAACGAGACATGTATCACCGGTTCAGCTAATTCTATATGTCCAAAATGTCCTGGGCATGCTGCAGCAGTGTTGCCGCAAGACTTGCACTTTTGTCTAGGTTCAAGTGTCCCGAGCCTCCCATCCATGAGACCTGAGACTATAGGAACACCGTCCTCGTCATAGGTGTCTGCAGTCTGAACTTCAACCGCTGAAAGCTTTCTTATATCATTAGGGGAGAGCAAGGAGAAACCGATGCTGTCTATTACCTTGTATGTCTCTTCGCGTAGGAATGCCATGTTACGCACGCTCCTCGACTCTCACTCTCGGCGCGATTCCAAGCGCCATCAACTCTTGTATAAGTAACTTGAAGGCGTACGACATCGCTACTGGAGAAATAACAGCTTTTTCGCCGCAGATCCTGCACACGTACTTGTTCTGTTTGATGTCATGATAAGCTAGTAGCCCACAGTTCTCGCAGACAATGGCTATATACTTGTCGGATTCCTCCAGAAGTCTGTCTCTGAGTAGAGCAGAGGCCCCGTGCCCGATTAAGCAATCTCTCTCCATCTCTCCGAACCTTAATCCTCCTCCTCGCGCTCTTCCTTCTGTAGGCTGCCTCGTCAACATCTGGACTTGGCCTCGGGCTCTAGCATGCATCTTGTCTGATACCATGTGATGCAGTTTCTGATAGTAAACTACACCTACGAAAACATCTGCAGCAAGCTTCTCGCCGCTGATCCCGTTGTACAACACTTCCCGACCGCTGTACTGGAACCCAAGATTCAGAAGGGCTTCCCGCAATGAATCTGGATTCTCATTGCTGAACGGTGTTCCATCGACCTGTTCTCCCCTCATGGCAGCCACCTTCCCCGCTATGGTCTCTACGAACTGTCCAATCGTCATTCTCGACGGTATCGCATGTGGATTTATTATGATATCAGGAACCAATCCTTCCTCTGTGAATGGCATGTCCTCCCCGCGAACGAGAAGACCCACAACCCCTTTCTGCCCGTGTCGAGATGCAAACTTGTCTCCTAGTTCTGGAACCCTTAGGTCTCTCACTTTCACCTTCACAAGTTTGCTACCTTCGATAGACTCACTCATGAAGACGAGGTCAACTACACCAGATTCTGACGGCCTCATGCATACAGATGAATCTCTCTTCGTTGGTCCTCTAACTTCGAATTCCCGGTACTCTTCTAGGAATCTTGGCGGGCTCGTTCTACCTATTAAGACTGCGTTTCCGGCGACAGGCGATTCAACAGATATTATTCCATCTTCCTCCAAGAGCCTGTAGTATCTGTCTCCTCTATACCCTCTTATGCCGGCTTCAGGCACCTCAAGTTTATCTCTCAATCCGCCCAAGTACTGTCTACATTCAGCTTCGTAGATCCTGAAGAACGTTGATCTCGCTAATCCTCGATCTACTGAGGATTTGTTGAAGATTATCGCGTCTTCCATATTGTATCCTTGAAATGAGAGAACTGCCACCAAGCAGTTCTGTCCGCAAGGTCTATCATCAAAGTTGATTATCTCCATAGGTTTCGTTTTGACAGTAGGGTTCTGCGGGTAATGCAGTAGGTGCGCTCTGGAGTCGACTCTATTGAAGAAGTTTGTTGAGAACACTCCTAACGCTTGTTTTGCCATTGCAGATTCATACGCGTTTCTAGGAGACTGGTTATGTTCCGAGTAGGGTATAAGTGAAGCGCATATCCCGAGCGTTGCGTATGAAGCGAGTTCCTGATGGGTCGTCCTGTCCGTTATCTTGGTAGGATCCAGAGCTACGAGAGCATTCTCTTCTTCGTCAGCATCCAGATACTCGACTATACCCTCTTTAACGAGGTCTTCCCATCCAAGCTCTTCTCGCTGAATTCTCTCTACGTGATCCTCCGTGAGTTTGGCTTTTCCATTCTCGACGATGACGAGCGGTCTTCTAACCCTCCCAGCATCACTATTGACGTATAGCTCAGGCTTCGCTCCTTCAATCGTTGGTGGATAGTAGACAACGTTTACCTCTGAGCTTAGTTTGGCGGTCCTTCGCATTGTTCTTATCTCTTTCGCTAGAACTTCAGGATCTCTACAGTATCCTGCGATTATTCCGTCGACGATTACTTTGGCCCCGTCCTGTCTAAGTTTCCTGTCTGCTTCATCGAGTTTTACAACTCCCATCTTGTGGAGCCTATTGACCACTTCTTTCGGGTCTACTCCTACCGATATTATTGAGGATAACGCTAGGTTCTTGACTAAGCCGCAATTATGTGTCACGAAACCGTTTGCAATGAAGTTATGCGATTCCGACTCCGTCGTAACATCTCTAACATCAGTGATTCCTGAGATCGGCTCCTTCAAAACAATTCGTTCCAGAACAAAGTCATCATTTCCGATGCTTACGATGCTGCTTCCCACCCAGTCAGCGTAGGTTGGGATCATTGACTTAGGTTTGTATGTCTGCTCATAATTCTTCCAGTAAAGCCAGTTTTCGATAGTCTTCCGTTTCTCACCAAGGGCGGGTGCAATCTGAGACGGAAACTTGCCTTCACTGTAAAGTTTCTGGGCTAACTTCTTTCTTTCAGCCCTAGCGGTAGTGAGCCGACGGCAAATTCTAAGATACTCGCCTACAAGTAGACCTCGTCGCTGTTTTGTCTTTGCGTAACTGTAACCGATCTTCTGGGTGACGACTTCAAGAGTGGTCTTGGAGCTTCGGAGGAGGATTGAGATTTTTGACGTAAGCTTGCCGTCTGCGCGTCTGTAATCTTTTCTCGAGACTACCTCTGGGCGTTCGCAGCCGAGATCTTCAAGCAACTTGGCAATCTGCTTAGCAAATGCTAAGCCATTCCTCTCTTGTGAGACGACTTTGTGAAAGTGGATCGGGGGCATTCGAATTGAGTATTTCTTTCCTCTCATGTGTGTGACTGAAGGCTTCGAGCCGTCACCACCCAGATACGCTGACAGAAACTCAATCTTCAGCTGTACTGAGCCTTTCGTGATCCAAGGCGGAACTAGGAACTGAGTATCAGTTTTCTTTCCGGCGGGTGCTCCCAGCTTTTCAAGGAGTGCGCATAGGGTTTTTGAGTAGCAGGTAACCGTGTGGACCGTCATTTGGTATTGCCTTTCAGGCCGCTTCATATGCTTCGTCTTAACAACAATGTTGGACTTGAAACCGAGTGTTGCCAGGTCTCTCTCTACTTCTCTGGCATCCTCCTCTGTTCCAAGCGAAAACAGTACAAAAGGCGATCGCTTCATGTGAAGGTGGCCGTCGGAGAATATCGCTCCGATGACTCGAGCCAAAACAGGCAGTTTTGGGTTAAGTGAATCCAGCGGAAGCAAGTTCAGACGTTGAAGCTCATCAGGAACCCGGGTTTTCTCCCATTTCCGTCGACTACGACCAAAATGCTTGGCCGTCAAGATTACTCTTGCCGAATGGACAGTCTTCTCGACAGGAGAGATCAGTGGATAGACTACAACTCGATCTCCCAGTTTGATCTCTCCAGCAGGCTTCCAGCTGAGTTCCTCTGTTAGCAGTGGATGATCTTCTGTTGCGATTAGTTCCCTGCCGGCCTCCGTAATGATTCTGCAAACCGCGGTTCTATTGGCTGAGGGATCCGTCTTGATATACCTTGCAATCGTCGTCTGAGCCATGTCGTCATGCAGTATGTCTACTGTGGCGAGTTCAAAATTCTTCCATTTGTCAGCGAGCTCTGAGATGGGAACTTGAGTTCCATCAGCCAAAAGAACGTTTGTGGATGGAACAACGCAGTTTGAGCCCTCAGGCGTCTCGTTTGGACACAGCCTTCCCCAGTGTGTCGGGTGAAGATCTCTCGCTTCGAGGTTGGGTTGGCTTCTGCTTAGCGGCGACTGTAGTCTTCTAAGGTGACTTAAAGTTGAGCAGAAGTTAGTTCTATCTAGTAGCTGAGTAACTCCGACTCTTCCTCTCACCCAATTTCCAGTTGCAATAGCATGCTGAACTCTCTCAGTTATGATTCCAGGCCTGACCGCGTTGACTATGGATAGTTCGACATGCCTTTTTACGGTGATTCGCTCAAGTTGGTATTTCAGATCTCTCGTCAGATTTCTAAACGCTATTCTGAACAGTTCAGCAAGTAGTGACCCTGCCAATTTCAGCCTCTTATTCGCATAGTGGTCTTTGTCGTCCGGTTCCCTCTTTCCAAGCTTCAGTTCTATGATTCTATTGGCTATCTCCGCCAAGAAGACTGCCTTATCGAAACGATTCGCCGGCGCTCTCCCCAGATGTGGCAAGAAGTTTCTATCTACGACCGTCTCCGCCTTCTTCATTCTATATTCTTCAACTTGCCCCGGTGCTAGTCTATTTCCTACGAATAGGAACGCGTCTTTCGCTGAGATCACCCCCTGAGCTTTATCGAATGACGATTCGAGTTCACTCTGAGTATCCATCTCCGGCGAGACCATTTCAGCTATCTTTGCATCCTCTTCGATTCCTAGAGCTTTCATCATCACTATTATCGGTAGATCCGCGGGCACCCCAGGCATTGAAATGAATATAGCTCCATCGCTCTTCATCATGACTTCAATTCTCGCTCTGAACCCCACTGTCGTCGAAAAGATTTTAGCCTTGTATGTCGGCGTAACGCCTGTTTTCTCTGTATCTACAAGTATCCTGTTCGGCGCAAGGTCTTCTAGAGCGACCACCACTCTTTCCGACCCATTGACTATGAAGTATCCGCCGGGATCTAACGGGTCTTCCCCTATCCTAACAAGCTCTTCTAACGTTAAGCTTGAGAGCGGACATATTCTAGACTTGAGCATTACCGGAAAGTCGCCGATGTAAACGATTTCCGATTGCCCTTCTCTCTCACCTATGATCGGGATCATTTCCAAGTGGAGCGGCGCTGCGTACGTAAGGTTTCTGACTCTTGCTTCCGTAGGATATATTTGGCGCTCCGACCCGTCTACTTCTGTAACTCGTGGAGTTCCGATCTCTATTTTGCCCAGCTTGATTTTCAGTGAGTATTCCTCTATCTCTATCGGGATCTCTCCAACCTCATCCACGATAGCTTGCAGGCCTCTCTCCACAAAATCGTTGTAGGAGTCTACGTGCTGTTTAACAAGACCTTTATCCTTAAAGAAGTGTTTAAGAAGATTCCACATTTGAGAGTCTGATGACTGCATCTAAAATATTCCTCCAGTCTAGTCCTCTATGACATATCTGAATACGACTACCTCTCCCGCCGTTGAGCTTCTTCTCACAATCTTAAGAACATCTCCAGGTTTCGCTTCTATAGCTCGAACAGCTGGATCAGACGCTTTGATATAAGGCAATTGATAAGCTCGTATATGGTACTTCTCCATAATTTCTTCGAATTCTTTCTTGTTGAGAAGAACGTGTTTCGGAACGAGTTCATGCTTAAAGATGTTGAACTCTTTCTTTTTTTCCTCTTTCACCAATTAGGGATAGCTCCCCCAAAGTGTAGAAAACGTTCATCTGGCCGTTTTCATCCGCGCCTTCGCGAAGCTACCCGTATTAGCACAATACGAGATGCTAATAAAGTTTATGTGTATTAAGAAATGAACATTCTTCAAAAATCGTGATTTCAGCTGTTCATTGAGATTTGTTGAATATTGAAGCAGGCGTCAGATCTAGGATTAGGTTATCGAATAGAGTCATCATGACGTTATTGCACGATGAGAATTGAGAATTTACATCGTTCTTGAAGCACCTGAAGATCCAAGTTGAATAGATCAAAACCACGCATTTTTCTCTTCTGAAAAGCAGAAAGGTGATATGGCGGGCCCGCCGGGAATTGAACCCGGGACCCCCGGGTCTCTTCCGACCAGGTAAAAGCCTCACCGACGAATGCTGAATCTCCGGTGCTCTACCTGTTCAGGACTCCGATCGCTAGAGTCAGACTGAGCTACGGGCCCTCGGAGCCCGCCGATTATGCTTAGCTTTCGGGAATTCTAATTAACCTTTCCTTTCCGGGCGACCAGAGTTTTCTTAGTGACAGGGAAACCGAAAACGTTTAAATAAAAACTTCGGCTTGTGATGTTTTACAGCCCAGGTAGTATAGTCCGGTCAAGTATGTGCGGCTGAGATTGAGAAGGCTTTCTCATATCGCCGATTCACCCGCACGACCCGGGTTCGAATCCCGGCCTGGGCGCC
>Ga0315314_1002301_pt1 | contig 15917 bp, 12 predicted proteins | sample TDP9_MG_FD_203631 | JGI IMG/M metagenome (GOLD analysis project Ga0315314, IMG submission 203631) | Freshwater sediment microbial communities from Lake Towuti, South Sulawesi, Indonesia - TDP9 | ecosystem: Environmental > Aquatic > Freshwater > Lake > Sediment | place: Indonesia: South Sulawesi...
CCACCATACCCTGTGACACCGACGATCCCACCATGTTTCCAGTGGGTCACTTTGTCGTTAAAAGATAGTTCCTGAACTCCGAGTAAGTCCTCGGCCGCCTTATTTTTTTTGGCGGCCCTCTTTATCTCTTTCACATAACTCGGCCAAGGCCCCTTCTCCAGCTCATCCAGTAATGGGGTTTCTTCTTTCATCGTTTTTAACCTCCTTCCCTCTCTACACTTCTTACCCCGTGAAGCTTCCCGTGCTTCCGCACGGGGGATTCTACGAAAGCGGCTAAACGAAAATCTGATAACATCGGGTTGTTAAAAAACGAGAGCAATAAATGTGCCATAATAAGATACCATAAATTATCATTGAAAAAAAAGATAGTTTTCAGTAAAATACCACCGAAAAAGGTTAAATTTATATGCAAAAATTATATTGCAGTGCTATATTTTATTTGCAGTTCCCGTATAAAAATTATGTTTGAAGTTTTAATGACAGGTCAGGATGCACGGGATAAGAAATATTAAATTAACAAAAAAGCTTATGCTCGGTATCGGGATTATACTCTGCATTACCTTCAGTGGAATCTCCCTTCTCTTCTATTACTATGTGAAACACCTTTATTTGAAAGAGACTTACAGGAAAACAGAGCTTCTCTTTTCTTATATCAATGCAACCGTAGAATATGTCAAGGATGAACTGAGACCGAAGATGTTCCACGTTTTGCCAAAGGATGAATTTATTCAGGAGGCCATGTCCACAACCTTCGTCACAAGAGGTATTACAAAAAGGTTTATAAAGAGATTCCCGGAATATAATTACAGAAGGGTAGCCATAGATCCGAGAAATCCACTGAATCTCGCAAACGAGATGGAAAAGGAATTTATGAATAGATTTTCAAAAAATCCCAACGGGACCAATGAATGGAAGGGTCTGATTAAGAGAGACGGAAAGAGGTACTTTGTTCATCAAAAGCCTGTCATCATGGAAGCCCAGTGTCTCATATGCCATGGGGATCCCTCCTATGCACCTAAATCCCTCATCAAGATTTATGGAAAGAATCACGGTTTTTACAGAAAGATCGGCAATGTAGCGGGGGTGGAATCGGTTGCCATACCTGTAGATGAAGCATTTCATCAGATAACCCAATTGGCATTTTCTATATTCATCTTAGGTCTTTCAGGGACGGCTGCCACTTTCCTCATCCTAAACTACTTCCATTATGTGGTCCTTGTAAAACCATTAAGAAAAGTAAGCTCTTTTTTTAAGTCTGTGGTTACCGGGGAGAAAGGTCTCGATACGAAGTTTGATGTGAGGGGAGATGATGAGATCTCCGAAGTCGTTAAATCATTTAATCAGATGATCTCTCATCTTAAAACGTCGGAGGATGAATTAATATCCTCAGAAATGAAATACCGCCGCATATTTGAAGGGTCCAAGGATGCTATCGTCCTTATTGATTACGCAGGGCCGATAAGGGATGTCAATCATTCAGGGGTCGAATTATGGGGTTATGAAAGTAAAGAGGAGTTCATCAAGGAAATGTCTTTAAATAATCTTTTCATAAAGAGGGAGGCATTGAATGATTTTCTCGTCCGTATTGAACGGGAGGGTTTTGTGAAAGACTATGAAACCGTCTTAAAAAGAAAGGATGGAGGCGAGATAAATGGACTGATAACGGCTACATTAAGGAAGGATGGGGACAATAATATCTGTGGTTATGAGTGCATTATCAAGGACATTACAGAGAGAAAGAGGATGGAAAAGAGAATAAGAGAGGCCGATAAACTCGCCTCTATTGGGCAACTGGCAGCAGGTGTTGCCCATGAGATCAATAACCCCCTCGCCATAATACTTGGGTATGTAAGGTTATTATTGAAGAAAGAACCTTTCGATGACGGGATGAAGGAGGACCTTGAGGTCATCCACCGCAATGCCCAGATGTGTAAAAAGGTTGTTGAAGACCTCCTGAATTTTTCAAGACAGAAAAAACCACAGTATGTTGAAGCCGATATCAATAACACTTTAGAATCTGTAATCTCTGTTGTAGAAACCCAGTTTGGCAGGAATGGTATAGTTATGGCAAGGGACTATGACCCTTCTATCCCACCTATGACAATGGATATTGACAAGATGAAGCAGGTCTACATGAACCTCCTTATAAATGCTTATCAGGCAATGGATTCTGGCGGTGATATCCATGTATGCACCCGCTATGATAAGGCAAAGGATGGGGCTTTAATAATCTTCTCAGATACCGGATGCGGGATTCCAAGAAGTATCCAGGCCAGGATCTTCGAACCCTTTTTTACCACTAAGGAGCCGGGAAAAGGGACAGGTCTTGGGCTTGCCGTGAGCTATGGAATAGTTAAAGAGCATAGGGGTGAAATCTCCTTTGAAAGCGAAGAAGGAAGCGGGACAACCTTTAAAATATGGCTCCCAATAAACAGCAAACCCCGTTAGAAAGGGCAGGACTCGTTAGAAATTACATATTTTTGAGTGTCGATAACTTAAGGTCCACCCGAAAACATCGGGCTTTCGAGAATTTCTAACGGGGCAAGGGGTAAGCCCCGTTAGAAATCTTAGCGGAGCATCAACCCCCACCGCAGGACAGCGGGCCTTCGCCGCACCAAGGTGTCCCCGGCCACGAAGGCGGGTGTATTATTTCTAACGGGGCAAGGAGAAAGGATGAGAGAATCAATTCTTGTAGTTGATGATATGCCAGATATGCTTAAGTTGCTTGAAAGGCTCATGAAAGAGGAACTTCATGTGGATGTCTGCATAGCGGATAGCGGGGAAAAGGCCATAGAGATGATCTCCAAGGAGGTTTTCAGTATCGTTCTTGCGGACATCAGGATGCCGAGGATGAACGGTTTAGAGCTACTGAAACACATCAAAGAGACGGATCATTCTACCTTAGTCATCATGATGACAGCCTATGGAAGTATCGAAGATGCCGTTGAGGCTCTTAAACTCGGTGCTTATGATTATATCACAAAGCCCTTTGATGAGGAGAGGTTATTACATACCCTCAAAAAGGCTCTTGAGCATCATAACCTTATTAAAAGAAACATCGACCTTGAGAAGAAAGTCAAAGAGAAAGAGACAACAGAGGGCTTTTTGGGTAAATCCCTTGCCATCACAAGGCTTGTGGAGACCATAAGGGTTGTTGCAAAAACAGATTTAACTGTCCTCATCACAGGTGAGACAGGAACAGGCAAAGATCTTGCTGCGAGAATGATCCATGCCCTGAGCAACAGGGCGATTAAATCCTTTGTTCCTGTAAATTGCCCCACCATTCCTGAAAACATCTTAGAGAGTGAGCTCTTCGGCTATAAGAAAGGAGCCTTTACAGGAGCAACTCAGGATAAGAAGGGTCTCTTCGGAGCTGCCGATGGCGGGACGATCTTTCTTGATGAGATTGGGGATTTATCAAATATGCTCCAGGCAAAGCTTTTGAGGGTTTTAGAGGAGAAAGAGATAAAGCCTCTTGGTGACACAAGGACATACAGGATCGATGTGAGGGTAATCGCATCAACCAACCAGAATCTTAAAGAGAAAATTGCCTCATTTCAATTCAGAGAGGATCTCTATCACAGGTTGAATGTCGTTTCGATTACCACACCTCCCCTCAAGGAGATCCCTGAAGATATCCCATTAATTGTGAACCATTTCCTTTCTTTTTATTGCACAGAGTATAATACCCCTCAAAAGAAGTTTTCAGAAGATACCTTAAAGATGCTCATCTCAAGAAGATGGAGAGGCAATGTGAGGGAGCTCCAAAATGAAATAAGAAGGGCTGTCATATTCTCAAAGGGTGAGATAATCACACCCCAAGATTTTCAATATGATTCTCAGAATTTACCATCTCATGAAGATACAGGACATAGCCTTTCAAAGCTTACTTATAAAGACGCAAGAAAGAGTCTTCTCGAAAGATTCAATGTTAGATATATATCAGAGCTATTGAAAGAGTGCAGTGGCAATGTCTCCTTGGCAGCAAAAAAGGCAGGTTTAGAAAGACAGTCCCTTCAGCATTTAATCAGAAAGTATAGCATAAATTCAGAGGGATTCAGAGGTGGTGCAAACAAAATATAGCACTGCAAGATATTTTTTGCATTTCAATTGAGTCTATCTAATCCCTATTATTTAGGAATACCTTTATTTTTGAAGGGTTTAATCACTTCCTATTATGGCATGGCTATTGCTATGTTAATTATTAATGCGACCATAATATTGTTTACCCTGCCCCGCAGAAAGCTCCGCGTTTTAACGCGGGGTCGGGGTTTACATCGAAAAATATAACTACGTAGGGCAGGCCTTTAGGCCTGCTTATAGCAAGGCTGAAGCCTTGCCCTAAAAAATGTTAACAATTTTATGCTCTTGGTAATAATTTGATTCTTTAAGAAGAAATCGTTCTATATGAATCATTTAGGAGGAAAGTCGAAAACAGGTTTATATTTTTTAATCATCTGTGTATTTTTGGCAATCCCTCTCATCAAAAATTCCCTTTCTGGACAAGAGCATATTGATCAGTGTGTGAGCTGTCATACCGATATAGTGAAGATGAAAAAGATGATAACGGAGTTCCCTGAACCACCTGGTGAAGAAGGAGAGGCCTGAGCACCTCCACTTCCTCGGGTGGGGGAACCTTACCAGATGGTCTACGTGGAGCCGGCTTTTTTGAAGACTGTCCATGGAAAGTTAGGCTGCGTTCACTGCCACGGAGGAAATGATAAGGCAGTAGAAAAGGAGGTGGCACACAAAGAGAAGAAATCTGCTTCTGCCGAAGCGGGACGCCTCTGTTTCCCCTGTCATGGGAAGATCGTTGAGAGTTACAAAACAAGCCTTCATGCCACGTTTCGAGGAGCCTATACCGTGATGAACCAGAGGGCTGGGGAGAGATGGCCAGCGGTTAAATCTGCAATTGATAAGGCGTGTTTTAAGTGTCATGCCTCCTGCGGGGGCTGCCATATCTTCAGAGAGGGAGCGGGAGGAGGGGGTCTCTTTGGGGGACATAAGTTTTTCAAACGTCCACCAATAGACCAATCGTGCGACGGCTGTCATGGAGGCCGTGTGGGTATGGAATATTTTGGGAGGATTGAGGGAAACCAACCTGATGTCCACTGGGAAAAAAATAAGATGGAATGTATGGAGTGTCATGGAATTGCAGAATTTCATGGCGATGGAAAAAGTTATCCAACCCGTTTTGAAAGGGAATCAAAACCATCCTGCCTGAGGTGCCATCCGGATGCAGCATCTGGAAAATCCAATCTCGTCTCACATAATGTTCATGGCGATAAACTCTCCTGCTATGTCTGTCACTCCCAATCCTATAAAAACTGCTATGGCTGTCATGTGGGAAAAGGGAGTAGTTCCGAAATTGAATTTAAGATAGGGAAGGATATCCAATCAGAAGTGAAGTTCACCACACTCCGCCACGTCCCTACGACAAGGACGATGTTAAAGGCTCTTGTGCCGGATGCCTTGCCTAATTATGATCTCTTGCCTACCTGGACGAAGGCTTCTCCCCACAACATAAGGCGAATAACAAAACAAAACCAGTCCTGTAACAACTGTCATGGCAATAAGGATATTTTTCTTCTTAAAGGGACTCTCGATCCAAGATATCCAAAGGCCAATATTAAGGTGGCGATTGAAAAACCACCGGAAAGGAGGAATCAATGAAGAGAAAATGTGGGGTAAAAATGATCGGGTTTGTTTTTGGTTTTCTTCTGTCTATTTTCCTCTGTTTTAACGCGAATGCTGGTGGGTTCGCCAATCCTGATTATCTCATCGAAACGAAAGACTTAATGGCAAAACTTGGTAAGCCAGATCTTGTCATTGTCGATGTAAGGGTAGCGGAAGCTTATGAATTAGGCCATATCAAAGGGGCGATCAATATATCCGTTAAACTCACCCAGGGCACAGTGAAGGGGGTAAAGGAGAATATGTTGCCCGTTGCGGATCTGGAAAAGCTCTTAGGATCGAAGGGGATCAGTACTGACTCCTTTGTTGTTCTTTATGATGAGAACATCCAGGACTACTCCACCCTCTTCTTCTGGACTCTCGATGTGCTGGGTCATAAGAAGATGGCTGTGTTGAACGGCGGGATATCGAAATGGGCGAAGGAAGGGTTGCCGATCACTTCTGAAGAGACGAAACTGCCTCCAGCAAAATATACTGCCCAATTTGACCCATCCAAGGTGGCTACCCTGGAGGATGTGAAGAAGAGCCTGGGGAAAAAGGAAGTGGTTTTAGTGGATACCAGATCGCCAAAGGAGTTTACAGGAGAAACACCTGGCCGCGATGTAGGTCGAGGGGGCGGTCGTCTTCCTGGCGCTGTGAATGTGGATTGGGTAAACCATTCCGCAACGAAGGATGGCTTTAAAGTTTACAAGAGCGCAGACGAACTTACCAGTATGTATGAAAAAGCAAAAGTCGCCAAGGATAAAGAGGTGATCGTCTACTGCAGAACAGGATTGCGCTGCACAAACAATTACTTTGTCCTTAAACTTTTAGGTTATCCAAAGTTGAGAAGCTATGATGGAAGCATGATCGAATGGAGCAACATCCCTGACCTCCCGATGGAGAAGGGAAAGTAATGGATATGGGCATGGTATTTCCTATGGAATAATATAAAAAGGGGGTGTGATTATGGCTGAAAAGAAAAAGGGTATTGATTGGTCAACCACATGGAAAAAGGACGACTGGATGTCAGTATGGATAGGATTTCTCATTCTCATCATCTTTATGGCTGGCGCAGCATTCACCCTTCCCAAGTGGGGATGGATGACAGAAGGAGCCTTCCAAGCCAAGGTGCCGGAGTGGACCAAGAAGGTGGAGGCTCTCGGTAAAGATGCAGACAAGATGGATGAGTTAGGGTTGAAGATGGGGACGGCTACCCTTAAATCGACCCTTGACACGAAGGACAGAGCGAAAATTGGAAAAGTTGCAGGGAAGGTCGAGAAAATTGCAAAGGAGGTAAAAGATTCTGGTTTAAGAAGCAAGGCAGAAAAACTCACGAAGGATATCAAGGACGGTGGTGTGAGCACCTTTGGAAAAATGTTCTCTGGAGAAAACCTTTTAACAGCACTTTATATGCTTATTGGTTTTTGGGTCTTTGCAGCAATAGGAATAGCGATTATGGGAATGCCCCTTAGTAAATTTATCGCAGGGTTCCCATTCGTTTTCATCCTATCGCTCATAGGGGGGATCATCGGAGGAAACACAACGATTGCATACTGGGGACTTGAGACCGTATTCTGGGCTCTCCTTCTGGGTCTTTTGGTGAGTAACACCGTGGGTATACCCGGATGGGCTAAAGAAGCGGTTAAGACCGAGTATTTTATCAAGATCGGACTCGTTCTCCTCGGCGCAGAGATTCTCTTTACAACCATTGTAAAGGTCGGCGCCTATGGCATGGTTCAAGCGGTCATTGTCATCGGTTTGGTCTTTTATTTCTGCTTCTGGGTGGCCAAAAAGCTTGGTCTCGATGATGAATTTGCCTCTATCCTCGGGACAGCCGTCTCCATCTGCGGTGTCTCTGCTGCAATTGCTGCGGGAGGGGCTGTAAAGGGCGACCCGAAGAAGGTGAGCCACACTATCTCTCTGGTGCTTCTCTGTGCCATTCCCATGCTGATATTTCAGCCGATCATCGCAAAAGCAGTCGGGATGTTACCAGCCGTTGCAGGAGCATGGATAGGTGGTACCATTGATACAACCGGTGCCGTGGTGGCAGCAGGTGCCATCGCCGGTCCGGAGGCAATGTCTGTAGCTGTTGTGGTAAAGATGGCACAGAACGTGTTGATTGGGGTTGCAGCCTTCCTGCTGGCCATATGGTTCGTCTTCAAAGGGAAAGAGGCGGGTGAAAAACCACATGCGATGGAGATCTGGTTCAGATTCCCAAAATTTGTGCTTGGTTTTATTGTTGCCTCGATCGTCTTCTCTTTCTTTATGAGCGATGCATTCGCTAAGGCTGTAACAGATGTTTCAAAGGGCATCAGGGCATGGTGGTTTAACCTTGCCTTCATCTGTATAGGGCTTGATACAAAGTTTAAAGAACTTGTGGCAATGGGTGGTGGAAGGCCTGCAGCTGCCTTTCTCATTGCCCAGGGCTTCAATATCATCTTAACCCTGGTCCTCGCTTACCTCATCTTCGGCGGCTTAATCTTTCCGGTCCCAAAATTTTAAGAAAACGGTAGGGAACGGTTCCAAACCGTTCCCTACTCCCGCTTACCCAAGGATCTGTGTCGCAACGGGTGGAATGGTCAAAAATGTCGTGCTGAACTCGTTTCAGCATCTAACAAAATCAAGGGGTTACGAGACCCTGAAATACCCTGAATCAAGTTCAGGGCAGGGTGACGAAATAGTAATTGCGACACAGTCTCTTTGGGGAGAGCGCGGGGTGAGGGGGGATCAGAACCCAAGAATTTTGTGGCACGTTTTGCAAGGGTCTGGAGGTTCTGGTAATCCGGTGTCTCGAAAATTGCTCGCCTTGGAACTATCCCAAACCGAGAAATAGAATTCTCTAAACTTATCTTTCCTGTCCATAAAGCAGTTTCTGAAATTTTCATAACTTTTACCGTTCCAAATCTCAGAGAAAGATTCCTTAAAGATGTTGCCAAAACTGACTTTTTCCATCCAGTATTCTTGGCTGCGGAAGATCCTTTTGAAAGGTGTGGGAAGGGGTGGATAGAGATAGACACAGGGTGATACTTCTCCATCGACGGATATATAAAGATTTCTCAGCGGATTTTCCTCACAGACGGGCACATCGATAGTAGAGATGGAAGGCCTTCTGATTCTGATTTTCAGCTTTTTGGCGTTCATCTCGGTTTCCCTTAAGATCTTCTCATGGGGATTCTCATCCCTCTCCCAGAGAAATATCCTCTGAGATTCTTGCCAAGTATTGATACAATGAACAACGTTGGTGAGGATTACCTCATCGATTCTCATCTCTCTGGCAAGAGGAGGGATCTTCGGAACTTCGAGGATATTGTCTTTGAGGATGAGGAAAACGAGATGCATTTTGGGTCGGCCAAGTTTTTGGCGTTTTTTCTCTTCGTTAAAGAACCGGATGGCATTCAGAACCTCGGGTAGATGGGAGTTCACCCGAATGGCATCATGGGTTTCTGGCGTGGCTCCTGCGATTGAAAAACCTATAAAGTCAAGTCCGGCCTCGATCAGTTCGGAGGTCCGGGTTCTTGTCAATCCTTTGGCGCTTGTCACGAACCCCACTTGGGAACCCTCCTTCTTCACGAGACGGATGCATTCCAACAGATCCTTGTGAAGTAACGATTCCCCCCATCCTTCCAAAACAACCGTTTCTACCTCATTAAAGTAGGGGAGCAGTTTCCTGAAATCCTCAAGGGGCATGTCCTGGAACTGCCAGTCCTTTGTCTCTGCCCGTATACACATCTTACATTGAAGAGGACATCGGGTGGTCAATTCAACCTGCCATGCCGAAAAGGGTCTTCTTTTTCTTCTTCGCAGGAATTTTCCGAAAATCTTTTCGATCATCGTTAGGATAGCTTCTCAAGAAGGGCCTCCAGATTCTCCCTTCCTGAGGGATGATAGAGGCAGGAGGCATAAGGGAGAAAGGCAACCCCGCCCCACTTCTTCTTAAAAAAAGTGATCCCCGGATTAATTCCCAAACCAAGGTTAATATATTTCTTCTTTTCTGTTTTTGCCTGTTGGATCACTTCCGAAAGGAGGAGGTCAGAAGCCCCTGGGACGTAAATAGCTTCTGAGCCAAAATTGAACATGTAAAAAGCATAGTCCTTCGGTCTAAATTCTGCAATGTCAAAAGCAACAAGATCCCCCTTGCTGTTTCTCGCATCAAAGATCCATGCTGTGGTTGATGAGGAAAGATATTTGTCAATCCTCTTAAAGATGACCTGCGTTCCCTCATCGACCCTATGGGTCTTCAAAAAACTGTCGACCAACTTTTTGTGCTCCCTGCCGAAACTCCTGGACTTCTCCACCGAGAGCTCACGGGATGCCCGGGTTAACATGTTCCTCAACTTTTGAGAAATGGAAAGAGCAGAAAGGTCTAACCGATAGTAATGATCAGAGGGACGATGATCGCAGCCATTCATATAAGGAGGAATTGCAGGTGCTATCAGGGCCACTGATTCCGGTCTGAAGCATTTCATTACATTTTCAAAAGCCTTTCCCATCTGTTTTTCGTTGAAGGGCTCCTTCAAAGGATAACCAACGAAAATAAGATGGTCTCCCTTAGCATGAACGATATAGTTATCGAAGAGAAATGGTTCAGCCCGTGAAACCGCAGTCACATATTGGGGTATATGTTCTGGAACATAAGCACTCCGCTCAATAAATTCCATTTGGGTTTGTTTAATCATGCCTCTTCTTGAGTGATCTTGTAGCCTTCGTCAAGAAACATCTTTCTAATTCCAGGGACATGGATAACTCCAACAAAAGCCACCACATTCTCTTGTTCAGAGAAGGCCTTAATCCTTTTAAAGAATAGAGGGTCTCGCCTGGCGATAATGGATTCGCAGCGAGTGGGAAATTCTCCTGTGATCCAGACGAATTTTTCAAGATCCCCTAAGAGGAAGGCTTTCAGAAACAGTTCTCTATAGACATTCCAATAATCGATATGATTTAGAAACTTCACAATCCGTTCAAAGGGTATTCCATCAAGGGCGGCAACCTGGTCTTCGATCGTTTCGAGGAATTGGATTTTTTTCCCGATCTTATTTGCGATTTGGAAGGCTTCTACATCCATTGAGTATTTCCAATTTAAAAGGGTGGACCAGACCGTGAAGAATGCCAGCCAGGGTCGAACTCCTCTCGTATGGGCTTCGAAGAGATCGGGAGTCGTACGGTAAAGGAGATCAAGATAAGAACCCGCAGAGGTTGTCGGGGCCTTCAACCTGGAGCGGAGTTGTCGGTTAATCTCTCTAATCGCGGTTGGCTCGAGGGCATCATATAGGGATGGGCTACGGACCCCCTTCCGTCCATACTCTACTACTCTTGCCATACTTTCTTGATCGAGGGGACCCTCAAAAATTACCGTATCGGCATGGTTCATCAGCTTGGCAAGGGCCTCCTTAAAACTGTAGGGGAAGAAGTGGGCCGTCCCTACAAGAAGAGAGGCGCGACCCTCCTTCTCGACTCTCCACACAGTTCTTAAGGGTTTCCTCTTCCACCAAAACAAATTCATTCGACTCCTCTTCGTCCTCTGGGAATCAAAGCTTTCCTTCAAGCTCCTTAATAAGCGAAAGGGTCCTCGCATATCCGGTGTAGTGTTCACAGAATTCGTAATTGAGAAAGGGAACACCACCCCATTTTTCTTTGAATCTCCTTATCCCCTCATTTACCCCCAGCCCCAAATTAATCGTTTTCTTCCCTTGTTCACGTGTGACCTCGATCATTTCAAGAAAGAGGAGATCAGAGGCATGAGGGACATAATGTTTTTTTGAATAACAGCCAAGCAGATAGGTTACAAATGCTTTTGCGGCGAGTTCTATGACATAAAAGGCACAAAGATTCCCTTTCTTGTTCCGTGCATTGAGCACACATGAACTTCGGGATCCGCTCACATATTCTGGCATGGCAAGATAAAGTTCTCCCACTCTGGGTGTTAATTTTTCCCTTTTCAAAAGCTCATTGACGAGGGCTTCGTGATCTTTTGAAAAAGAATGGCTCCGTTCAACCGATAACTCGTTAGAAGCCTTTTCAGCCATTCGCTGAAGGGACGGTTTAAGCTTAAATTGCTCTATGTCCAGTTTGTAATATTGGTCTGTCTCTCTCTCAGCACAAGAATTTGAAAGAGAGGAGGGGATTTCCGGGCCAATGAACCATAGGTACTGGGGTCGGTAAGTTTGGAGCCCCTGTTTCAGAATCTTTTCGCATCGCTCCTGTGAAAAATTGCCGTCTAATGGATACCCCACAAGGATGAGCCAATTATCTTTTACAAAGCTCAGATAGTCCTCGATAAGAAAAGGCTCCCCCTTTGATATCAATGTCATGAGGCTCACAATATGTTCTGGAACGTACGCCCGTGTCAGGATGTATTCTTCATCTTTGAGAGTGATCATTTTGTTCTTTTATTCTATCTCAGTTTTCCATAAATTCCAAAGGATTTTGGAAAGAGGAACGAATGGGATCAAACTTGATTGGTTGGAAGCATAAGGAGAAATTATTCTGCTGATAAAAGATCGCCTTCCGGACTGAAATTTAAGTCAACACTTCTTTCAACAAACCAACCCCTTTCTTTTTCCACGTCCGTTCCTCTAAAGGTCAGTAATGCCTTTTTGAATTGGGTTATGTTATGATTTTGTAATTATGAAACTTAAACTTTTTGAAAAGCTGGTTCTCTTTTCATTCTTTTTGATGAGTATTTTTTGGGTGGCAAAGGAAGCCTTTCCTTCACCTCCCAATTTTCACATCGATATTCAATCTCACCATTTACATCTCCAGATCGATCCTTCCAACCATTTGATAAGAGCGGAAGATCGGCTCAAGATTTACATTAAAGGAAAAAACGATCATACGGTCTCCTTACTTCTTAACCCCAATCTGAAGATTATCGGAATCGCAAACCTCATGACAAAAGAGTCCCTCCATTGGTCCGAAGTCTCTTTTTCGGCCCACGCAAGGAGGTTAGATATTTCTCTTAAAAAGCTGGAGAAACCTCTTTTTCTCTCGATATCCTATGAAGGTCAAATCTATGATCCACTAATAAAGGAAAGTGCACTTCAATTCGTAAGAGGAGACCAGACCACCGGGCTGATCGGGCCAGAAGGAGTCTACCTCTCTTCGTCATCCCACTGGTTTCCTGATAGACCGAATTCAATGGCAACCTTCGCCGTGGAGGCCACCATTGCTGAGCCATTCCGGATTGTCACGCAGGGAGAACTTCTATCTGAAAAAGTCAGGGATGGTTTTCGGCAGAGTAAATGGATTTACCCGTTGCCGACGGAAAGTCTCACCTTGGTTGCCGGAAAATATTCGGTCAAAACGCGGCGAGTGGATGATATTAAGATTTCAACATACTTCTTTCTTGAGGACGAACGATTCTCAGAAGTATTCCTAAGTGCGGCAGAAGAGCATCTGAAAATCTATTCAGACCTCCTGGGCCGATACCCATACAAAAAGTTCGACATTGTCCAGAACTTCTTTTCGAGCGGCTACAGTTTTCCCACGTTCACCCTTCTTGCTCCGGAGGCGATCCGGCAGGGAAAGGAATTTCTTAGACCAGGCGCTTTGGATCATGAGATGGTCCACTCCTGGTGGGGACATCATGTCAGTGCCAAACCGGGGAAAGGAAATTGGGTGGAGGCCCTGACGACTTATTGCACGAATTACTATTACAAAGAGTTAAGGATGGGAGAGGAGACGGCTCGCAAACACCGTCAGGACGTGATGCAAAAATATGCCATTCAAGTTCCTTCTTTGAGAGACTACCCCCTTCGACGATTTCAGGAGAAACGGGAGGAGTTGGACAGCCAGATTGGTTATGGGAAAGGCTCCATGGTCTTCCATATGCTTCGGCAAATCGTTGGAAAAGATCTCTTCTTTGCCACACTGCGAAACTTCTCCAAACGATATGGAGGCAAACAAGCAAGCTGGAAGGATATTCAGAGGGTGTTTGAAGAGGCAAGTCAGAGGAAGCTTGATAGGTTCTTTTCCCAATGGCTGGATCGAGCTGGAGGGCCTCAACTGAAGTTAGAAAATGTTGGGGTCCATGTCACATCGAAGGGATACCTAATCTCAGGAGAGGTAGTCCAAGAAGGAGAGGTCTATCAACTTACCCTTCCAATTGAGATCGACGATGGGTTGGGGAAGAAGATCTTTCCCTTGGAGGCTTCGAGAAAAAGAAATCCATTTTCTATGGAGGTTCCAAAGATTCCCTTGAACCTCACCTTAGACCCGGAGGGTCATGTCTTTAGAAAATTATACCCGGAAGAGATTACTCCGTGTCTCAATGCCTTTCTGGAGGATCACCAAAAGATCTTTATCGTTTCAGACGATGGAGATGAGGAAAGGGAAAAGGTCTATCTTGAATTGGCCAGAATGGCAAAGGGACAGAAAGGAGGAGAGATTCTACGTGTCAGGGAGATCACCGAGGAAACGATTCTGAACTCTTCCTTAATGCTTTTTGGTGAGAGTTGGAGGAACCCTCTTTTCTCGAAACTTCTTTCTATCCTCCCTGCTTCGATTCATTTGAAGGATGGCACTTTTTTTGTGGCCGGGAAAAGGGTGGATGAAGAAGAGGAATCGCTCCTCCTCACGTATCCCCATCCCTTAAGACCTGGAAAATCGGTGACGATCTTTTTTGGATCATCGGTCCCCGGTCTTTCCCGGTCTCGGTATATCTTCTTCTATGGTTGGGATAGTTACGTTCTTTTTAAAAAGGGGAGGCCTGTGGAGAGGGGAAGTTTTTCTCCATTGAGTACGTTCACCTCTCACAATTTCATAACCAAAGGTCACTTCGACAGCATTCAAACTCATAGGTTGAAAGACGATGTGTCTTACTTGGCTTCGTCTGAATTGGCAGGGCGACTTCCGGGAACCCCAGGATATCAAAAAACTCAGATTTATTTGATCAAACAATTGGAAGAGATGGGAGTGACACCGATCATCCAGCCCTTTGTCATTAGAATAAGGGACATCGAAAAGAGTGAGTTGATTTTGAGGACATCGAAGAGGGAGGAGAAACTGAAGGCCATCCCGATCCGATTTTCAAAGGAAGGGGAATGGAAAGGGCCCGTCACATTTATTGATGTTGATAAAATTGAGAAGATTCAGAGTCTATCTGGAAAGGGTACAGTCATTCTTCTTGATCTTCCGAATGATGTTTCTGACGAATTCCTTTTTAAAAAGGTGAAGGATATCCAATCCAGAGGTGCCAACGTCCTTCTTATCTTTGCCAAGGAGGAGGCTTTGGATCTCCTGGCACCCCATATCACTTATCCTTCCTATTTTCCCCCAAAACTGGAGGAGAGGTTAAGCAGGAGAGAAAAGGAAGGTTATTTTATTCATCGACCCCTCGAGGCTTCCAAATTTGCAGCAAGGGCAAAGGAACCCGGATTCTCAGTCACGAGCTCCATATTTCTTCTTCCATATTCCCAAGCAGAGGAAAGGTGGGTGAAGGACTTGGCTGATCAAAAGGATGTCTTGATTGAAATTGCCCTTCGCTTCAAGGATACGCAATTAGGCGATTCAAACATCGGAGGAATCATCTATGGTCGTGACCCCGAAGGAATGAAGGAATTCCTTGTCCTGGGCGGCCACTACGATCATCTGGGAAAGGATGAAAAAAGTGGGTATGACTATCCTGGAGCGAATGATAACGCTTCAGGTGTAGCGGCTATTTTGGAAATCGGGCGGTCACTGACGGAGAGAAGAACCGAACTGAGACGAAGCCTCGTTCTTCTCTTCTTTGGTGGAGAAGAGTGGGGACTGCAGGGATCGCGGCACTTTGTTGAAAATGCTTTCGTTCCCTTGAAACAGGTAAAGGCCATGCTCTCTGTGGATTCTATTGGAGGATTGACTGAGGAGAAGGAGGTCTTTTTCGTGGGCGGCTCTCTCCATCCTTCCCTTACAGAGAAGAGCAGAAGGTTTGTCCAGCCGTTGGGAATGAAAGAGGGTCGGGATATTGATCGCTATGCCTTCAGTTTTGGTAGCGACCACTATCCCTTCCATCAAAAAGGGATACCTGCCATCGACTATTTTGCATCGGATTATAAAAAATTGCACACTCACTGTGACAATGTAGAATGGATCGACTTGGAGAAGTTGACCAGTATCACTCGATTAATTTATATGACAGCGTATGAATTTTTAAGAGAACCGTAGCTGTTTCAAGAAGATGGGGACGTGGGGAAATGGGGAGATGAGGAGAGAACGAACAATCAGAATCCCGAGGTCAAAGGGGGGATATCGATGAGAATGATTCC
>Ga0315314_1002302_pt1 | contig 15908 bp, 16 predicted proteins | sample TDP9_MG_FD_203631 | JGI IMG/M metagenome (GOLD analysis project Ga0315314, IMG submission 203631) | Freshwater sediment microbial communities from Lake Towuti, South Sulawesi, Indonesia - TDP9 | ecosystem: Environmental > Aquatic > Freshwater > Lake > Sediment | place: Indonesia: South Sulawesi...
CTGGCAAAAGCACAAACCGCAATATGAGCATCAACCTTACCAAAACGAGCATTCTTATAACCAAGATAGCCGAAGCACGTTACCAAAATCCACTTTAAGGCATTCTGCCTACGATCATAAACCTGTCCTAGATCCGGGTCTTTTGTTTCATTTCTCAAACGCTTATAGGTCGCTCGCTTGTTCAAGATCATCTTTAAGGTTCGTGGAACTATTCCCTCCCGCTTCTCACACACGTTATATTCAAGCTCGGGAACCCTCAACGATGAGTCGGGACAACATTTGCAGAGCACGGTTTCGGCTGAGATGTTCCGCTTTGCCATCAAAGTCGGATACATAGACGAGAAGTCGACTTCCGCAACCCCGTCGTGTATGCCAAGCTTCGGCTCAAAAATGAAGCCTCCTCTATCAGCCACGAGCAGCTCCCACGCCGACTTGAATGCCTCAGGCTCCCTCTTCTTCCAAGGAATAAGAATCTCATCTTTAGTTGCCTGATAAAGCTGCAAAGAAGACATGATCGTCCCAATGCTAGCCCTAGCAGCCCTATGCAAAGGAACCCTACATGTCCTCGAAAGTTCAATCAATCCATCTAATCCACACGCGGAATAAATGAACGTGTTCTCCTCATCCACATGAACTCGTCCATAAAGCCTGCGCATAGGAGCCTTAAAGTAGACCCTTCCATAGGAGAAGAATGTAATCCCATGCTTTTTCTTAGCCCTAAGAGGAACATCCTCCCTTCCGAGAACAAGCCTGTTAAGAACGCCATTGACAAGCGCCCTACGAGCAAGATAGGGGAAAAGAAACGAGTCTCCACCTCGAGTAAATATAATGTCAGGATCCTTCTCTCTAATCGCTTCAACCATCTTGAGAATCTTCTCGCTCTCATCTCCCTCATCAATGACCACTCTTTCTCCATCGCATTCAAGCACAATTGAGCCGATCGGATCGTTAAAGTTAGGAATAGGTCTTTTTGCAGCTATTTCCAAACTCATTCTCATCAATCGAAGAGGAGGAACTATATAGTCCATTCTTTCAACAGAATCTAGCAACCAATAGGCAAGTCTATCACCCTGAATCGTAACGCCTACGAAAGCCAGCGGAAAAATGTTCCTCTCGTAAAAATAAGCTTGAGCGTCCGGAACATCTACGTTATGAAGCCTAAACTTCTGATATCCCCCAAGCCTCAACAATTTACGAGCAAAGAAAGGTACCCTACGACAATCCGTTGTGGTAATCTCCAACACCTTCGACCTCTTGTTTTCCATGAAATCAGCATACTTCTCCACATACCGCCACTTAGCCACCGATTTGCTGGCCACAAGCTGGTCGGTCAACTTGGACAAATCCGCGATCCTACCTGAAACATAGATTTTGGGCTGAAACTTGTCCACTAGTTTCAATCGTTCGCCGTTCTCTGATATGATCCATACTGTCATTTCGCCGGGATTAGAGGGATATACGTCGAGTAGCCAGCCTCGAAGCGGTTTAAGGCTGGCTAAGTTGTTTTTCCAGCTTGTCAAGTCTCTCTTTGATCTCCGTTAAGGCTTTCTCTTGGTGGAGCAGGATGGACATGAACATTGCTTCAAGCAAAACCGGTCGTGTAGCCATGCTCCCAGCAGACGCAAACATCCTACAAGCGTTCATCATGCGATCGAAAGCCTCGGCATCCTTGCCTCTCAAGCCTTTCCTGAAGCCCTTCCACCCCTCAATTTCCTTCTCCAACGCCTGACGATACGAAGGAACAGTTCTTCCCATTCATCTAGGCCTCCATAAACGTGTCGATCGTGACCGCGTTAGAGGGAAAATCGATTGTAAACGGCTTGAGGCTTGGGTGATCCTCCAAAACGAATTTGAGAACACCCCTAGATTCCTTAAGCCCTATCACAGTGCTTGCTCTTCCAAACAAAACCGACTCTAGAAAGAGGCTTCTGCTAGAGTAAGGTCGCGGAAAATAGGAAGCGACAACGACAGCCCGCCTCTTAGAAGCAAGATCTGAAAGATAATGGGCCATCTTCATGAAGATGTCCCTGCTCTCTATCTTAGGCACATCACGATCAAGGAAAAGCCCAGCTATGTCCGAAACCACAACAAGTTTAGACCTGTATCTTTTCAAAGCCTCCTCCAACTTCTCAAAGATCAACGCTGTCAACTGATACGCTGTGAAAGCCCTCGAAATGAAAATCCTCTCGAGCACAGACTTTGGCTCCAAACCGTACCCCTGAGCTATCGCTGAAACAGCGTACGGATCAAAGGTGTTTCCGCCATCAATGTAAATGACTCGGGAGTTTAGCCCGCCCTTTCTGTTAGGTAGCTGACAGCGAACACTCAAGAGAAAGGACAGCATTCGGCAAAGGGGATGACCGAACAAAACGGCAAACTCGCCCCTTTGAAAACCTGGAAAAGCCTCATCTATTCTCGGGATGCCGAAAGACAAGACGGGGTCAGGTTTTCTGGACAACGCGGTCACGACGCGTGAGGGTAAGAAAAGACGAATCCGCAACTCATAAGCGTTTGGTTGAAAAGTATTCTATGAATCGACAGACTCCCAGGTGAAAGTGAAACCCATACCCTATTTTGTTTCTAAGCCCTAACGGAATTGTGAGGACCGCCAGTTTGGCAAAGTACCTCCTCGGAGCAGGAGGATGGGCATACTTTCAAGTTCCGGGAATGCACCCTTTAGTAGCCTACTCAAAGGCCTTTGACTTCGTCGAGGTAAACTCAACCTTCTACGAAATACCAAGCCTCAAACTGGCAGAATCTTGGCGTATGTTAGTCCCCCCAAACTTCGACTTCGCAGTAAGATGCAACAAGGCACTGACACATGAATACCGGTTCCAACCGAGCCCTGAGGCATTTGAAGTTCTGAAAAGGATGATTGCCATCTGCAACACCCTCAAAGCCGAGATTCTTCATCTACAAACCCCGCCAACATTCCAGCCTACAGAGACCAACGCTGAACTCATCCGCAACTTCTTTTCATCAGCAGACTTGAAAGGTGTCAGAGTTGCCTTAGAGATAAGAGGCGGTAAACGACCCATAAACCCGGACCTCGTCAAAATGATGCAAGATTACAACATGATCCACTGCGTCGACCTCTCCAAAGACGAGGAACCAGCCTACAAATCCGACATCCTGTATTCAAGACTCTTCGGTAAAGGTCCTCACAACATCTATCAACCAACAGACGAAGAACTTGGAAGAATCGACAGAAAGGCGTCCAGAGAAGACCACAAAACAGTAGCCATTAGCTTCCACTTCGTTAGAATGTACAAGGACGCCGCACGCTTCAAAATCTACAAGCAGACCGGAAAATTCCCCATGGTCACAAAGTCTACTGGCCTAGGCTCACTTATGGAAGTTCTCCGAGAAGACGCCAAGTTTCCAAGCACCAAAACAGAGCTGATTCGCCATCAAGGATGGAAGCTCATCGACCTAACAAAGGGCGAAAGAGTGCACGCATCATACATGCTCGAGAAGCTCCCAGAAAAAACGTATAATAGCGTCAACGAAGTAGTTCAAAGGCTAGAGTCAGGCAAGTAATGGTGAACAGGATGAACAACATTCTGCTCGGAACATCAGGCTGGAGCTATAAAGATTGGATCGGAGCATTTTATAAGAAAAAGGAGAAGAGCATGCTCTCCGCCTACTGCAAGGTCTTCAAGACGGCTGAAATCGACTCCACCTTCTACCGCTTCCCGTCAAAAGGCACAGCTATGGGATGGCTCAAATACTCCCCCACAGACTTCATCTTCGTAGCGAAGCTTCCCAAGCTAATAACTCACGAAAAGAAGTTAAGCCTAGAAAAAGGCGTCGAAGATGACCTCAAACGTTTCTGCGAACTCATGGAACCGCTGCACCTAAACGGTAAACTTGGATGTATGCTAATTCAGCTACCGCCACGGTTTGGCTTTGACCTCGACCTCATGGAGAACTTCTTCAAGATCCTCCCAACCAACATAAGGTTTGCCGTGGAGTTCAGAGACCTATCCTGGATGAGAGACGAAACATGGCGGTTGCTGGAGAAGCATGAGGTGACATACACAATTGTTGACGAGCCCCTACTACCGCCAGAGGTGCACCTCACATCAAAAATAGCCTATTTCAGATGGCACGGAAAAGGATCAAGACCATGGTACAACTACCGATACAGCATCGACGAACTGGAGCCGTGGGTTCCAAAGGTCAAAGAAGCCGCTAACAAAGTCGAAACCGTCTACGGATACTTCAACAACCACTACCACGGCTACGCAGTCGAAAACTGCCTCCAGGTCCTAGAAATGCTAGGCGTCCTAACCCCAGAGCAAATCCAGGCCAAAACAAACGTAGAAAACTATCTTAAAATGCCCGCTAAACTAGAGAAGCCGACATTGGAAGCATTCGTTGAACCCAAAACAATGACTTTCGAAAACTTGCTTAACGCCTTCATAGACAAACCAAGGCTAAAGAGAGCCCAACGCATCAAAGACAAAGAACTAACCGTTCAAGAGGTAACGGACAACCAAGTCAAAGCGCTGATAAGAGACTACCACATAGTAATCGACCTCGGAAATCGTCTGGTCTTACATGACTGTGCAGACTGGAGCAGAGTGCTACCGAGCAAAAGGCTCTGCAAGCATGTAGGCAAACTACTATTATCCTTGGATAAGAAAAAAGCCTTAAACATTCTCCAACGAATCTTTACGGAAAAAGAAGCTTGGGAGTTCAAACCCTACACAGAATGACGTCTCTAACCTAAGAAGCCACGAAATAGGGGCACCCAAACATACAAAACAGAAAAAGGGGGATTTTGGTAGATCTCCATGTTGGCGTGGGTTCAAATCCCACCCCAGCGCAATTAGACAGTTTCGATCCGTCTCTTTTGTTTCCCACACCTCTTGCAATGTTTGGTGAAGTCTTTTACGTTAGAACCGCTGAGGTAGGTGACCTTGGGCTTGCTCCAGTCATGAAATCTAAGCTTACACAATAATCTCTTCCAATCCATAGACGATCCCTACTCTTTCTAGACATTCAATACGATATAAAAATAGGGAAACTCCTAGACAATTCACTTCTATCTCGAAGCGACACCACAAAGATTTTACGCGAGCTTTTTACGTCTTAGGGTAGGATGCTCGTCGCAACAGAAAAAAGGGGAGTTTGCGGGGGACATCTCCAGCATTTAGGCGTTAAAGATTTAGGAGAAACGTATCCTGTAAGTCCAGAGACTCCCAAGTGAAAGTGAAACCCCTTAGGTAAGGAAACAAGACAAAGAGTTGCAGAAATTCTAGGAATAGTGACAAAAACAGACTGTAAAATGGTCAGAGACTTAATAAAAGAACGAGTCTTTGGTTGACAAAGTTATCGTAGTTATCCCCAAATCGACTTGGTACAAGGAAGAATTTCAAAGGGGATATTTGTCAGATTCTATTACAAACCCTTTCTTCAAGAGATAGGAACCAAAGTACTGGGAATAATCAAACCATTGAAGAACAACTGCTAGAATTCCTCTAATTCCCCTTTTCTTTTTTATCCCTACAAAGCTAAAACCATTTGCCTTACTTTGTTATTACTTATTTCAGCCTCTTTTACCCATATGGTTGGATGATTTTACCGCCAAAAAATATGATAAAAATGAATTCTTCTCCAGTAAGTGATATTTTCATTGAACAGAACACTCCAGAGCCTAAAGTCAAGGCTTAATTCCTATGTATGAGCCGCTAGAACTTGCTAAGTGTGAGAAATGTGGTAAAGTTATTGCTGAACCTAAGGAACTAATTAGAATTGTAAGAAAATGAAGGAATTCAAGTAAGTAAGTTCTTTGTAGAGAGTCGCCTCTTGAGTTCTTTTCTTAATGTCATCGAATAGACTTTTCAAATAGTTTAACCAACAGAATAAATGGACAATTCCCATTTTTCAGCCCAGCGAAAAATATGACTATGTTTAATCTTGTTTATGTAGTAGTCGTGTAGTAGAAAGTTTTAAGGTCAGATACGGAAACTGTTTTATGGGCGTAAAACTTGGTTCTTCCGGCTAAAATCTTCGAGATAGAAGAGGAAGCTGATCTTGGATTGATAGTCGGGAAGCTCAAGGATTTTCGTGAAGAGGAGCCTTATCAAACGGAGAAGGGAGAAACCGTAAATCTGGTAACGGAAATTTTGGACCTGAAACTAAAGGAGGACTCGGTAGCGGGAGTTTTCAGCATGGATTTCGTGCGGATACGTTATTACAGGCGTAAGCCAGTCGAAACCTTCGTCACAGAGGAATCTCCCTTCTGGATTAAACCTTTCGGGGGGAGGGCTTTCATGATAGTGCTAGCGCCATCTGTGGCTCGTGGAGTAAAGAAGTTGTTAACAAGTCACGTAGCGAATAAGTTAAGCAAGGTTCTTTTTATCAAATCCCATGCGATTGTTGAGGTAAGGATCCCCCATGAGACCCTTAAGGATCTTCATGAGTCGAACCCACAGGCGACGAAGCTCATATGGTTTGACGACGTTGACATTCCTGGCATAGAAAAGCTTTGTTTGGCGGGTTCTAGTCTTGCTGACACCGGGCTCTACCACGATTACCTTGACCATGGAAAGATTTGGTACGTCGTCTTTGAAGCCCAGAAACGCGGAATTGTAGTGGGTATAACAAGAAATGGTGTAGTAACCCTCTTCAGTAAAAGCACCACCGACGAGTTCATAAACTACATCTTAGAAGACCTTCTAACGATCGTTGAGTAAGCGGTGTGAAGACATTACCGGCCGAGCGTGTGCACTCTAATGTTTTTTTACATTTCCCCATTGTTTTAAAGAAGATTTGTAAGATTTTCCCCTTCGCCCCTTTTAAAAATTTGTAATTCGTATTCGATAAAATTGGCAGAGATATCGAATGTAAACACTTAATGAAAGCATATTCTAGATACAAGGATTTTGGGAAGAGAAGCATGTCTCCCATAATCCTTTTGATGTGGAAAACATTCGGAGATTTTATAAAAAGATGAGGAGGGTTATTTTCCCTTAGCTTTCCTCTTGACTTCCTCAACAAGGTCTGTGACAGGCGTTATCTCGGCATATCCCAGTTTCAGTAAAGGAAGTAGGAAGGCTCCAACTTTCTCAATACTGTCTGCTTCAACTATGAAGTAAACTGTATGTTCAGGTGCATCAGCGTAGCCTCCTAGAAGTTTCACTCCAGTCTTACTAGCATGTTCAGGCAAGACTACTGTCCCAAAAGTCTTCTTAACTAATTCAGGATCACCAGCTGGACACGTTTCATGAGTGTGGACATGCTTAACATGGAACAGCATATTATAGTCCCCTCTTAGTCCACAATAACCCAGTATTCGATATTTAAGATTTTATGCAAGGTTAAGGACATAATTTATGACACCATTTTTTATCTCCCTACTGTTAGCAATCTTGGGAATTTTGTAACGAACTTAACCACAGATATTTCACTCAATTTCCCCGCCTCTCTTACTCATTTCATTACTGAGCAAGTATTCAATTAATGCTGAAAGGGAGCGAACGCCAGGATACTTAGCTTCTTTAATTTCGGCTTCTGCCCAATCTACTAAGTCTTCTGGTAATGTTATTGTCTTTCTTACACGTTGCAGGGATATTGCACCTATTATGCGTATAATATACTATTTTTGTATGTACTCATATTTAAACTTAAGAGATGGATGAAAGTATTTGTAAATGGTCGAATGTAGCGCGTGCTCTACCTGCATTTACATAACTACAATGATGGCTTTCTTAAACATAAAATGATGTAAGCATAAACTCATATTTTACCTATTTTACCAAGAAGATAGGAGCTTTCACGCGTGATATGAAAATTTCTAAGGTTAATGTTTAACCCAACCAACCAACTCCTGATAGATGACGCTCGCAACTGAAAACTGAAGTGAAAGTTGAAAGACTAAAGGGGCAGGAATCAAGACATTTTACCTTTTGCAGTGCAATTCAATAGAAAGGGCTCAGCTCAACTAAGGTTAAAACTACGAGGGGTAAATTAGACCCTCTCCCCCCTTCCCAAGATTGCCTTGGCTGGAAGCGCTAAGCAACGAAATTCTCCAACGTGTCTTATCAACTTCTTCTGCGAGTTAGTCCGTAGATGGCCCCTGCGACTATAAGTATCCCAATGACGATGATTGCAAAAGTCCCAATTTCAACTTCCCAACCAAAGATTTGCGTCAATCCCCAAAGAATGATTATTATGCCGATGAATATTCCAAAGATCGCCCCACCGTGAGGAAGCCCAAAACACTCTTTTTCACGTGGACGTTCGTGCCTCCTTGTTGGTTCCGCTCTGGGATATAGAGACGCTCCACACTGAGTGCATACTTTGGCGTCGTCTGGATTCTTTGTGCCACACTTAGCACAATAAACCATGCATGTCCTCTCCACCTCGCCTCATTTCATACGGAATACTCTTAAGGTTTTTGGTAAGTGGAGGATTAGTCATATGTTAATAACTTTAGTACCGAAACTGGGTGACTATGAGGGGCATGTTATTAGTTCAATTATAGCGATTGCTTATATTCTGGTCATAAAGTATCTGTTCGTCAGTAACATACGACCATACAAAACAAATAGCCTATTTTGAAGGCACAATCAAGAAACAAAAGACAAAAAAGAAATAAAAACCGCTAATATTCCGATAAACTCCCTCTTTTCTATTTTCCAATACCCAAATTTTCTTAATCAATTGATTAATCCGCTCCCCATTCAATCGCCTCGTTATGCAATTCTATTAGGTCTGCTATAGGTTGGAAAATATTCCCATTATGATGGGTATGTCCGATCCTGCATGGAAGATAGCCGATCCCAGCAGGCTATCAGTCTTCTGCATGACAAATCCCAATGCTAAAGCACCGAAAAATACAATCACCAAAAAGACGAGGAGAAAGGGTGTGTACTGCACATCAAGATGCCACAGAGAAAAAATTATAGCCTGCAAAAGATTAGATGTCTTAGCTCCAAGGAAGGGTTCGTACTTTTTTAAGAAAAGTCCCCTATGCCATAGCTCTTCCCTCACTCCATTCGAGAGCACGAGGGCTAATATCCAAGGTAGCCAAGGGATTACACGTTCAAAGGTTAGGTTTTGACCACCGAACATCTCCGTGGCCACCTGCGGAGTAAACACTGATGACAGGAAGAATAGAAAAGTCGCCAACCCGATAACGAGCCCTAATCGGAGTCTCCCTTTTTTTAGATAGATTGAAGCCATGTCGTTGCCAGAAATTTTGGTTAGCAAGACAACGGGAACGACAACTGATAGAGTCCTTAAGATGGTACCGAAAACCAGGCCCTCAATCGTTGCGTCCGACCAGCCCAGTACTAAAACAGCGTGATGCAGAAAATGCACCAAAGAAGCAACGAAAAAGGCAAAGAAAACTTGAAAGTACTTATGGAGACGCTCGTTACTGCGTAGCCACATCGCAGATAGAAGAAATAAAACGGTCAATCCCGTTATGTAAATTGTTCCGAAGTCTCCTGGTATGAAAGTTGGAGCGACAAATATTGATAGTCCACATATAAGAAACAATGTAAATAACCCTAAGCGCATATTCCGAGTGCGTGCAAATTCACTCAATTCCAGCACCTATCCACCCTTTTTTGGTTCACGGACCAGTCTTTTAGGTCCCCAAATTGCTACTACAGCTATAACTGCTGCAATGAGGAAAACTAGGTAAAAGAGACTGCCTACTTGTGTTTCAAGGGCTGGAAACATTACGGTTGACATAATGACCATGTTATGGAATATTAGAGAAACCAGTATGCTGCCTTCCGTATTGTTATACAACCAAGTGAGTAGTATTGCAATCAGGATATCTGAAAAGATGAATGGAAGGACGCCATACAGGTAAATGATTTCCGTACCTATCAAGAAGTAGGGGAGATGCCAAAGTCCCCACATAAATCCAAGGATTATGCTAGAGATAAGCGCGTTAAATCGTGCCTGAAGCCGATCGAGAGCGTATCCTCTCCAGCCGAACTCCTCTTGAAGTGGCCCCCCGGTTAGTAAATACTGTACAAAGTAAACAACAATCAAAAAAGGACTAGATACCCAGAATAGTTCGGGGACACTCTCTCCCGCAAGTATCGCCAATAAAAGGGCACCTCCGGATATTATCGGGAATATCAGGATGATGGGGATCCACCACACTTTTGCAAATCTATAATCTACACCTCTTTTCAACAATCTTATTACTCCTTTTCCTCTTTCATTCCACCAGGTAAGTAAAACAGCACTAACAAACGGCCCCCAAGCGGCTGGATTGTTGGGACTAAGTAAAAAGTCGACTAGAATTGAAGAACCCAATAGTCCCCGAGCGGCCAAGGCTTCGGGGATCCAAAATAGCCATGTAAAGCCATAGGCAATCAAAAAGTACAAAATTAAATTCCGGGTCTCGAACTCGTTGAGCTTCGTCATTTTAAACTCTCCTCTTTAACCCTTCCCTTTGGAGCAGTCTTTTCAATTCTTCCTCTTTCAAATCCATTTTTAGGGTTCCGTTGGCACCCTCTATCTCGAGCATAATGCCTTCGACGAAGCTTAACCCCTGCAACTCGCCAAGAAACCCTTCGATTATCACATTGACTCCATTTTCGTTTGGCATAGCGAAACGCTTTACGTGCTCCTTAGACTTCAACTCAATAGAGAACATGTGTTCACTCTCTTTTCTGGATCTACTTGACATCTCTAGTTTCCTTCTTTTGGAATATAGTATAACACTCAGACAGAATAACTTATTTTAAGAGCCAAGTGTAAATTTCAGTATTGATCCTAAAACTTTAGTATTGATGCTAAAGGGGTGGGAGGTCGTGGAGAGGCTATGTAAGCTCCTTTTCGAATTGTCCAGCAGCGAAAGAATGAATGTTATGTTAGAAATTCAAAAGCAGAGGCTGAAGCTGTCACATCTCTCTAAGAAGCTGGATATGACCGTCACGGAAGTATCTAGGCACCTGCAAAGACTAAGCGAGGCGAAATTAGTTCAGAAAGACGTTGAAGGCTCATATGGGCTTACCCCGTTCGGAGAGCTTACTCTGTCTTTGCTTTCAGGCCTTGGTTTCATCTCAAGACATAGCGACTATTTCATGAAATACGACATATCTCCTATTCCTTATGAATTCATCAGCAGAATCGGCGAACTTACGGAGGGCGGGTTAGGGGTTGACACCCTTACGAACATCCATCAGGTCGAGATAATGCTTCAAGAGGCACAAGAATATATATGGATTCTCTCAGACCAAATTCTCATGAGTGCGACTCCAATAATCGGGGAGAAAGTAAAAAGCGGTGTTGGATACCGAGTTATTGTTCCGGAAGACCTTGTCCTACTTCCAGGCTATAAACCCCTAATCCCGTCATCAGCTCCAAGCGTTCAGAAGAAAGTCCTCCCAAAAGTAGAAGTCGTAATTGTGATGACTGAAAAGGTTGCCGTGTTTTGTCTTCCCAACCAAAGTGGCAAAATAGACTACACAGGTTTCGGAGGAAGCGACCCAAAATTTCACAAATGGTGCAAAGACTTGTATCTATACTATTGGGAAAAAGCGAAACCAATAACGAGCCTAATTCCTCATGCCTATTAGAAGTTGTGCATTTGTTATCGAGGAACTCTTAAGTTTTCTTGAACTTCCGCTTAAGTTCCGTCAAACCAGAAAGAAGAAATGAACCTAAATCGTCCCTTACAAAGGTCCCGAGAATTTAAACCTCGCCCTGACTAGGGTTTCATGGTAGCCCGGGTTACGTGACTTATCTCGTTTAAATTTCTCAAACTGAGAAGCCGAACCGAAAGAACATGATGATGTTTACAACGAATGCATGAGGCAAGAAATGAGCGAATTCTATGGTGGCGAAAGGTAAAGGTCATTAGATGATAATAACAACAATTATTAGATGTCAAAAAAGATAATTAGGATTGATAGTAGAGGGGGGACTATGTTCTATGTCATTAGAAGAGAATAAGGCAATTGTCCGCCGTTTATTTGAAGCTTTCAATAAGCATGACCCAGCCTTACTGGACGAGTTGATGGCACCCGATTATGTTGACAATCTGCGTCAGTTTCGGGGTCTGGAAAGTTACAAACAACACTTGACTATGTTTTACAAGAGCTTTCCAGATACTCATGAGACAATTGAGGACATCATCGCTGAAGGGGATAAGGTGTGCATTCATTTGAAAGGTACTGCGACACACACAGGTGAATATCGTGGATTAGCCCCTACTGGTAAGAAGACAACATGGGAAGCTGTTAGCATCTGGCGTATCGCTGATGGCAAGATTGTAGAAATGTGTGCTGTCGCAGACGAATTGGATTTTCTCAAACAATTGGGTGTTATCGAATACAAAGGATTTCCTGACGAAGTTAAGTAACTGCTTTGACTTCCAATTCAGCAATCCACACGTCTAACGAGTAAGTAACAGAAAGAGGGCAACTGAACTCAGAGTTCTGATGTCGGGAGATTCCCACTTAGTTGCAGGGTCAAATCCTTTCTATGTACTGTCGCGTAACCGAGAATTTGAATGCCGATCTGACTAGGGTTCTTTGGTAGCCCGGGGGAGACCGTTGCTTAGGCTATAATTTATACTTTTTAGCCTAAGGGAGTTTCGCCCATATCCCCTCTTTTTTGTGTTTTCGGTTTGGTTGGTTAGCGTTTGGAGAAATGAAAGGAGGCTTAATGTATGCCTGTGTTTTGTCGGAAATGCGGTCGTTTCTTTCTTAGTGTGCGAGGCTGGAAAAGGCACGTGTGCAAACCAAAGGGAGGTTCTCAGCGTGAGACTTCGTCTTAGTGAAGACTATGTAATCGATACCGACGATTATCGTAAGGAAGGTCTCCGTATCGCTATCTTAGCTATGAGTGGGCATGGGAAGTCTAATGCTGCCGCGGATATTGTTGAAGACGTTTTGGATCAGAAAGGGCAAGCAATAGTCTTAGAGCCTATCACCGAATGGCATACTCTCAAAGCACGATACAACAATGTGGTGGCTGTTGGCGGCGAATTCCAAGACTTGCCATTAGAACAGGACTTCGCTAGGGAGTATGTGCATGCCAGCCTTAAAAATGGCGTGAACCTCGTAGTGAATGTGAGCGATTTTGAAGAGGAAAGTGAGCAGCGCAGGTTTGTGGCTGATTTCTTGTGGAATCTTTATCGCAGCGAGCAGAAGTATAGGCGAGTTGTCTTTTTGGCTATTGAGGAGGCTGACACTTGGGCACCTCAAATGTGGGACCAGGCGAGCAAACAGAGTTTGGCTAGGGTAAGCCTGATCGCCAAGCATGGACGTAAGATAGGCATCTTTCCAATCTTTATTACGCAACGTCCAGCCGACTTCCACAAGTCGCCTCTATCACAATGTAACGTTATTTTCTTCGGCAAATTCACCAGCTCTGCTGACTTAGACCCGAAAACTGGTATAATGTACGTGGTAAAGAAGCTTCACATTCCTATTGAAGAGAAAGACGTCATTAGCCTTGAAACGGGCGAATTTATCGCTTGGGACAAGTTTGGCGTTCATAGGATTAAGGCGCGAAAGAGGATCTGTCCGCATGGCGCCGATACTCCGCTGGTTGCGCCCGTTCCATTTGCAGCCGGTATTAACCAAACTCTTGGTTCACTCAAAGAAGCCATTCTGAAGGCTGTTGAAGCCAAAAGGAAAGAGAAGTCATTGATTGAGCGTCTTCAAGCGGAATTGGCTGCAAAAGACGAGAAGATAAAGGAGCTTGAGAAGAAAGCCTACATCAAAATCGCTATCTCGGAAATGCTGAAGGCTCCTGGACCGCAACGTGAAACGCCTGATCTGACAGCCAAGCTTCAAGAGTTGACGAAGACTTACGAGGATCGCATAGCAGCCTTGGAGCAGGAGAAGAGAGACAAGACCGAGAGGGTCCTTGCTCTCGAGTCTGAGAAGGCAGCTCTGCAGGAGAAGTTTAAGGAATATGAACCTCTCGACAAGGCTCTAACCACAATCATTGAGAGCAAGTTGGCTACGCATCTACCTACGAGCATGCCTGCGCCTTTAGGCGCTGTTGTTGGTTTGCAGACGGTTACGACTGTTGTTGATGTGCCAGCCGCGGTGAAACGCGTGACCATCCCAACTGATACGGTCAAAGGCAAGGTTTTTGCTCTGGCTAAACTTGGCTTCTTTGACGCTTGGAAAACTGCGAAGGAGGTTCATAAGAAGCTCATTGATGACGCCAACTACTGCACGTATGCGGCTGTGAATGAAGCCTTGAATCAATTGGTTAAGGATGGTCTCTTTGGCATGAAACATACGGATCGGAACCGCTACAAACTGGCCCCAAATGTTGTGTTCGAAAACTCAGAGAGAAGGGGTTGAAGCTTGAGAAGGCATGTTTTGATCAAGAGTGGGGTTGAATACGAAGATTATGCTTGCAACTTTTACGAGGGATGTCAGCATGGCTGCCGATACTGTTACAGTCGCCTTATCAAGCGTTGGAGTTATTGGAGATGGGTTGAGCATGCTCAGCCGGTTCTAGATGCTGTTCAGCTATTGGAGAAGGACATCGCTAGGCTCAGGGAAAAACCTAAGGATGTAATGGTTTGCAGTTCAACCGATCCCTATCAACCCTTAGACCGCAAATATGGTCTAACACGAAGGATGCTGGAAACACTCATTCGCGCAAACCTGCCTTTTTCTGTGTTGACTAAAAGCGCTGACGTCATTAAGGAAATTGACTTGTTCGCTAATTATCCTAATTGCAGGATAGGACTCACAATCACCACGTTAAACGATGAGGTGCGTCGCCACTATGAGCCCTTCTCGAGCTCTGTCGTAAAGCGGCTAGGTGCCTTAAAGAAACTTCACGATGCAGGCGTCAGAACATGGGTTAGTATGGAGCCTATATTTCCATCCTTGAAAGAGACCAATCCAATAGACATCATTGAAGTGTTAGCCGACTACGTTACAGACGAGTTTGTCTTTGGCAAGCTCAATTACCAAAACGCTCCAGATGATTTCTATCGTGAGATAACGCCTAAAATCATCTCAAAATGCCAGGAACTCGGCGTCAAATTCTTTGTTAAACGTGAGTTGCGGGAGCTGCTCTAAAGGTTAAAAGAAATGTTAAAAAAACGTTTTAACACCAGTAGTGTTGGGTTACGGCTTCTTCCTATATTGAAAATGCTGGATGCAGGAAATTATCCTGCTAAGATTGCCCGTATGTTGGGTATGTCGAAGCCTCATGTTAGTTATTACATCAGAAAGATGAAGCAAGCAGGTTTAGTTAAGCGGAGGAACGTGAAGTGGCCTGCCTTCTACGTGGTTACGGAAAAGGGTAAAAAATTCCTTACTAGGTGTAGCGGTTTGTCGCCTGATTTTGTTTTTCGTTTGCACCATTGTGGCTTTAAGTATCCGATTTTGGTGCGTCCAGCGGGGTTTGAACCAGGGAGTTTTCGGCGTGTGGCTAAGGCTTGTGGTAATTGGACTGCGTTGATTGGTGATGAAGGTGGTGTGCGGGTAGAGAAGACTACTCGTCATGTTATTGTTTGGTGTGAGTCGATTAGTGGTCGGGATCCTGATGAGTTGTTGTTGCAGGCTAAGAGCATGGCTGATCGTGTTGCGGCTAGTCTCTGTGTGAAGTATGGTTTGAGGTTGGGTGATGGTCAGCTGGTTCCTAAGAGGCATGTTGGCGTTTATGATCCTGCTGCTGAGTTGTTGAGTAGGCGTTTTGAGGTTAGTGATGATGTTGGCAAGGTTGACCGCAGCGAGGGCATTGGTGAAATTGACTGGTTTAGTGCCAAGGCTGCGAAGGATTATTTGCTCATGCCTGGGCGTGTGGAGAGTCTTGAAAGAAAACTTGAAGCGTTGCAGAGCAACATACAAGAGTTAGTTTCGGTTTTGAAGCAATTAACGCAGCCTGCGGGTCCTCTTGAAGAGTTTCTGCACCGTAAAAACGTGAGTTATGTGGCGTGAGAAAAT
>Ga0315314_1002303_pt1 | contig 15907 bp, 16 predicted proteins | sample TDP9_MG_FD_203631 | JGI IMG/M metagenome (GOLD analysis project Ga0315314, IMG submission 203631) | Freshwater sediment microbial communities from Lake Towuti, South Sulawesi, Indonesia - TDP9 | ecosystem: Environmental > Aquatic > Freshwater > Lake > Sediment | place: Indonesia: South Sulawesi...
TGGACGGGTTCTTGTTGACGAGGTGGGGAAGCGTCCTGGTTCGTTGGTTGGGAGGAATTTTGCTTACAAGCCTGTGGTGGTGAGGGGTTTTGGGTTTTTGTTTGGGAGGTTTGTGGGGGTGCGTGTGGTGGAGGTTTTTCCGACTTATTTGGGGGGTGTGGTTGAGCGTGTGTGCGTGTGAGTGTCTGTCTGTCTAGGTCTAGTATAGAGGGGGGAGGGTAGGGAAGGCTGAATGGTGGTTTTTATCCTCCGCCTACGGGTGGTATGATTGCGACTTTGTCTCCTTCTTTTAGTCTTGTCTTGAAGCCTTCTAGGGTTGTTATGCTTTTTCCGTTGACTAGGAACTGGAGGTAACCTCTGGGCTTTCCGCTTGTATTGTAAATGTAGTCTGTGAATTGGCGACCGTGTGTTTGTGATAATTGATCTAGAAGTGCGTTTACTGTAAGAGAGTTTGAGAACTCTAGTTTTTCTTCTTTCTTGCCTGTTATTTCTCGTAAAACAGTGAAAAACCTCACAGTAATTTTCATTTTTAGCGTTTTCCTCTCTGTTGACTTTTCTGGTCTCTTGCGAGATTGTTTTCAGATGGGTTATCAATATATCTCGTCTTAATAAGGATTTTAGAAATGATACTCACTATTTTCCTAGAGGACTCTAAGGGAGCCCAACTGATTAAGAAGAAAGCCTTGAGCCGAGAAAAACTATTCCAGATTTCCTGCATCCAACTACTGAAATTCAAAATGGTTTCTTAAGAGATTAAGTAGGTCACTTTTGTATAACTTTAATCGCCAATCTAGCTGTTCTGATGACTCTCTTACTTTCTTTTTCAACTTCATTTATTAGTTTTTCAAGATTTGATGCTGAATCAAAAACTTCCAGTATCGATGAAACTAGGTCTAACTTTTTTTCTTCTTCTTCCTCTGCTTGGATAATTTCTCCTTCTCTTGCTTCTAGAATAGGAGTGGGCGCTGGGGGGAAAGTGCCTTTCTTCGATGGATGAACTTCACCGATAGAAGTAAGCTGACCTTTTTCAGCTTTGCTTATGACTTCATTCAGATAAGAAATTGCCTTTTGGAATCTTTTGGAAATTGTTCCAAGCTGTTCCTGCCACGAGTGAACATCTTCCGGCATAACACTTTCAAGGATTTTCATTTCTTTTTTTAAGAGGTTTACCTCAGATTCGAACCAATTTTTTGCTCCATCGCTTATAGCTCTGGAAGACTTGGTTAATGCCAAGAGAAAGCTTGTTCGTTTCTTTGCTGACTCTTCAATTAACCTTTCGAGTCTATCCAGAAGATTGTTACTCAACTTAAGGGTCTCCTCTTTTAATTAAAACATCCTTCCATATATTTCTAACGAGAGCATGATGTGAATCGCCATACGCAAGGATATCGGCACATTGAATGTGTTCTTTGCTGGTGTAAATATTCAGAAGTTTGAAATACAAGGAATGGACTCTCTTTTTTAATTCTTTTGCCACTTCCAAGTCAACATATAAAGTACTAATTCTTCTCTTGACTACCTCTTTCATAAGTTCAGTCCACCAATTAGTAATTTTAGGTTTAAGGCTGTAAAGCTCGATGCCTTTTCCAGAGAAAAGATGGTTAAACATCCTAAGAGCCAAGAATTTCTCGCTTGACCTTAGTTCCCGCATGTGAACAGTTCTCCTAAATTTTTTTATTAGCGCAGCGTTCAGGTCCCTTAAAATCGATTCTTCACCAATAACTATTCCTACCCATTCTTCTGAAACATCAATCAACACCGCTTCCATTCGTTAGTCCCATCTTTTTTCCTTACATCTGACTTACCAAAGTTCAAGATTTTAGTTAAACAAACTTCCTTCAACAGTACGGGCATTCTAGGGGCAGAACACACATTGTCTCTTTCTTTTCTGCTCTTTAATCCATGCTTCGATCCCGATTTCTTTCATCCTTTTCGCGTTTTCAATAGTCCTCTTGTGATGAGACACGCCGTTTGAACTGAATTCGTTGACGTTTGTGCATGGAAAGTCTTCGCACTGAAAGCAGTATTGAAGCCCTCGCTTTCTGGCGCACAGCATCATCTTGCAGTCGGAACTCCAGTGAGAGTCAAGTGAACCTCTGCACCCCTCACACCTTACCTGCTCTGGTTTGATCGTTTCATTGCGTTCTTTCTTAAACCACCCTGTTATCTCATCCCGCAACTTCTCGTTGCCATGAGAGGCTGAGTATATGTCGCATTTTGCACAGTTCAGACCACAAACTGAAATGGACCATTTTTCCAAGTTATCAACTCCCATTCATCAGAGCTGTTTGGCTGCTAGTTAGTAGGAAAAGGTCTTTTAGACTTTCTGTTTCGACAGTTTCATGAGACTTTCCGTGAAGGTGTTTAGCCTATTCCTAACGTCTGGGTTCTCTATTAGCCCAGTTTTGAGAGGGTCTAACCCGTATTCCCTAGACCTTAATAGTAACCATGTTATTGCTGCTCTTGAACCGTAAAATCTACGCATGGCTTCTTCCAAGGCAAAATAGTTGTTGAGAACAATAAACCCGTAAGTTTTACCCTCCAAGATTTTCATGTGTTCGCCGAAACCGAGGATTCCGAGGCTTCTCTCCTCAAAAATTCTGAAGAGTGATGGAACTTGACCCACATAGGTTGGTACACCAAAAACAACAATGTCTGAATCCTTAAATTCGTGATAAATCTTGGGAAGGTCGTCGCTGATTGGGCATGTTTCTTTCGTGCCTCTGATTCTCTCTGAGAAACACTCGTAATCACAGTGGCTGCAAGGCTCAATCTTATAGTCGTGCATATTAATCAGTCGAGTTTCAATACTTTCCTTCCGTAGCCTTTCAAGACAATAACTGACACAATCATAACAGTTACCCCGCTTACGGGCGCTAAAAACCAAACCCAATGCCTTCAACACAAGCCCTCCATTCATATTTTTTAATTATAATTAAAAAGGTGTTAGGAGAGACTCTTTTTTGTGTACATTTTCCAGCTCAAAGCCATGGTTTTTGGGTGAGATGCTTTAGCTTCGTCTAGACGGTTTATCGAGGTGTTTTTGGGAGCCTCTAAGACTTCGGTAGGATTTTCTTTTGCTTCTTTTGCTATTTTCCTCATCACCTCAATGAATCTGTCCAATTCCTCTTTTTCAAACGACTCTGTGGGTTCAATCATCAACGCCTCCTCAACTATCAAGGGAAAGTAAGTGGTTGGCGAATGCAAACCATGGTCTAGTATCCTCTTAGAAACATGAAGTGCTCGAACTCCCTTATCCTTATACATGTTTTTTGTACTGAAAACACACTCGTGCTTTCTCGGGCGTCCTTTCGCATAGGGGAGTTCATAACTGCCGATTTCTTCCAGTTTCTTCATCAGATAGTTGGCGTTCAACACAGAAACCTCCGCGACTTCTTCTAAGCCTTCCGTCCCCAGACTCAAGATGTAGGCAAACGCCTTCACCAAAACCGCCACATTCCCATAGAAACTCCTAGTCTTTCCAATGCTGTGTGATCTGTTATAGTCTAGATAATACCGTTTGCCGTCAAACGCAACAGTCGGAACTGGCAAGAACTTTACAAGTTCCTCCGAGACTCCAACAGGACCCGCTCCAGGACCACCTCCACCATGCGGCGTCCCAAAGGTCTTGTGTATGTTTATGTGAACTATGTCAAACCCCATATCCCCAGGTCTAACTTTTCCCAAAATTGGGTTGAGATTGGCGCCGTCGTAATAGAGCAGTCCACCAGCGTTATGAACCGTCTCTGCAATCTTCTCGATGTTCTTCTCAAAGATTCCCAGTGTGTTGGGGTTTGTTAGCATCAATCCAGCGGTGCGTTCCGAAACCACAGCTTCCAGTGCCCTCAGATCAACACACCCGTCCTCGTCAGAGGGAACAACCACCACATTGAACCCTGCCATTGTTCCACTCGCTGGGTTCGTGCCATGAGCAGAGTCAGGCACTATAAGCTCCGTTCTCTTTCTGTTCTCGTTGTTGAACCTGTGATGAGCCCTCATGATTAGGGCACCTAGGAATTCTCCGTGGGCTCCAGCTGACGGCTGCAAGCTAACCTCCTGTGTTCCAGTGATTTCAGCCAACCACCTGGAGAGTTTATGAAGGATTTCTAGGATGCCCTGAACCGTCTCGCCGTCCTGATACGGATGGATTGACGTTACCTGAGGCATCCCTGCGAGTTTCTCGTTGATTTTCGGGTTGTACTTCATCGTGCAGCTTCCCAGCGGATAAAAACCCAAATCAACGCCGTAATTCATCTGAGACAAACGAATATAATGCCTCACCACTTCAACTTCCGACAATTCGGGCAACTTCGGAGGGTTTTTCCTTCGCATCTTTTCGGGAAACTGCGTATTTGGGTCTCCTACCACCCTTTGTATTTCTTTTCCCACCTGGGGTATGACGTGCCCCCTTCGTTCGGGGTGTCCTAACTCGAAAATGACTGGTTCGTTCCATCGGGCTTGCCTGAACATTTGTCATTCACCCTCCATTACAATTCCTTTTAAAGCACTGGCAAGAAGGTCAATGTCACTTTTTGAATGAACCTCAGTGACGCAGTAGAGGGCAGTTTCACCCAGTTCAGAAAACTCTTCAGTTATATCTTTGCCTCCATGAACTCGCCGCCGTAGTAGTTTTTCGTGAATCTGTTTCACGGTCTTTCCAGTAGCGTCAAAGTTTACTGTAAACTCCTTGAAATGGGGAGACTTGAAGACTGGAGTCTTGACGCCTTTTATCCTCGCCAAAAGACGCATAGCATACTGCGTCTTGCTTATGATGGCTTCTCCCAATTCTTTTAAGCCCTCTGGACCGAGCAAGGCTAAATAAACTGCGGCTGCAACTCCGCACAGAGCTTCATTTGAGCAGATGTTGGAGGTCGCCTTCTCTCTCCTAATGTGCTGTTCTCTGGTTTGAAGGACGTTACAGAAACCCCGTTTAGTCCCATCCAGAGTGGTGGTCACACCCACTACGCGCCCAGGCATCTGCCGAATCATCTGCACATCGTCTCGACAAGCGAATATGCCAAGCAGAGGACCACCATAATTCATAGGAATCCCAAGAGGCTGACCTTCACCAACTACAATGTCGGCACCATACTCGCCAGGCGGCTTTAGCACGCCGAGGGATGTAGGGTCGACTCCAACGATGAAAATCGACCCACAATCATGAGCCTCTTCCGCTATCTCCCTAACTTGCGTCTCAACAAAGCCAAGGTAAGTGGGATTTTCGATGTAAACGGCGGCTGTCTTCTGCGAAATCTTTGTTTTCAAGTCTTCGGTGTCGAGTTGTCCAGTTTCTGGATTGTAATTTACTGAGTGAATCCAAATTCCCGTTGGATCACAATATGTTTGTAGAGTTTTAGATCTTTCTGGATGAATTATTTTTGGAATAAGGGCTTCTGTTCGGTTTGTCAATCTTGATGACATGCGAACCGCCTCGCCCAAAGCAGAAGCCCAATCGTACATGGAACAGTTGGCGACTTCCATCCCAGTGATTTCACAGATCATGCTCTGATACTCAAAGAGAGCCTGTAACATTCCTTGGGAGATCTCTGGCTGATACGGCGTATATGAGGTGAGGAGTTCTGTTCTCTGAATGATTTCCTCAACGACCGCAGGCACGTAGTGTGGCCAACAGCCAGCCCCCAGAAACACAGGCATTTCTTGGTTTGTCACATTTTTAGAAAGTAGAGTTTCAATAATTCTTTTCACTTCTTGCTCTGACATGGAGTTGGGAAGGTCCAGTTTCTTCCTCAGTCTAAACTTTTTAGGGACGTCAGCGTAGAGTTCTTCTATGCTTTTGATCCCGATTTGCCTCATCATGTCCTTCTTGACTTTTGAGATGGAATTGGGGATGTACGGGTGAACGAAAGATTTCGTCATCATCTCACCGACTGAGAATCTCTAAGAACCTGTTTCTTAAAACTTTTGAAACAGCCCTCACCGTTTAAGCGAAGGTTATGTTAAAATATTCAAACACACAATAGTTTCTTAGAGGAAATCGAACTCAACGGTAGTCTAAGATACGGAGTGTGATCTCGATGAAAACGGATTACAGAGAGATGCTGAAGAAGGCTCGTTCCCAACTCCCTCACGAGGTTCTCGAACACAAAAGGCTGGAAATCCCTAAGCCGCGCAGCTCCACCATTGGAGTTCGAACCATCATTTACAACTTTAAAGAGATTTGTGACACAATTAGAAGAGACCCACATCACGTGATGAAGTTTCTGTCAAGGGAGTTGGCGACTGCCGGAACCCTTGAGGACATCCGTGTGGTTTTTCAGGGAAAATTTCCGCACGACACCCTAGATCGATTAATCGAGAGATACATCGAGGATTTTGTTGTCTGTCCCGTTTGTAAGCTTCCCGACACAAGAATAGTTAAGGAGAAGCGTTTCCAGTTTCTCATATGCGAAGCGTGTGGCGCAAAGTCTTCCATAAGACCCGTGTAGAAGTGCGAACACTTGGACGCCTACGTGAACATAAGAAGATGGGGCCGATGCGTGCTTCTTGCGACTTGTGACGCTGAACTCCTCGGCCAAACTCTTAAGGAAGGCAAAATCGTTTTTGAGATACGTGAAGATTTCTACAGAGGATCAAAAGTGAGTGTTGAAGAAGCAGTCGATCTGATACAGCAATCCACCATAGTGAATATGGTTGGACGAAACATTGTTGAAAAAGCTATAGAGGAAGGTTTGATTCACCCCGAAGCCGTTCTGAAAATTTCAGGCATTCCCCATGCCCAAATTGTGAGAATGTAATGACTGGACAGGTCTTCATGTGCTCACACATTGCACAACTCGCACCTTCCTATTATAGAGGTTTGTTACATAAATCTTATAAGTATACTAGAAGGAATATTGGTTTTCCGGCTGAAAAGGAGTTTGAGAAGAATGAAGTCGAAGTTTATTTCATCAATCTCGTTAATTTTCGTAATATTGACGTTCGCTATGGCTTTAATGAGTGTGAGCGCAAATCCAGATGATGTACACGACGTAGCAATAGTTGGCGTCGAGGTGTCCCAAACAACGGCGATACCTGGAGAGATAGTCTCTATCAATGTTACAGCAAAAAATCTGGGAAACGTGACTGAAAGTTTCGACGTTGAAGTCTATGCTAATGAAACTAAAATTGATACACGCACTGTCACCAGCTTAGAACCTGGAAATGAAACAACTCTGACGTTTGAATGGAACACTACAGAACTTGAGCCCTGCCATTTGTACAAGATCACGGCCAACGCGACAGTGGTTCCCGGCGACATAAACATGACTAACAACTTTTTCGAGGATGGATTAGTAAAAATTTTATATAAAACTGACTTAAATGGCGATTGCGAAGTGGATATGTGGGATATAGCTTTAGCAGCCCAAGCCTTCGGAGCATTTCCTGGACACTCCCGATGGAACCCCATAGCAGATCTTAACGACGACAACATGGTAGACCTTAAAGACCTCGGCACAATCGCAAGGGATTTCGGAAAGGCATAACCATAACATAGGTATCGCTGCCAGGTCTCCCATTTTTATTAAACACTACCTCTAATGCGCAATCTGACGTTCCTCTTCCCCCTTGAGGGGCATGAGCAAGAAAGCGAAAAATTCGTCTGCTGGGGATGTAAACTATAAATCTTTACTTGGAAGACCTTACTCTCTGCCGAATTGTAGCAAAGAAATCAGTTAGGTCAATGTTTCCTCCACTGATTGTTATCCCCACTCTTTTGGACCGTAAATCTATCTGTTCTGATAATACTCCTGCCAATGAAACTGCACCTGAAGGCTCAACCACAAGCTTCATTCTTTCCCAGACAAACTGCATCGCGTCCACGATTTCCTCTTCTGAAACAGTCATTATTTGATCCACCTTCTCTCTTATTATTCTAAAAGTGTTGCTTCCAAGCGATGTTCGCAACCCGTCCGCAATAGTATTTGGGTTGTTTTGTGGAATGATCCTTCCTGCTTTAACTGATCGATAAGCGTCGTCTGCGTTTTTGGGTTCAACGCCAATAACTTTGGATGAGGGGCTTAGACCTTTTGTTGCGATTGCTGTTCCGCTTATTAGCCCGCCACCGCCTACTGGGCAGAAAACGTAATCGAGTTCACCCACTTCCTTGATTAATTCATAGGCGGCTGTTCCAGCGCCAGCGATAACCCTGAGGTCATTGTACGGATGTATGAGTGTGTAGCCGTGCCTTTCGATGAGCGGTGTAACAGTTTTCTCCCTATCGGTTGGACGAGAACCACAGACAACTATTTCTGCTCCATAACCTTTTGTTGCAGCCACTTTTGCTTGAGGAGCGTTTTCAGGCATAACCACTACCACCTTAACTTCCAGAAGTTTACCGGCTAAGGCGAGTGCTTGTGCGTGGTTTCCTGAAGAGTGTGTTATTACCCCTTTCTTCTGCTGTTCCAGAGACAACTGTGACAAGGCGTTGAAGGCGCCTCTGAATTTGAAGGTTCCAGTTTTCTGAAAATTCTCGCACTTTAAGAAACATTCACTGCGAGTTATTTTGTTGAGGGTTGTAGAGGTCAATACGGGAGTGGGATTAACGACTTCTTTTATTCGTTGATAGGCTGCTTCCACTTCTTTGAACATTCAAATCAAGAAAGAATCATGTGCAGCTGCTAAATAAATTAGTGTGAACAATAGGTTACTAAGGTGTCTCAATAGAAAGGAGACGTATTTTAACAAAACTTTAGTTTCTTTATCAAACCATCTTTGATTGTTTATCATTGAAGTAAATATGAAAGTCTTATATACTTTGGGCTCACAAACGTTTTTTCAAAAACTACTATAAGGAGATGATACAAATGGCTAGATTCTTTATATTGTGGCGAGAGAATCCGCTAAATGCTGTTGTATCCCCTGCAGACCCCTCCGAAGCCTTAAAATTGCAAGAGAAGATATACGCAGGCATAGATGACCTCATAAAGAAGGGCTTGATAGAAGAGATTGGAGTCTTCCCCGATGGAACCACAGGATACGCAATCGCTAAAGGGGAAGCAACGGATGTCTTTCGTGGCGTAAACATGTTCCAACGCTACCTTGTCTATGAAGTGTGTCAAGAGATTATACCATATGAGAAAAGCAAGGAAGTCACTAGAAAACTCTTGAAAGACCTGATCGCAGCGGCAAAGAAGTGAACCCTTACACCCTAAACCATATTCTCCTCTTTTTTAGAAGCCACTAATAGTATAGGCACTCTAATGAAAGACGGAATGGCAGTGATAAGATGAGTGAACAAGACTACTCGACGTATTTGAATCCTTAGGAACGATTTTAACAGCAAGCGCTTTACTAACCATCTATTTCGTTCACGTATTCAAAGCCAGCCTCAACCAATTTACGGGCTGTTTTACTGGATAATGTCTTTTCCCTTTTGAGCCACCAACTAAAGCTTATTAATGTTTCTTCATTAAACTCTTTGAAGGTGGCTGTTTGGGGAAAAAGAAGGTCCTCAGCGAAGAGGAAATCAAGGACATGGTCCTTCCAGTGGCGAACGATGTGCTTGGCATAGCCACGAAGCTGTTAGGGTTTGACCGAGTTTTAGTAAAATGTCAAGATGGGAATGAGCGTCTCTGTAGAATCCGAGGCAAAATGAAAAGAAGAGTATGGATAAGAGACGGAGACGTCGTCCTAGTCTCTCCTTGGGACTTCCAATCCAATAAAAGAGGCGACATCATCTGGCGGTACACAAAGAGTCAAGCAGACTGGCTAAGAAAAAACGGCTATCTTACCGTCAAATGAGGAAGCCTCTTTGTATTAAAAATATTCCGAATCTGAATTAAGGGTACTGCCAGTTCATGATTTTTAATAAAGTAGTACGCGCCCAGACCTCTCAGTACCTTCATTTGCTTGTGCATAAAACTCAAGACGTTTTCATAAGAAGCACTGCTCTGATGTTCCAATGGCTAGATTTTTGATGTACGAGTGGTGATGAATGCGTGCGTTGTGAAACCATTTTAAGGGTGGATGACGTTTTATCCTATGGAATTTGTCTATGAGCGAGAGACGAAGACGAGTCAAAGAGATGCGGAAACGGCTAGAACATAAGGTTCGGATAGTGGAAAAAAGGGATAAGGTATTGATTAAAGACCGTTCATCCGAACGAGCGGTTATGGAAGAAGTTTTCGACCGCTCAACTCTTATGACAATCTACGACTTCTTGAATAAGGGAACAATTTCCGAGATTTTTGGGGTTGTAAAAGCAGGAAAAGAGGCGCGGATATACTGGGGAAAGGATAAAGAGCGGAACGAACTTGCACTCAAAATATACCTCACCACATCAGTAGAATTCAAGAGAGGCATGCTTCCCTACATCGAAGGTGATCCAAGGTTTTCTCATGTTCGAATGGACACGCGTTCTCTCGTTTACGCTTGGGCTCAGAAGGAATTCAAGAATCTGCAGCGTGCTCACGAAGTCGGAGTTAGAGTCCCGAAGCCAATCGCGGTCAACAAAAATGTTTTAATCATGGAGTTTATTGGGGAAGAGGGAGCGAGTGCGCCTCTCATGAAAGAAACCGTCCTCAAAAAGCCCCGAGAGATTTATCAGAAGTTACTGACTTATGTAAAGAGGTTGTATCAAGAGGCAGAACTCGTGCACGGTGACTTGAGTGAATATAATGTTATGATATGGAAGAATGAACCCGTAGTGTTCGATGTCTCTCAAGCCGTACTCCTCGAACATCCCATGGCTAACAAGTTTTTACAAAGAGACTTAGAGAATCTGTATAGATACTTCAAAGGACTCGGCGTACCCGTGCTCTCTCAAAAAGAAACGTATAGGTGGGTCACAAGTGCAAGGAGCCAGCGCCTTCGTTAAGATTCCCCAAGACCGCATAGGAGTCCTCATAGGTCCCGAAGGTCAAGTAAAAGCTGCTATCGAGAAAAAACTTTCAGTAGAACTCCAAGTAGAGAGCGAAACAGGCGGCATTACAATAACAATGCTTCCAATAGCCTCTGACCCTACAGTTCTGTTCAGAGCCAAAGAAGTAGTCAGCGCAATCGGAAAGGGCTTCTCCCCCGAACGAGCCTTCAGACTACTCGATGATGATGAGGCTCTGTTAGAGGTCATTGATTTGCGAGAAGCCTTAGGGAGGGCACAGTCCGATATAAAGCGGTTGAAGGGAAGAGTTATCGGGAAAAACGGAAAAACCAGGCAACTCGTCGAAGAGTTGACAGAAGCTAGTCTCTCCGTGTATGGGCACACAATTTCTATTATCGGGAGCTTTGAGCAAACGGAAGTGGCGAAAGAGGCGATTCGCATGCTGCTCAGAGGCAGCCAACACAGCACAGTCTATCGGTTCCTTCACAGAAAGAGGAGAGAACTGAAGAAAAAGAAAATGGAGCTCTGGGAAACCAGACTTCCTTATTAGACAGACGCCCAGTTATAACATTTAATACGCATAAAAACCGCGAATTGCTGAACATTCGTTTTTGCTATATTAAGTTCAAAAATGGACGTATGCAATTTCTAAATAGATGAGAACGTGTCAACCCTCTATAATTCTGTGGGCAATCACCTTTTAGCGTGCCTTGGAAAAATTGGACAACAAGCTAGGAAAAGACAAAAACAAGACCTTTTGCATACCATGAGCCTGTAGGGAAGCGACTGAATAATGGAAACCTTTGAAGAAATAAGTCCTGCGGACTTCTTCTACCGTAACCGAGACATAGCTGGGTTCACCAACCCAGTTAGGGCAATTTTTGCATCTGTGAGAGAACTCGTGGAAAACTCCCTCGACGCCACAGACATCTTAAGCACTCCCTCCGAGATCTATCTCAGAATGTCTCAAGACAACGAAACAGAATCCGATGTCAATGTTTACAAGTTGAGGATCAAAGACAACGGAAGCGGAATCCCAGCCCGTCACATTCCATCCGCGTTCGGGCAGGTCTTGTTCGGTTCGAAGTACAAGTTGAGGCAGGCAAGAGGCACTTTCGGTCTCGGAGGAACCATGGCGATTCTCTACGGGCAGATTACCACGCACAAACCCGTTACCATTGTTTCGAGCACTGGAACCTCAAAAATGTACAAGTACACAATTGCAATAGACATCCAGAGAAACCGACCCTTAGTCTTGGATCGCAAAATCCAAATCAACAAGGAACAATGGCGTGGAACCGTCATCGAATTTAGCCTTGAAGGAGACTATCTCCGGGCGATGCCAAAAATCTTAGAGTATCTGAAACAGACAGCACTCGTGACCCCCTACGCGAACATCACCTTTGTCGACCCGAAGGGACGTTTATACAAGTTCACTCGAGTGACTACAAAGACGCCTTCTCCTCCCAAGGAAACGCTTCCCCACCCCTATGGAGTAGACGTGGAGACAATCCAACGCCTCCAACGAACAACAGAAAGTCGAAACATGCTCGAATTCATGCAAAAACACTTCCATAGGGTTGGCGAGACCATCTCCCTCAGCTTTCTAGAATTCGCCGGATTTATCAGAACAGACGATCCTAGAAAACTGACGAAAGAAGACGTTTCTCGTCTCGTGAAGGCTATAAAGAAGTTTGGCGAGTTCTCTCAAAACGTTAGCGTTGAAGAATTCCAGCGTCTCATAAAAACCACTCAGTGTCAGGACCTAATCGACTTCATGAAAACAAACTTTCATGGAGTTGAAAAAAATGTTATCCTTCGTTTGTTGAACGCAGCCGGTTTCATCAGAACCAAAGACCCCAGAAACTTGAAGTCCGACGAGATCGTGAGACTCGTGCGGATGATGAAGAAATTTGAGGAGTTTTTGCCCCCTGATGCGAGTTGTTTGTCTCCTTTGGGCGAAGACTTGTTGAGGGTTGGTGTTCTGAAGGAGTTGAAGCCAGATTTCGTTGCCGTTTGTCAACGTAAGCCTTCCACTTATTCTGGTCACCCCTTCATCGTTGAGACGGCGATAGCCTATGGAGGGAACATCCCTGTGAGAGACGACATCCTCGTTTACAGGTTTGCAAACAGAATCCCACTCCTATACGATGAAGCCAGCGACGTTTCCGTAAGAGTCATAAGGTCCATGAACTGGAGGAGATACAGGGTTTCACCTGGCATGCCCATCGCAATACTGGTGCACATATGCAGCACGAAGGTTCCCTACAAGACAGTAGGCAAAGAGTTCATTGCAGATAGACCAGAAGTTGGCAAAGAAGTTTTGAATGGTATCCGAGAAGTGGCACGTGAACTACAGCACTTCTTAACACGGAAAGAATACGTCGAAAAAGAGAGGAAACGCTTAGATGTTTTCTCTAAGTATTTGCCTAAAATCGCCAGATTTTCCACAGATCTGGCTGGCAAAGAGAAGGAACCCGATATCAAGGCATTGTTAAGGAGCGTGAAAAAACTTGAAGACTGAAGTTTCAGTTTCCGAGAAGAAGAAAGGAGTTTTAGCGAACATAAGAAATTTCGGCACGAAGCTTTACGGTCAAATGGAGGAAGGAGTTTTTCCGTGGATTAAGATGCCAAGTCGCTCCATCGAAAACATCTTCTATAACCCAGAAGTTCGACAATACGTTCTAGGCGACAAAACGGTGCGCAGAAGTTCTAGAAACATTCGGCATGTTCGCCCCTTTACGCAACTCGTTTGGGCTGCTTACTTTGCGCACGAGCTCGGGAAAAATGGAAAAACCTCCACCCTTCGTGATGTTTACTATTCCGCACAAGCTTTCGATGTCGCCTTCAAGGATCAGCCCGAATCTAACGGCATAATAACCGACCTAGAAACCGTTGTTGGTTTTTCTAGGGAGGATTTCAACGTCTTTCCTGAAGAACGCTCCGCCATCTTTGGTGATTTGACTATCGAATACACCATTCGAGGATACGAAGGAAAACAGTACAATCTGATGTCTCATCCAGACGGTGTAATGATTGGTCCAGCTCTCACCTCCGCTGAGTTTGTGAAAACAAGTGCGGACAGGGTGATTGCCATCGAAAAAGGCGGCTTATTCACCCGCTTCATCGAGGAAGAAGTCCATAAAAAGTTTAATTCGTTACTCGTGCTTACGGCTGGTCAGGCTCCGCGCGCCACTAGACAGTTCATTCACAGACTAAATAAGGAGTTGAAATTGCCCGTGCACATCTTCACTGATGGTGACCCTTGGGGGATGCACATCGCCATGGTCATCATCTCTGGTTCAGCGAACGCCGCTCACCTCAGGGAGTTAACCACCCCAGACGCTCAATGGAACGGGGTCTGGGCTACCGACATCGTGGATTACAAATTACCCAGTGACGAATTGACGCAGATGGACATCAAGCGGTTGTACGAATTGCAAAAGGACCCACGGTATACTGGTGGTTTATGGCAAAAGGAAATTAAGCAATTCTTGAAGATCAAGAAGAAGGCCGAGCAGGAAGCCTTTAGTCGATACGGCTTAACATACATCGTGGATAAGTATCTGCCAACCAAACTCAAGGAAGCAGGCTAATCAAGCGAAATAGTTTAAAATAACTCCTTCAGAAACTAGATGTTGTCTGGTGATGCCAGTGAGCGAAGAAGCGCCAGTTGGTTTGACCATTACTGAGAAGTTATGTGGACTGCTGAGTGTCCTTTTGGGTGGAGTGATCGTTTATTTTACCCTCGTTGACCCGCCTAAAACTGGTGGACGCGTTGAATCTTATTCTCTTGCGTTTCTCATTGGCGGTTTCCTCTTGATTTTTCTGGGTGTTTTCTTGTTGTTGGCGAAGACTGAATAAAAGTTTTGGCGCCGCCGGTTTAGTCAGACAAGACGTTTTGTCGTGTCTTCGGACTCGGACCGACGACCAGCTGGTTAACAGCCTCAGCCATAAATGGGCTCTAACACCCAGTTTGTGTCAGCTGCTCTACCGAACTGAGCTACGGCGGCGCTGTATGTTAACGTTTTCTGGGAATATTTAAAGTTTAATTGCTGAATTGAGAATAGACGCAAGAAGGACGCTGAAATGTATCGGGTTTTGTGAGGATCACATTCTTATATAGACTCTGTATTCGATTGGTTCTGGTTCAAAATGGGGACAGTTTCTAATCTTGTTAAGGCGCTTTTTGAGTTTGGTGCAGTAGTGGCTGTTTGATAAGGGGATTGCGTGTTTGCAGTTGTTGCAGTTGGCGGGTTCTTGTGTTGTGGGTTGGAGTTGTTGGCATAGAGACGTCATATTTATCAATAAATTATATGCTTTAATATGTAATAAACTTTTCACCACAGAACAGACAAAAATATCTTTGCTATTTCACGACTTTTCCATGGAATACTGTTAACTCTATTAGAGAAACGCGTGCTCTATTAATATGGGAATTTAAGATGCAGTTCCGAACAGTTCTTTAGCCATTATTTGACTACAGAGCAGGCGGCGATGTTGGGCGAATTAACCTCGGCAAGGCTGAGGCACGCCTATGAAGTTTTAATGGCAGGAACAGAAAATCCTTAAATCAGAAAGAGAACCGAAATATTGTTGAGGGCCCGTAGCTCAGCACGGTTTAGAGCGACAGGCTCATAATCGTCTGTCTGTTAGCCTCTCTATAGAGGGGAGGAGAAACCTGTTGGTCAAGGGTTCAAATCCCTTCGGGCCCACCAAGCCCTAATTAGTAAACAGAGCTTTTGTATGATAGTTATTTTATGGCTTCTCTAATTATGTTATATGCAGTTACAGTGTGACAGAAGTGGGGAAATGTAGTTTTGAAGAAGATTAATGTTGCCTTAGTCGGATATGGCTCTCCGGGTACAAGGATCGCAAGTGCAGTATCAGCTCAGGAGGACATGGAACTGGTAGGGGTATGCTTAAAGGAACCAGATATTTCTGCGCTTATGGCCTTCAGAAAGGGTTTTTCTATTTATCTTGTGGATTCAGACTATGCTATAGCCTTCAAGAAAGCTGGAATTAACATTCAAGGGTCGATTTCAAATCTTTTGTCCAAAGTTGATGTGGTTGTAGATGTTACGCCCA
>Ga0315314_1002304_pt1 | contig 15903 bp, 20 predicted proteins | sample TDP9_MG_FD_203631 | JGI IMG/M metagenome (GOLD analysis project Ga0315314, IMG submission 203631) | Freshwater sediment microbial communities from Lake Towuti, South Sulawesi, Indonesia - TDP9 | ecosystem: Environmental > Aquatic > Freshwater > Lake > Sediment | place: Indonesia: South Sulawesi...
TGAACGCGCGAGTTGTGAGTATGGGAAGGTATGGGCGTACGAAAAAAATTCGTTTAGGTATAGGCCGTAGTCTTATTAGAAAAGTGTTTACTACTGATGATCGGCTGGGACGTCTGATCGATCATGTCCCTAAATGTTTGGCGGGAGTTTCGAGTCGTAGGAGTTGAAGATGGGAGTTTCTCCAAGGAAGCGCAAGACAGCGGTGCTCAGAAAGCCCTTTTTGTTTGCATTCTTTTTAGGGGAAAAGGGGTCAGCGACTTTCAAGCGGACATGATAACCGTAGACGGTTTAGACGCCACCGAGAAACTGGTCTTCATGCTTCGACGATGGTCCTTTGACGCTGTTATGCTAGCGGGAGTTTCTTTTGCAGGCTTCAATCTGGTGGATCCTACGGTTGTTTTTGAAAAGTTTAACAAGCCGATTATTATAATTTCGAGAACAAGACCAAACAACATAGCTGTAAAAAATGCCTTGCGTCAACACTTCGAAGACTGGCAAGTTCGTTGGAACGTCTTTGAGAAACTTGGTCCAGTGTGGGAAGTTGTTTCAATGCCCAACGAGCCGCCCGTTTACGTGGAAGTTATCGGCGCTGAATTGGACTGGGCGAGCGAGCTGATCCGCGTGGCGTCTCTTTGTTGCAGAGTTCCTGAACCTATAAGGGTGGCTAGGCTTGTTGCACGTGGGCTTACGCGTAGGACGCTGTGAAGTCGACGGGTGCAACTTGCAGCGTCTGGAGGTTCACAATCGGAACGATTCCTGGCGTAGGGACGAGTCCCATTTTCTTTTGGTATTCGGTTTGTTTCTGCCAAGCGCCCGAATTCACTATAAGAATTCCTCGGTGTGCGTCGCATTTCAGCACGTGCACATGCCCCGCGTGAAAGATGTCTGGCACCCTTTCTATAACCATGAAGTCTCGTTTCTCCGGAGCGATGGGAGTTCTTTCCCCGTAAATGGGCGCGAGGTGTCTGCTTTGCAAAAGAAGCTTCATGGCTTTGTCTGGGGTCTGAAGGCTTACGTTTGGGACAACCGCAGCTACGTCGTCTAGGCTGCGTCCGTGGTACAAAAGTAGCTCCACTCCATGGAGGCTTACTGTGCACGGATTTCCCAGGGAGTACATCCTTCTAGCTTCGTATAACGATTCTGCGTAGTTTCGTGGCAGGGCTGGTTGAGGTAGCGCCCTTCGAGCTGCATCGTGGTTTCCAGGTATAATTATGAGTTCGATGTAGTCTGGAATTTGTTCGATAAATTTGGAAACGGCTCTGTATTGTTCATGAATGTCTTTTATCGCCAGTTCCTTTACCTGACCGGGATAAACTCCTATTCCGTCCACAAGATCGCCCGCAACGACTACGTATTTTACGTGGCTTGCTATGTTCCTCATGTTTTCGTTTCCAAATTTTCCGTTTAGCCAGAGCACAAAGCGGTTGAACTCTTCCTCCATGAACATTTTGCTTCCTACGTGCAGATCTGATATTAGGGCTGCGTAAACTGGCATTGAAGCCTTGTGCGGGGTTTTTTGGGGTACGTCTGGCCAGACGAAGTCTTCTGCGATAAGGAGGTCGTTTCTTCCCTTTACAGCGCTTACACAAACAACCTGATCTAGAAGTAATGAACGGGCTTTTGCCATGACCTCTGGGCTTACGTTTTGGGGGACAAGCACTGTGACGCTGGATTCTAGGTCCTCGAACCTCAAGAAGATTCTTTGTTGGGATTCTCGTTTTTCTGTGACCATGCCGATTATCTTAACCTTTGAGTTGACTGATGATTTAAGGGCCTCTGAAATAGGCACAGCGTCTTTAGCGTCCATTCGCTGTCTGAGAATTTTCTTTATCCTTTCAAAGCGATCTTGAAAATATTCTAAATATTCTTCAACAGACCCTGTTGTACATATTTGATCCGTGAAGTCATCGATCACCTTTACATCAGCATCGACATCTTCTGCATACGCATGGAAAACTCTCCTCGCTTCAGGAATGGGTGGTGGAGGAACGGGTGGAGAAGGCTTCTCCTCTTTAGGAAAAGTCTCTTTAGCCATCTCCTCTAGAAAATTTCGGTTTATAAACAAGGGTTTTTGGGAGAGACTCTCAATTTTCTTGATAGCTTTTTCCATTAGAATGATCGGGTCCTCTGTCTGAGTTAACTTGCTTAAAAATTCGAAGGCTTCCTTGTCTAGTTGATAGCCGGCTGCTATGGTGGAAGAAACTGCCCTTTGAAGCTTCTCCTCTCCACTCACAACTCTAGCCTCCTCCAGTCGCTTTTTGTTGGAACAACGATGTAGCCTTCTTCTTCGTTTCCTATCAATTCTGTTTTTCCCTGTAAGTGAAGGTATCCCGTCAATGCCGCCGTTACGGCATCAATTTCATGATGTGTCAAAACACGTGCTTTTAAGTCTCCTTCTAAACCTAACTGTATGAAAACGGATTGAATTTCTTTCCAATCTTTTGCGGGCATTTTCAGCGCCTTGCGTGTAGACGTTGGGTGAACCTCAATTATGTGTAGGTCCTCTTTTTTAATTTGTTGAGTTATTTTCCTAGCTCGTAAAGTTAATTTTTCCATGGCTGGAAAGCGTGGGGGGAAAACTGGGTATCCGCGCCTATGCATCTCCCTGTCCGATTTTCTTATGGCGCCCTTTTTAGGTAGGCTTAGGGGCGCGTCTATCGCGACTAGGATGGGTTTAATTTTTGTCAGTTGCTCCAAGATTTCCTTGTCCTCGTAGAGATGGCATGTGGAGATCGCTTTGTTTTCCCATAAAGCCCATCCTGTTGGATTTTTCGGTACCCCGGATAGGTCTATACCCATTATGATATTTTTCCCCATTTTTAAGATTGCCTGCCAACTTTTAATAGTACATTTTTATTTAGATGAGTTAATATTTTCTATTGAGGGTTTGGTATGGACCTTCGAAGGATTCAACGGACGAGTGGAGGAACATTTTTCGTTTGTCTTCCAAAGGACTGGGCTGAGAGAAAAGGGCTTAATCGCGGCTCTGTTGTTGCCGTCTCCGAGACTGCTGATGGGCAACTCACCGTCAACCCCAAATATGGAGTGGAACGCGCCCCTCAAGTGGCTGTGATTAAGCCTTCTTCCTTTCTGGATCGTGAAATCGTTGAGAAGTATCTGCTTGGCTACGACATCATTCGAGTCGAAGCGAAGGAAAGAATAAGCCCTGCTAATCGTGAGGTTGTCAAGCAGGCGTCGGGCCGCTTGGTTGGCTTGGAGATCGTTGAAGAGGATTACTCAAAAATTGTTATGCAGTGCCTCTTGGAACCCTCCACTTTCCCCCCGGAAAAAATTCTTCGCCGTGAATATTCTATTGCTTCGGTCATGCATCGTGACGCTGTGACTGCCTTGATTGAAGGCGACGTGCATCTAGCCAAGAACGTGGTTGCCAGAGATGACGAGGTTAACCGTTTGTATTTTCTCTTGGTGCGCATCCTTCGTACGGTCATTCAAAATCCGGGGTTAAGCGAAAAGCTTGGGGTTCTTCCCATTGATTGTTTGGACTACCGTTTAACCGCGAGCTTCGTTGAGTCGATAGGTGATCAGTCTGCTCAGATTGGTGAGAAAGTAATTAAACTTGGAGGCGCAAAAATGGTGGGAAACCTCTCGCAGCTTGTCCTAAAATTTCACACATTAGTCTATGAATCGCATGAAAACGCCATTAACGCTGTGTTTTCTCGCGACGTTTCCATGGCGGAATCTGTGAGAGCCGAAGCAGAGAAAGTTGCGACGATGTATCATGAGGTTGAAACCACGTGTCTCGACCAACCCGCAGAATTTGGCCCCCACATTCTTGCTGTGGCCTCCCTGATAACCCGAATTTACGACAATAGCCTAGACATAGCAGACCTTGTCATGCCAAAACTTCTGTGATGAGTCCTTCCTTCTCGTCTAGTATCTAGCCCCTCTATATATAGTTTCCAACATTCTTCACGAGTTTTCGGTGCATTCCAGACAGACAAAGGCACTTTTATAAACTGGCAACAACTTAAGCAAGTTTGAGGCGCCGGGGTGACAGAGCGGAAACCAGACGCACATGTGCTGGCCTCGAGATCCTGCCAAGCTGAAAGGGGTCAGAAGAGTAAGCCAGTGGCGCTTTGCGCCTCAGGGGTTCAAATCCCCTCCCCGGCGCCATAATATGTCTCGTCTTATCAATTTAAGCTGTTACAGCCAACTTTTCCGTGTTTAGTATTTTGTTCACCAGTTGTTTCCCTAAATTTTTTGATGCGTCAAGAATCTCTATTCCAATTATGCGCCCACGCTTGTCAAGATCTATGATAACGTTTTCCGCAAGCTCTTCGCTAATTTCGTATTTGGCTTTTCTAAACCAAATATACATTGCGTCTGCTTTTGAGTCGTATTCAACCCTTATCATCTTCGCCGCGGTCTCCTCGTACAATAAACTGTAACAACTGTTATTTTATCATTACTTTTTTCATAAATCACTTTGAGAAATTTATCGCCATACCTCTTTAATGCAACAAATCTGCCAGGACGTGTAATGAAACTAAAATCCGGGTTTTGAATGGTGTCCTCAACGTTGGCTTTTGATATTGTTCTTTGCCTCATCCGAAATGCCGCATGTTCTGTATAGTCAATTGCCATTTCTATTCAATACATATTCGTCAGCAGTGAACATAAAATACTTGCTCAAAGCTTGCGCTCCAAGAGCTTGAATCCCGAGAATTTAAACCAAGATGTAAAGCTGCTCCCGGCGCCATTTTGCCGCGAGTAGCCTTAAGAAATGTTTCTTGGTTTTACTATTATTTCTCTAATTTTTAGGTCGAAGAAGTTGGATGCGTTTGCTGGCCTTATAACCAAGGCGGTGTCTGCTCCTCTGCGTGTTCCTCCTATGGCTATGGCATCCCTATCCACAGGGATGAGGCCAGCGTCAGCCGCCATAATGGTAATTTCAACGCAAACTTTGGTTCCTTCGCCGAACAGTCTAAGCGTATGGGCTATGATTTCTAGGGGCATGATGGTTCCAAAATTCTTTCGGATGGCCCTTTCCACCCCGCTGAGGGCATGGGTCGCCGTCAAAATCTTGGCTCCGTTCTCCAAAATCTTCTTGCGGTTTTCCTCTTCCATCTCCCATACTCCAGGCTCATGAAAGCCAACATGATGAGAAACCACAACCACATTGAAGTCCTTAAAGATCCTTGAAGCCTTCGCCCCTGTCTCGCCGGTGGTGGAAGCTACCACGATGTCCTTTATCCCCTCAGCTTGGGCATAGTTCTTTATCAATTCAAGCAAGGATTCGGTATTCTGTTCTCCAGAAGCCAGAAAGTAAACGGTTTTACGTTCAACAGATCTCATTTCAAAGCCTCCTCACTTGTACCAATCCAAACTTTCCTGAATGTAAGTGATCAGGGATGAAAAGAACCTTTTTGTCTCATCGCTTAAACTTGTTTGGGCAATGAGGGCTTTCGCCTTTTCGGCGTGCTCCTTAGACTTTTCTTTTGCGGCTTCTAGGGCGCCGCTTTCTCTGATAATCCCTCTTATCGATTCGAGGTCTCTTGGGCTGATGCGCTTCTTGCTTGTTAGATTCTTTAGCTTGGCTATTTCCTCCCGGTTTGCCAGCTTAAGGGTATAGATTATGTGCAAGGGCTTTTTCCCGAGGGCAATGTCTCCGCCCGGCGGTCTGCCATACTGCTCCAGAGAAGCAAAGGTGTCTATGATGTCGTCTTGTATGTCGAATGAGTAGCCCATATGCGTTCCGGCTTCCTCTAGGACTTGCAGGTCCCTTTCCGGAGCGTTGCCTAGAATTGCGCCCGCGAGAATAGTTGTCTTAAAAAGCGATGCGGCCCTTTCAGAAGCCATAACATACCATTCGTTAACATCCGGCTCCTTGTATTCGAATAGCAGGTCCAGAATCTGGCTTTCGTTAACGCTACGGTAACCTTCCAAAAGTAGCAACGTAACCCTGCCCAATTTTTCCTTAGAGAAGCCCGAGTTCAGCATGGATTTTAGCGCCATGGCGTACATCAAGTCTCCAACGAAAACCGCTGTTCCACATCCCAATCTGTCATCATAGTTTTCTACGAATAGTTTGTGAAAGGTTTTCTCTCCCCTTCTGAGAGTGTCCTTATCAACCAAGTCGTCGTGAACCAAAATGCAATGTCGATACAACTCGATGGCAACACAAGCTTTTAGGATGCGATTATCGATATTGCCAGCGTAGCCTTTGTATGTCAGGAGGGTGCTGCAAGCGGCCAGCTTCTTACCCTTTCTAAGGGCAAAATCTTCAATGTTGGAATAAATTTTCTTTATGAAAGGATGGTAAGCCTTCGCTACCCTTTTAGCCCCTCTAAAAAATTCTTTCAATTTTCCATCAATAAGCACACCGTAATGATCCAGCGTCTCTTCCCAATTCGTCTTCGCCACGCACCCATAGATTAATGACAACCAAACCATGTTCATATAGGAGTCTTTCTCAAAGGTTTCCTCTTGAGTTCGGTGCCGCAGACTTCGCAGGATTTAAATTTGTAGTCCGAAGAGTATTTCCGATGACACGCGGGGCAGTACAAAATCCAGTCAAAGCGAAACCTTATCCCATAAGTCATAAGGGAAGTGAAGTTTACGCCGATTTGATTGGCTACGTTTTGTATGGAATAATCGTCCGTAACAATTAGTGGATCAAGACCAGCGTTCTTTAACTCAAGAGCTAAGGCCAAGACCTGCATATCCGCCTCAGAAAGGTAGCGCACGTCTCCAACACTTTCAGAGGCCTCTTTAACCTTACTGAGAAAGGAAATTTTTGGCGTCCTAATCCCTAACCTTCTGTTCTCCACAGCGGCTTTAAATCGTACCCAAGGCATTGATTTTGAAGCGAGCTCCCTCCCGACCATAGGGACCGAGTATTGCCTCTCGCCGACTGAAAGGGGGTCAAAGCCGGCGATAAACGCGGAGGTATCCAGAATGATGACTCTCTTCGTCAGAAGCTTTCACCCCGAGAGAAGAGAAGCCTACCCTTCAGGCGATGATAGAAGTTTCCTTTGAATCGAACAAAGGAAGATTCATACTCGGACTTTGTTATGGTTATGCGAGGATGTTTAGGTTCGATGCGCGTATTAAAATGACCGTCTATCACGACGACCGCCCTTTTCGGTTTGAGGAGCTCGATGCTTATCGTAGACTTCGCGGGAAAAACTATAGGATGAAACATGGTGAGCGGGCAGACCGGCGTCAAAACGAAGGCATCAACTTCAGGATCGAGGACTGGTCCCCCACCAGACAAGGAGTATCCCGTTGACCCAACTTGGGAAGCCACAACTATGCCGTCAGCTCGGCACTCGGCCACCGCCACGCCGTCCTTCGATATCCTCGTGTACAAAAGCTTAGCTGGAGCACTTGAAGTGATGAAAACCTCGTTTAATGCGTCGGGCAGTCTTGTATTCTCTATGAAAGACGCTAGCTTCATGCAGCATTCAAGAGTGAATCTTTCTTCTAGGCATCGGTCAACAGCGTCTAACCCCTCCTTCGGCGTCACTTCTGCCAGAAAGCCTCGCACACCCATGTTGATGGCTAGAATTGGAGGTTCAGGCTTTGGGATCAGGAGGCATGTCCTTAAGATGGTGCCGTCGCCTCCTACCGTGATGATTAAATCTGTCTTCATTTTTTCAAGCGGCAAAGCGATATCCGTCTTTCCGATATGTTCTGCCAGTTTTGGCTCAAGGAACACGGATAGCCCCTTCTCTTCCAAGTGAGATATCAGTTTCGCCGCGAATTTCATTGCTCCTTTTCGATCAACGCGCGCAACTATACCCACGGTGTTAAACAGTTCTATTCCTCCAACAGTAACAATAACGTTTACTGCTTAATCCAATATAAGAGGAATGCGTAAAACCCATTCTTTACGTTTAACTACGTATTTATGGGTGCTAGTCATATTTAGCGATAACTTATTAATCATGAATTGCGTGTAAAAACTGTTTAGAGAGGCGAGATAGGATGAGCAAGCCCATGGAGCTAGGAGCCATAAGAGTTGGCAGCTACGTAATCATCGACAATGAACCGTGCCGTATCATAGACTACGCTAAATCAAAGCCGGGAAAACATGGTTCCGCAAAGGCTAGAGTTGTTGCCATAGGCGTATTTGACGGAGCGAAAAGAACCTTTGTGAAGCCTGTGAGTGCGCAGGTGGAAGTGCCTATCATCGAGAAAAGGGGTGGTCAAGTCATAGCGTTGTTGCCAGCGTCTGTTCAGGTGATGGATCTGGAAACATATGAAATATTTGAAGCACCTTTACCAGAAGAAGAGATAAAATCTAAAATCGCTTCCGGCGTCGAAGTTGAGTACTGGCGCATTTTGGGTAGAACAAAAATAATGCGGACGAAAGGTTAGCTTTTCCAACAATCGAAGTTTTTGAGTCTTCTATAAACAATCTTTAAACGTTGATCCGCATTCTTGAATTGCCAAATTAATCCGTAATTATGGGTGAAAGATTGAAGCGTGTAAAACAAATGCGGCTACGGCTGGGATTAAGTGTGAGCGAATTGGTCACAGAGATGAAAGAGTGCGGCGTGCTCGGCGCTGGGAAAATTGGCAACGCAGCCGAACTGGTGTCTGAGATGTTTGGTGACCCAGATTACACGGTGTTCTTAACCATGGCTGGACCGCTCGTTCCGGGCGGACTGAGAGGAATCATTAGCAATTTAATCAACGAGGAATGCGTGAACGTGGTTGTCACCACAGGGGCTAACATGGTTCATGATATGGTGGAGTCTCTTGGCCACAAACATTTAGTAGGCACGTTCCTTGCAGAAGACGAGAAACTTAAGGCTAGAAACATTGGCAGGATAGGCGACATCTATATCAAGCATGAGGCCTTCAGGGACTTGGAGAAATGGATGTACAAAATACTTGAAAACATACCGGAAGAAAAAAGGGAACGCATGTCCACAGCAGAACTCTTTTTTGAGTTAGGCAAACAAATTCAAGACCCTGAATCCATACTTGCCACAGCAGCGGAGAAAGGCGTTCCCATCATAAGTCCAGGTTTCGTAGATTCCATAGCCGGCTTCCATCTGTGGGTTTTCGGACAAGACAAAAAGATTGGAATAGACCCCCTTCTCGATGTGAACAGGTTAATGGATAAGGTTTTTGAGGCAAAGAAGGTTGGCGTCATTATTCTGGGCGGAGGATACCCGAAACACTTTGCGCTATTCGCAAACACTTTTCGGGAAGGCGTCGACTGTGCAGTTCAAATCACCATGGACCGGCCAGAACATGGGGGATTAAGCGGAGCCCCCTTAGAAGAGTCGATCAGCTGGGGGAAAATAAAGCCAGAGGGAAAAGCCGTAACAGTCATCTGCGATGTGACTATAGCCTTCCCCCTAATAGTTGCCGCAGCGTTGGAAAATCTCGGAAAGATTCATTAGGAAGTTAGAGGAAATTTGAATGAAGCCAATGATGCAAGAAGAGCCGTCGGATTTATGAAGACCCTTATGATGCTGAGGCTTCGCAGTTTCACTCCACTTTGATTTCGTAGCCCCTTTTCCTTGGCAGGCGTATTTCCAAGATACCTCGTTTAAGACTTATCTGCATTCGTTTGGTGTCAACGGGCACTGGTATGCGGGTTTGGCAGCGGAGTGAGGAAAACTCTCCCTCTCGATGGGTTATGCCGAAATCGTCGAATCGCATCTTTCTCTTCATCTTCGCCTCGATTTCAATAATGTCTTCGCTCACCGCTTCAACCTTCACCGTTTCTGGTTCGGTGTTGGGGAGGTCCGCGGTGACCACAACTTCGTTGGGTGTGACGAAAACGTTGCATAGAGGTTCAAGGCAACAGGATTCTGTGTTCCAACTGGGTCTTTCAGGGAAGGCTAACCCCATCAATTCGTCAGCCAGAGACTCAAACTCTTCCATGTATTCGTTCATTAGGTCGAAAATTGAACGTTTTCTCCGTTTCTCGTACATCAGAGTTTCCTCCTAAACGTATAGTGGGAGGTCGTATTCCTGTGACTTTTTCATGCGTGTCATTTCCTGCTGGGTTCGCTTCATGATGTCCCTTGCCTTTAACCGAATTTCCTCCCCCTTCTCAAGGAGTTTGGAGACGTCTATCTTTATTTCGGCGATTTTTGCGAGTTCCTTGATCACCATGGCCGCTGCCTCTGGATCAGGATAGTTGTAAAAAGATTGGGCCAAAAGGGCTATGGCCGGAATTTTTCTTTCGGCGCAGTATCGCATGGTGAGCGCTTGAGGGCCAACCATATAGCCCTCCTTCAGTATGGTTAATCCCTTTTCACTCAACATGTCAAGAAGGTCTTGGGTGGAAGCAGCACCATAAACTTTAGGTTCCGTGATGGCCTGCCTACTTTCTATAGGGATTCCACCCATCGACACCACCATTTTCGCCTTTTTCGACTGTGCCCAATCGACAAGGGTTCGCATGATGGTGTGAAGGGCTTTGGTGGGGACCGCCATCTCAGAAATTGTAGCGATGATCTCCGCGCCTCCGTAGATTCGCATAGGGGCGTGGGGAAGTCCTTCATGTAAAACGACCACCGGAGGAAGAAGATCCGAGTCTACGTAGGCTACCTCATCCAAATCGAGTTCGGATATTATGTAGGAGGTCGCAATGAGGCCGACGAGACCAACATCGGGAAGCCCCTGAAGCATTATGGCTTCAGAGGGTATAGGCTTCTTCTCTACGATTCTAATAAGCTCAGACAAGACTGTTCCTCTATTTAAGTTTCGTTAACCCAGAAAAAAGAGTTATGGTAACAAACTAAACATCTATTTAAGAGGGAACCCAGTTTAGAGTTGGAGAGAAATCATGGCTCTAGAACGTCTCGGCTCTTCACTCTATGAGGCTTTAAGGAAGGTTTTCAGGGCTCCCGTTGTGGACGAGGAAACAGTTAAGGAGCTGGTTCGAGACATCCAGCGGGTATTGCTCCAAGCAGATGTTAACGTAAAGCTGGTTCTCGAAATCTCGAAAAGGATAGAAGATAAAGCTTTAAAGGAGAAGGTTCCGCCGGGAATTTCCAGAAGAGAACACGTAATAAAGGTGGTATACGAAGAATTAACCCGTTTCCTAGGCGAAAAACCAGTTCCATTAAAGGCAGAGCTAGGAAAAAGGAAAATCCTCATGCTGGTGGGAATCCAAGGCTCAGGCAAGACCACTGGCGCCGCAAAATTGACAAGATACTTCCAAAAAAGAGGATTAAAAACAGCTCTGGTTTGCGCCGACACCTATAGGCCTGGAGCCTACGCGCAACTGCAACAAATGGCAAAGCGGGCAAACGTCCCCATATACGGTGATCCAAAAGAAAAAAATCCTGTAAAAATCGCGCTAGAAGGATTAAAGCAATTTAGCGACCGTGAAATCGTTATAATCGACACTGCGGGGCGACACAAAGAAGAGAAAGGTTTAATCGAAGAAATGAAGAAGCTGGAAAAAGCCATAAAACCTGACGAAGTGATCCTAGTCATCGACGGAACAATTGGCCAACAAGCAGCAGTCCAAGCCAAAGCGTTCCACGAGGCCACACCCATAGGATCCATTTTTATCGCAAAACTAGATGGCTCCGCCCGAGGGGGAGGCGCCCTTTCAGCAGTCGCGGCCATTGGAGCGCCTATAAAATTCATCAGCTTAGGCGAAAAAATTGATGACATAGAGCCCTTTGTTCCGTCAAGGTTTGTTGGCAGACTGTTAGGAATGGGCGACCTCGAAAGCCTCATCGAGAAGGTGCGCGAAGCAGAGGTGAAGGTGCCTGAAAGAAAAATGCGGGCTTTCCTGAGCGGAAGGTTCACCCTCACAGACATGTACGAGCAGTTTGAATCCATGAAAAGCATGGGACCGCTAAGGCGCCTCCTAAAAATGATTCCGGGGATCACCTATAACATACCTGAAGAAACGATGGAAATGGCTGAAGATACCCTTAAAAAATGGCGTGTGATCATTCAGTCCATGACACCAGAAGAAAGGGAAAAACCAAAAATCCTCACAGCATCCAGAATTCGGAGGGTGGCCCGAGGGTCAGGCACCAAGGAAAAGGAAGTGAAGGAGCTACTTGAACGGTACAACATGTTAAGAAAGATGATGAAAACCTTGAGGAGGAAGGGGCTTCCGTTTTTTGGAAAGGGACTTCCACTGACCTAACGAAACATCATCGGAACGTCAAATACCCAAAGCGTATGGCAAGTAAAAGAGGAAGTCTTTTATGGAAATTCTTGAAAAGGCGCAAAAAATGCTCGAAAAACACCCACTTTGCAACCACTGCTTAGGGAGGCAATTCGCCCTTCTGGGCTACGGACTGGACAATCATAAACGAGGCGAAGCCATAAAGCTTCTCCTAACCATGAAGAGCCATCGGCTAGCGCTTTTGGGCAAGAAGGCTGGGGACTCCCTCCTCAAAATCGTAGCAATAAATGGATCTTTCGACATGGCTGCTGAAATACTGAGGAAAAGGGGGAAGAAGGTGGGAAAAGGGCGTGAATGCTACCTCTGTGAGGGGCGATTTAAACATTTAGACGAGCTAGTGAACGAATCGTTGGAGAAACTGAAGGCTTATGAGTACACCACGTTCCTCGTTGGCATAGAATTACCAACCCAAGTGGAGGAAAGGGAAGACGAGTTCAAGGCCGAATTTGACGTGAGACACGGAGAAAGCATGCGGAACGAGTTTAGCCGGGACATCGGTAAAGAAATCTCCGAAATCGCAAAAAAGGTAGCTGAATACAAAAAGCCGGATGTCGTGGTCATTCTCAACCCCTTCACTGGACAAGTTGCACTCCAAGCGAATCCACTTTACATTGAAGGAAGATACAGGAAACTGACCCGCGGAATACCCCAGTCAAAGTGGGTTTGCGTAAAATGTGAGGGAAAGGGATGTCAACGATGTAACTGGACTGGAAAAATGTATCCGGAGTCCATTGAGGAAATTATTGCGGAACCAACATTAGAAAGAACTAGTGGGGAAGACGCCTCGTTCCACGCGGCTGGAAGAGAAGACATAGATGCGCGCATGCTGGGGCGTGGGAGGCCCTTCGTTGTAGAAGTTAAAAAGCCCCAGAGGCGATTTATAGATTTGAAGGAACTTGCGCAATCTATTAATGAAAGGGCCCAAGGTAAAGTGAAAGTTCTGAATCTTCGTTTTGCTGATAAGAATGCCGTTAGAAAATTGAAGGAGACAGAGGCGTCTGAGAAAGTCTACAAGGCGATCGTTGAGTTTGATAGGAACGTTTCTGATGAAGAGTTAAAGATTCTTGAGAAAACCTTAGCAAACGCTGTAGTTCGTCAGCAAACCCCCCTACGCGTTTTGCATAGAAGAGCAAACCTCGTTCGAGAAAAGTACATATATGAGGCGAAAACAAAGAGGTTGACGCCAAACCGTGTGGAAATGACAATACGCTGTCAAGGAGGTCTCTACATTAAAGAATTGATAACTGGAGATGAAGGTCGGACAGATCCCTGCGTTTCGGGAATCATCAAAGCTAAAGCTAAACCTATCGAGCTAGACGTTTTAAACGTGATTACCAAGGGGGCTTGAAAATGGGAAGGAAGGCGAAGGGGTATCGCAGAAAGACGCGTTCCATTTTGAGGAGAAAGCCTCGAGAAGGGGGAAAAACAGGTCTCAGCAAAATACTTTATGAGTACAAACCAGGGGAGAAAGTCGTGGTTAAGGTAGACCCCAGCGTTCATAAAGGCATGCCTCATAGAAGGTATCATGGAAAAATCGGTGTCATAGTTAATAAGAGAGGCAGAAGTTACATCGTGAATATGACGCAGGGAAGGGCTGTTAAAGAGATAATCGTGCGCCCAGAGCATATAGTGCCTCACGGAGAGGGATAAAGGTGCCCAGAAAGGCATTAAGGGAGCGTCCCATAACGGTTCCCCAGGTGAAGGAGACCTTAGAAGCGATAGGTGAAGAACAGCTGAATCAATTCCAGAGGAGGACACTGGATTACGCGGCAAAGTTCTCCAAGGTTAATTCTGATATGGCAGAAACGCTCGTGGATAAACTTGTGAAGCAATTTGAATTGGAAGAGGAGGAGGCCGTTCAAATAGCTAACTGCATGCCAGAAAGCATCCAGGAGATTAGGGTTTTTTTGGCTGGTGGGCGTAGGATGATGGAAACTTCTAAGCTTGAGAGAATGCTGGCTTTCTTGGATGAGTATCGAAAAAGGCAATAAGGACTTTTCTTAACATATTATTTGTCACCTCAGGCGGAGAAAGATGGAAAAAAGATACGAAGAATACGCCTACGTTCTCGATTACCTTCCTCATGGAAGACCCGGAGCAAGGCCCGGATATCGAGCAGGTGCCCTAGTTCAAGTTGTGGGAGGAGAGTACTTCACCCTCCTTGAAGCAATCGCAAAGGAAGGCGTTACCCTCAAATCCTATGATAAGGTTTACGTTGGAAAGGACGCCCGTGACAAAATAACCTACATTATTGGTCGAATAGGCTACGATGAATTAACAACCAACGCCAAGATGGAACTGGCTGCAATAGTGGAGAAAATTGTGCTTGATCGAGAAAGCTGGTTCGTAAACTTCTTCAATTCGGCTCAAGCGATAACGCCTAGAATGCACGCGTTAGAACTAATTCCAGGCATTGGGAAAAAATACATGTGGCAGATTCTTGACGAAAGGGAGAAAAGCCCCTTCAAAAGCTTTGAGGATTTGCAACAACGCGCCAACATACCCAACCCCGCCAAACTCATTACGAAGAGGATTCTGGAGGAACTGGCTGGCGAAAGCAAATATAGATTGTTTACGAGAGCACCCTAAGGGTAGAGAATTGATTCTTCTTCAAAGGGCGAAGTATCTCCTCCGCCTTTACAATTTTTTGCCCAAAAAACGCTTGGGACAAAACTTTGTAGTGGACACTGAGCTGTTGCGGAGAATGATATCTTATGCTTCCATAACTAGGAATGACGTTGTTTTAGAGGTGGGAGCTGGACTGGGTTTTCTAACCCAGCTTCTTTCTCGTGAGTGTAAAAGAGTTATTGCAGTTGAGGTCGATCCTAAACTGATAAAAATATTGAGAGAACAGCTTTACGGCTTACAGAATGTGGACCTAATAGAGGGAGACATACTCACTCTCTCTGTTCCTTCATTCAACAAAGTCGTCTCCACCCCTCCCTACTCAATTTCGTCTCCCCTTTTGTTCTGGCTTTTGGAAAGGAAGTTTGACTGCGCCGTTTTAACCTTCCAGAAGGAATTTGCTGAGAGGCTCGCTGCCTCTGTGGGCAGCAAAGAATATGGGAGGCTAACAGTAACCACGTATTACCGAGGTGAAGTGGAGCTTCTAGACCATGTGCCCAGAAACATGTTCTATCCACCGCCAGATGTAGACTCAATAGTAGTGCGTTTGAGGCCGAGGGAACCACCCTTCCAAGTAGAAAATGAAGAAACCTTTCTTGAACTCGTTCAAACATTATTTACCCAGCGAAACAAGAAAGTGAGAAACGCCATCCTTCCTTTCCTACATAAACGGGGAATAAAGGGAGAAAACGCGCTAAGATTAGCGGATTCTCTGCCCTTTCACGATGAAAGGGTGCGGGGGCTAGCGCCGGAGGACTTCGGGATTCTGGCCAACGAAATCGTTCGAAACCCTTCATTTGGTTTCTCCAAAAGAAGTATAAACGCAAAGCGTAGTATTGCTAATGTTAGGTGAAGAATGGTATGTGTATTCTGGGCAAAGACAAGTTAATGGAACTTATCGAAAAGTATAAGATAATTTATCCCTTCGACTACAACCTCTTAGACGGCGACAGTTACATCCTAACGGTGAAAGAAGAAACAACGTTACATTATCTGGAGCACAAAAACCTCATTTCCTATGAAGTTGTGTTCACGCCGCCGAACTACGTGGCTCATCTCACAGCGAAGAGCAAGTACGGAAGAAGGGGCCTATCGTTTCTAAACGCCGCAAAGGTTCACAGCGGCTTCATTGG
>Ga0315314_1002306_pt1 | contig 15899 bp, 9 predicted proteins | sample TDP9_MG_FD_203631 | JGI IMG/M metagenome (GOLD analysis project Ga0315314, IMG submission 203631) | Freshwater sediment microbial communities from Lake Towuti, South Sulawesi, Indonesia - TDP9 | ecosystem: Environmental > Aquatic > Freshwater > Lake > Sediment | place: Indonesia: South Sulawesi...
ACAAATATATTCGCCCGGTCTAAGCATTGCGACAATCTCCAACATAGGTTACTATTACTATGTTGAAAATGTCGGCCATATAGACTGAAACTATTTAAAAAATCTCTGTTTTGTTGCTACAGTCTCTGATTTTAAAACCATTTATTCTTTGTTGTATGGTTTTGAATTTATTGACATCATATAAGCGTAGCAACCTTGCATCGAAAGGCTGTGATTATTTGCAGAGATTTCGGCAAACCTCAACGAATTCTCTAATTGCATTGACAGCTGGCTATCAAAAAATTGTGAAAAAACTTGACATAAAAGACGATATTTATTATAGTATTTTTCGATTGTAGTCCATATTTAGCCAGAAAGAGCGATGCACGGAGGTGGGAAATCCGATAATATATGGGAAAGGGTAGCGATAATGAAATGTACACATATAATAGTGGCTGTGACAATGTCATTGAGTACGCTTGGTCTAACGGGTTGCTTTTCATCTCGGCCTGAAGACATAGAAGCGTTTTTAAGGCCTCGGGACGCTAATGTAACTGCCGAAAGTTATGTTTTGCAGCCGCCGGACGGCATCGAGATATATTGCTCAAACGTCCCAGAAATCCATTTACAGCGGCAGCGTATTCGGCCAGATGGAAAGGTGAGCTTTGAGGCGTTGGGCGAGATAGAAGTGGCGGGAAAAACGCCGCAACAGGCTGCAGATGTGCTGAAAAAGAAGGTGGCAGAGCTTTACACACTGCCAGGAGATAATCCTATCGATGTACGCATTTTCGCGTACCTTAGCAAGGTATATTACGTGTTAGGCCAGGTTTCCGCGCCGGGGGTGAAAGACTACACCGGTCGGGATACACTATTATCTGCTCTTGCTGAGGCACAACCCAACGCTTTAGCCTGGGAGGAGCGTATCCAGGTTATAAGACCATCAAGCGATGCAAGCATTAGGCCCAAGATTTTTGAAGTGAACTTTGATCGAATGATTGCTCATGGCGATACCAGCATGGACGTGTTGTTGCAAGAAGGTGACATAGTTTATGTGCCACCGACCGTGTTAGCCGTGGCAGCTATGATGGTGGAAGAGATAATACGGCCGATTGCGAGAGCTTTTTCGGGTGCCTACATTATACAGGCAGGACCTACTCGCACGGGAGCGTACTACGGCGGTGCTGGGTATGGCAGGTACTGATAGGTCTTTCCTTTCTAGCCGTCGAGCTATATTCGTGCGAGTGGACCAAGTGGTCAAGACTGGTGGAGGAGGTATTGATGTGCCGCCTAAAACATTGAGGTCGATTCATCTGGCCAGCACGACGTGGTTCATATTGTGCGTTGGCTATATCTTGGTTTTGGCATTGTGGCAAGCGGGTGTTCGTTGGTGGGTCATATTTTCTCTGTCCGGGTATTCAATATTGGTTATTTTGCTGCTTATCAGCTTATACCTGTGCGCGATTTTCAGAGGGATTAGCAGGACTGGCGCAATCGAGGCAGAACACCTGCTAACCAGTACCAATTACTACAGGATATTTTACGCCGCCGCTCCCTTTTTGGGTGGGTTGGCAGGCTGCGTGGGGGCGATAGGTGCTGATAGAGTTGGTCAATTCCTGGCCGTCATCGCAGTCGGAACATTTGTGACCACCTTTTTGGTCTGGGTAATTATCGATCCAGTAACGGGATTGTTGGAGGTGCTGTTGCCGCCTGCCAGCCGAAAGCATCGCTCTATTCGACTTGCACAAGCCAAAGTTGAGCGAGAAAAGAAGCAGAAGGACCGTGAGCGGTTTTTAGCTGAGATTTTGGCAAAAGAAGAATCGGATCGACGCCGCTGGCAGCAGGTCTTGAGGCCACAGGCTGAACAGCTCGCTTGTCTGTTGACAGCCAGCGGGGCTGACTTGGAACAGGCAGAGAGCCAAGCGGTTGATATAGGTCTTAATGCGTGGCAAATGGGGGGACTGGGTTGCATGCGAGAGCTTCACGACATGGCAATAGCCATATCAAAGCAGAAGAATCAAAACGAACATCTCACGGACTACATCCCTTTTTGGTGGGATGGCATCGGAACCTGGCGTGTTTCTTCACTCGACAAAATGATATTGGCCAGCCGATAATTTCGTATTGCGTATATTCATCCTCCGTCCCTTGGGACTTCGGAGGACAGGTCGTATTGCGTATTGCGTAGAATTACGCACCGCGCACGCCTGCCCCGAGCGGAGTCGAGGGGACGAATTACAATGTCCTGCGTCTTTTCAGCCAGCCGACTAGGCCGACACCAAGTCCGCAGAGCAATATTGCACCAGGCGCTGGCACGATGGGATGATTATCCCCGCCACCGTTGCCACCGTTGCTACCACCGCTACTGCCGCCACCGCCACTGAGCCCCAACACAATGCCAAGTACAGTACCTGCTGCTGCACCACCCCATAAAAGCATATTGCTGCCTGTAATAAGTCCCGTGCCGACGCTGCCTATATCTAAGGTAAATAACTTAGGCTCCCCCGCATCAATATCGTTGTTTGTTAAATTCATGGATAAAGTATCATAGCCGTACAAATTGATACTTGTACCCAGGTCTGTATATTCCAGCCCTATCTGCCCGGCTTCCGGTCCGACGCCACTTGCAGTTGATATGCCTCTGCCGAAGCCTATCTGCCTCAGCGAATCTCCAACGTTGTATGCACCAGTGAATTCTGCGCTTGTGTCATTAGTTATTGTGGGTATGCTATTAAAATTTGAAAGTTTGCTTGAGCTAAAATTGGAAACGGGGTTTGCCCCGACGGGTATTGACATCCGTATAGTGATTATGAAAGCTAACAAAACTCTTATGATAGCCTTTTTCATCACTACTCCTTCCTTCTATCAAATCATTTTGTGGTCCTCCTTTACCTTTTCATAACCATCCTTCAAAGTGATTTAAAGTTTTATCTTTTTTGAAGATAACTATAGCCACAAAAGCACGCAAGTAGGGTGGGCTTTAGCCCACCATTTCGGACTACGAACGGTGGGCAAGCCTCACCCTACCCTTTGCTTCGTATTGCGTATCTCGTGTTTCGCTTCACGCTTCACGAGCGACGAACGACCAACTTACAGTGTTCTACGTCTTCTCAGCAGGCCGACAAGGCCTATACCAATACTACCAAGAAGGATAGCACCCGGAGCGGGAATGGAGATCGTATCCACATGGACCCAGTCCAAAACAGCAGGAGTACCAGGGCTCGTCTCGTTGATAGCAAGGAATATGTTTTCCCACGAAGGATTTGGATAGATTCTAAAACCAAAGCTAACGCCTACCGCGTTGGGCGCAGGTTGCTGAATGGTCACGTAAGAATAGGGGGGATTGCTACCACTTGCTACAACTGATGTATTATCAAAATCTATCGTGCCGCCTGTTAGACCTAAATCAACCCAGATTTCCTTATAGGGCTCATAATCTACCCAGTTATCGATTTTGAAGTCGATGGCAAGACGACCAAAAGAATCGCTTTTGATATTGGTAATTCCGTCCCAAACGCCATAACCTTTCTGTGCTATAGCATCTCCGGGATTGTCTATCGACTCAGGATTAAACTGGGTCGGAGGAACATGGCTTGCTTGTGTGAAATCCCAACGTTGGTGGGTACTGAGAGGATCACCTTCATTCCACCAGCCAAGGCTTGCTGTCGCAAAAGCAGATGTTGACAATAAAGCACAAACTATCAAAGCTAATAAACCTTTTTTAATCATGTTTTTAATTCTCCTTTATAATTGTTAATGTTTGTAAAGATTAGATTTTGTTTATTTACATACACGACCTTGCTTAAAAAGGCTTAACTCAAGCGGATTTAAGGCGGGCCGCGAGGAATGCTCTCAAAGATAAATGCAGGTGAAAAACAAGTGATCTGCCTGGCTATTTCTGCCAAGCAGATAGCTTGCGGGATTAGGTATGAAAATACTTCATTTATTGCGGTTATATTCGTGGTTTGTGGTTTGTGGTTTGTGGTTCGCAATTCGTATTGCGTATTGCGTATTACGTATAGTGTGTACGCTGTACGCTGTTCGCTGTTCGCTGCACAGTGTACGCTATACGCTTCACGCTTCACGAATGACACAAATCTCGGCAGGGTAGTAATGCTGAGCTGTCCTATCCATAATAGAGCAGTCAATCCTGCCAGCCAGACCTTGCGGTCTCTAACTAATGAGACGCACATAAATCCGGTCAGGCCCATAAATAGCGCTGCCGGCACGGCAGGCAAAGACTTTGTTCCCGGCGGCAAAACAGCGAGGTTCTTAAAATCAGCTGGCGGTTTTAGAAGGTCGGTCGCAATATTAGCCAGAGCCGAATCACAGGTCCCATTAACGAGGCGCACCTGGTCAGCCAAGTGACTGTCTGCAGGGCAGGATTGTGACACTGAATGCGCAACGAGCTTTGCGTCGGTATCAGCGATTGTAGGCGCGGCTTTTGCTCTGGCAACTGCCAAAAGCAAAATCAGCGCAAAAAACAATTTTGCATTTCTGGTTTTCACCACTCCTCCACCTCTTCCTAAAGAGGGCTTTATTGGAGTAAATAAATACAGTTCAACTACGTATCTTGATAATAACCCTTCTCTTTTCGGGTTTAATAGATGATATGAACATAACAGAATTTAACTTACGAGTCAAGCAAAAAATGCAGAAAAATAAAAATTCTTGCAAAATACGTCTTTACCACAATTATACCTGCAAGATATGTGAAATGAGTTTGTGAAATACCATTTTAGGAGTATTCCTAAAGTAGTAGAAATGCATTTATTTAGAACTTTTTTTTCGCAGGCAAAAAAATAGCCCCGCACCAATTGTCCGCCAGCGAAAGATTCAGACTGGCAAAAGGCTGCAACCGTCTTTCTGGCACAATTGGTGCGGGGCTAAACATTTAGCCCGTGGTTTTACCACGGGTTTATAATCTTTGGTTAATCTGTAAAGGGAATTAAATGCTACCCTTCATATTGGGTAGAAATTTCTCTTGTATCGGCTACAAATCGCAGCAGCATCGCGAACTTGCTTTTGACCCGAACCTTGCGGTAGATATTTCTGGTGTGAGTTTTTACGGTACCAGGCCTTATACGAAGATGGCTGGCTATGCTTCCATTTAGTAGGCCGTTGCAGATAAGTTCTGCTATTTCGCGCTCCCGAAAAGTCAGATTATATTGCCTTTGCACATACGACCACTGCTTCGGACCGAGTAGTACAACATTGGGTACAAGCGGGCCGGAAGGCTCATTCTGAGCGTGCTGGTTTGTTTGTTCTGGTAATTGTTCCATGATTATTTTGCCGGCTGTAACTGTTCGAGCAGATGCTGTGCTTCAGCAAGGTCTGTTGCTGACAAGCCCCCGGTTCGGCTGTGTAAATCCAAGGCTTGATTTAAGTGTTCAATAGCCTTGTCTCTTTGGCGCAGCCCCGCGTAAGCTCTTGCTAAATGAAAACGCGAAGCTACTGCTGCTGGTGTGCCGCTGGGATAAAGTTTTATGCAGTCGGTGAAATCTTGGACGGCTTTATCGAATTCGCCTAATTGGTAATACGCGACACCGCGAGTATCGATAAGATCGATATACTGCGGTGCAATCGCCAGCCCTCTCTGGGTGAGCTCGAGCGCTTGTTGGTACTGGCCTTGCTCTTCGCACATTATCCAGGCAAGATTATTGATGGCGATTACATTATCAGGAGCGCGCTGCAGAATCTGCTGATAAAGTTTGGCTGATTCTGCGTTACGCCCGAGCATTTGTAATAACATGGCGAGCGTATTCATTGCGGCTAAGCTATTTGGATCGCGCTGCAAAATTTTGTGAAGTAAATCTTCAGCGATTTGTTTAGCCTGGCTGTCTTCGTTGTCAGCAAGATTTCTGACAATAGCGATAGGGGTGCGGTTGTCATCGGTGTGGTTCGCCAACCAATCATCGACCTTTTGCGTCAGCTTGTCCCAGAGCTTATCTTCCATGAGCAGCCGGACTTGTGCCAGTAGGGCAGCTGGGTCATTTGGTTCAGACTGAAGCAAAATGTCAAGTTTCTCTTGAGCCTCTGCCTTGCTGCCGTTTTTGTGTAAGGCCACAGCAAAGGCAATATTCACTCTTCGCTCCTGGCTGGTATCTTTACAAGAGCTTAGTTGTTCCTTGAGAAGATTAACGGCTTTTTCTGGTTCGGCTGTTGCAATATATGTAGCCGCCAGTTGCAGTGCGATATCAACATCACTTGGATCTATTTCACGCAATACGTTAAGGGTAGGAATCGCCAAAACCGGTGAACGTGCCGCCTCGGCACGGGCTTTTAAGAGCAGTAACATCTTGTCTTTAGGTTTATTTACAAGGCCGCGAAGAGCAATATCTATAGCTTTGCCTGGTTGTCCTTGCCGAAGGGCGATTTCTCCCAACAGCGTCCAAGGTTCACTATTTTGGGGTTGGTCCTCGGTTATCTTTTGAAGGATATTCGTAGCATTTTCAATTGCCGGAGCTGTTCCTTCGGCAAGAATTGTTCGCGCTTTGAACAGCAGCAGTTCAGTATCTTGGGGATTTGATTTTAAAGTTTCATCAAGAACGGCTGTTCCCTGCTTGACTTTTTCGGGATTGTTGGATGCTAAGAATAACGAAATAGCACGTTTTTGAATCTCGACATCACTCGGTGCCAGAGACATCGCCTTTTGTATATCGGCAAGCGCTAAGTCTGGCCGGCCCAGAGATCGGTAAAACTGACTCCTGGCTACCCAAACCTCAACATTGCCAGGTTCGAGAGTAGCGGCGTGCTGGAGGTCTTCTGCTGCCTTATCTGTTTGCTCCAGCATAGTATATGTTCTGGCACGAAGGATATAAGCGGATGCATTTTTGAGCTTGTTTACTACCTCATCGCACAGTCCTAGCGCCTCTTGCGATTTGCCTTGGCGAATGTTGAGCTGGACTTGTGCATATATTACCGGTAGCGAATTGGGTTCGGCAGCTCTTAGCTCAGCCAGTAGTTTCTCTGCATCTGCAAACTTATTTTCCTGTATCTTGACTAGCGCAAGAGAAAACATTGCAGAGCGATTATTAGGGTCGTTTTTGAGCATATCCTGCAAAATATCTGATGCTAAATTTAGCTGGCCTCGTCTGATGTAGCTCTGCAGTTGCAGCGTCGCAAGCTGTGGGTGGCGCAGCTCTTCTCGGGCAGCGCGGCTGAGAATCTCATCTGCCTGGGCGTATTCTTTTGCCTTGTAAAGTGCTGCAATTGTAGAAATTACAATGCGGACATCATCAGGCGAGCGGTTCAAGGCGTCACGATATGTCGAGATTGCTAATTGAAGCTCACCGGCACGCTCATAAGCTGCCGCAAGGAGCGTTCGGCTGGTCTGATCATCTGGATTGGCCAGCACATTTTCCCGCAGAAGCGAAACAATCTGCGGATAACGGCTTTTGAAATCATCCGCAGCGAACCAGACTTTTGCCTGTTCATATTGCCATTGCCAGCCATCGTTGCCCTCGAGAGACTTGATGTCGTTGATGAGTTGTTGAGCCTGTTCGGTGTTTTTAGTAACTTGTTCACATGCTAAAAGTCGACGTTTGATAGGGATGTCATTCGGCAAATTCTGGGCAAGTGTGTCAAGCAATTCATGCACTTTATTTTCTTGTTTCCAGCTTGTGTATAAATCAGCAAGCAGTCCGCCTAAGGCGGATTGTGCGGCAGGTTGCTTAATGCGGGAAAGTGCGTCTTTAATAACCGCTTCAGATTTTTCGTGATTGCCTGCCTTGCCTAACAAAATGGCAAGGTATTTTACCGGGTCCACTGCTTGCGGAAATTCCTCTATCGTTTTGTTTAACGTTTGTATTGCTTCATCTTCTTTGCCCTGGGCAACAAGTAAGTCAACTTCAGCCAGAGCAACTCTTACTTCAGAGGCATGAGTTTTTTTTACCTCTGCCACTATCGCCTCAGCCTTGGCAAAGTCACTTTGTTGCATCGCAAGTTGAAACTGCAAAAGTTTGACCTCGGCGGCACCGCCCGTGGCTTTTTCCAGCGCAGCTAACTGCTTTTCTATATCCTGCCACAATTGGATATTTTGATCCGGTGGATTTGCTGCCAACAGTTGTATCCGAGCTTGCAAATGTGCTAAAGCAGCCTCAAGGTTCTGTGGTGAAAGCTGCATCGCTGTTGCAGCGTGCTCTGCTACCTCGGCCCAGTTGCCGGTTTGGGCTAACAACCTGACAAGGGCTAAACGTCCATCGAGCAAATCAGGCCTTTCAGAGACGAGTGTACGCAACTGCCGCAGTGCGGATTGTCTGTCACCTAATCGGGAAAGACCTGATGCCAACATCAATCGAAGGCCAGAGGACTTATTACCTAACTCTATCGACCGCCGCCAACATTTGATGGCCTCAAAATACTGCTCTTTTTGCTCGGCCACAAGACCTTCGAAAAAAGCAACGGTTTCGGGGAAGATATCCTTTTGTCGTAATTCGGAGATACAGTCAGTAGCTCGGTCGAGTTGGCCGGCCTGAATGAACAGCTCGCAGGCTATCGGCATAAACTCCCAGGGCTGCGAAGAAAGCTCTTTTAGTCCACTTTCGGCTACTTTAGACATTTTTTCTTGTGACTGTGATTTGAGTGCCAACTGCGCCCAGATTTGCCACAGATTCTGGTCTGTTGGTGTGGCCTCTTGCACAACAGCCAGATGTACATCAGCCCTTTCCAAGACATCTGCGTTGATAAATTCCTGTGCAAGGCGCAGCCGTACGGCAGGGTCAGATAAATCCAGTTTTTCGGCCTGTTCCAGGTCAGCTAAGGCTTTGGTTTTATCTTTGCCTCTTAGATAAAAACCAGCCCGGCTTATGTATGCTAAAGCACAGGACGGATTATCTTTTACAGCCTGATTGAACCAATGTTCTGCTGGTTCCGCGAGATTGCTCGGTCGTTGCTCGGTGAGTTGGCCCAATGTTTCGTAGGCCAGGATTTGCTCTGGGTGTTCTTGCACGATGGCCTTCAATTCTGCGGCAGCTTCACCGAACTTTCGCTGGGAGGCGAGCGCCAAAGCAAACAACCTGCGAAGTTCAGGATTTTTGCTTGCCGGACTTGTTCCTTTGGCATCGTTTTGCGAATCGGTGTCACCTTCGAGTTGTCTTCTGGCGATTAACTCCGCCTCGCCGGGCATACCCACTGCTAAATAGATTTCGGTAAGCCGCATAGCGGCCTCGGAATTGCTTTTGTCAAATCTTAAAATATTTCGATAAGCAGATATAGCCTGCTGAACATTGTTTGGCTTGGCAGGCCTGATTTTAAGCTGCGCATCAGCGTATTTGAGCGACGTCGGCACATCATCTTGCTGGATAGCAAGATATCGGCCCAGATTGCTCGCTGCTTCTTCCCATTTCTTTTGGTTATATGCCTTAATGCCAGCCTCCAATCCGAGCTCGGCTCTACGACTTCTCTGCCACGCCCGCAATCCAGCTGCTGTGGTGCCCAAAACAACAAAGCCAATAACCAGCACGATTGCCAGCTTCCAGTTAAAGTATCTTTTTGCCATTTATTTACTCCTATTCTGGTGATTGGTGATTGGTAACTGGTAATTACCAATTTCCAATTACCAGTTACCAATTTTTAGAACTGGTTAATGAAATTATCGAACAGTTTCTTGGCCGTTTGCCAAGATATCCATAAGTCCATCCGAAGTCGCAGGTTTCTGACATATTCGGTGTCATAATGTATCCATTCCTGAAAGTCTTTCATCGGGTTTCGGGTTCTGCAAATCTGCCATAGGCCTGTTATCCCCGGCCGAACAGATAACCTGGCGTCACGCCAAAACGGGCATAATGTATTTTCCGATTCGGGAGAAGGTCTTGGGCCAACAACACTCATCTGGCCTGACAAAACATTAAAGAATTGTGGTATTTCATCGATGAAGGTGTCTCGCAAGAATCGGCCAACGGAGGTAAGTCGTGGGTCATCTATCATCTTGAACTGTGGCCCATCGACTTGACTTACCTTCCTTAGGTGTTCTTGTATCGTACCGGCACCAATGGTCATGCTTCTAAACTTCAAGCAGTTAAACTCTTTGCCGTGCAGTCCTTGGCGTTTGTCCTTGAAAAAGACCGGGCCTGGCGAAGTTAATTTTATTGCCAAAGCGATGAAGGGCATTATAGGAGCAAACAAAATCAGCACTATTATCGCAGCTAAACAATCGGCAATTCGTTTGAAGTATCGTGCGTAAGAAAATCTTGGCCAACTCATGAAGCGTGAATTGGGAATCGAGAATCGTGTATCGTGAATCGAACCACGAGCGACGAGCGACGAGCCACGAGTCACAACGCGGTTCTGCACAAGTTGATTCTGTGGTATGATAGTTCCTGGGCCAATTATTGATGAATTTACGACAGCACCTTTTTTAATCCTAACGTTATCGCAAATAATAGTTGGGCCAATAACGATGGCCTTTGGGCCGATCTGAACATCTTTTCCTAATAGCACTTTCCCGACTATTCTTGAATCGGCGGATATTATATTTGAATTTCCAGTCCCCTCTGTCCTGGCGTATCGAATTTTTGAAAGCTGGTTCCTACAAAAATTCAGCAAGCCAGCTTCTGTTTCTAAATCACATGCTACCCCGGCAACATTAATTGCTTGCATTGTCAATTCGGCAGACCGACATCCTTGCAGGAAGGCGGTAAAAGATTCTGGTAAAGTATCCTTAATCAGAATCCGGTCAAGAACACCAGTCTTGATAAAGGTGTAATGAGGCCAGTCTGTCAGAGTAGGTGCCGGCTCAGCAGAATCAGCATACAACCGGTGGAAGCCTGCCACTTTGTTCTCGGCTGTCAATCGTACTTTTTCACGATAAGCCAGTAGTTCTGGCTCGGCATTAACCGAAAGCACATCGGCATCCGTACAAGATAATATTTTTTTGAGTGGTTCAGTCTTAACCTGCGTAGAAAATCGCCCATTCATAAAAATGGCCCATACGTTTTGTTTAATTCTTCGTAGATGATCTGAATAAATAGGCACGCTTTCTTCGTAGGTTATTATCTCCGAGGCGGTTGGTAAAAGTTCAATGCTCCATTTTTTAGGAACAGCGTAAACAACCTTGCTGTCTTTCCACCCTGAATTCCAGACCCTGCTTGGTAAGAACACCCTGTTTAATCCCTCAAAGATAAGACCGGCTATTGGCTGGCTTGAAATGGCAAACTGAAGTAGATTGCCATTATCAGTTGCCTGGTTTTTGTTTGGGGCCCCGATTTGCGGGGAATCTCTATGTATGATAATAAACTTCATCTTAATTGGTGGAAAACAACCGGCTAAGTCATGTTGAATCTTACGATTTTACATCTTTGGAGTCTGTTTTGTCGTTTTGTTTGGAAGTCTGAATCTCTGTAATTGTGCTGGGACTCGGCTTCGGTAGAACCGACTTCTCAGCTTTTGGTGGGAGTAGCAGGTTTGTGTTGACTCGTTTGGACTTTTTTCTTAATCGTGTTTTTTGTGGATAGTTATAATCGTAACGATAGTAACTATGATCAGCTCGAGCGTTGCTTAGAACGGTACCGAGCACTCTGACATTTATTTGCATCAGGCGCTGTTTTGCTTCTCTCAGGTCCGGTGCGGTAGTTTGACCGGCGAAGCTGGTTAGTATGACGGAACCTGCGATCTTGGCCCACACTAAGGCATCAGGGAAAGCCAGTACAGGAGGAGTGTCAATAATAATGTGGTCGTAGTTTTCGCTGAGTTTATTTACGTATTGGGCTATCAGAGGCGAAGTTATCAGTTCGTAGGCATTGGAATCGTTGTTAGAATGTGATGCCAGCACATTTAAGCCGGTTGAAGGTGTACAGTAAACAGCTTGGTCAAATTCTACTCCCGAAAGTAGAGCCTGTAGCCCTTTTGTGTCTTGAGGTAGATTCAACACAAGTGCAATATCGGGTTTTCTCAAGTCGCCATCTATTAGCAAAACCTTTTTGCCTGACTTGGCTATACTTGTTGCTAAATTAATGGCAAAAGTAGTTTTGCCCTCTCGCATCCCTGGGCTTGTGACAACCAACTTTTTAGGCATTCCGCCATGATCAAACAACCCTAAATTGGCCCGGATGGTTTGGTAGTCGCCAGCCATTTGTGCGGGTAGAAGAGCTGGTTTGATGCTATGTAAACTGGTGGTAGTACCAATTACTCGGATATCGAGGCGTTTGATTATATCAGTGGGCGCTCTTAGGGTTTTATCAGACTTATCTCGTAGATAAGCTAAGGCTGTACCGCAAGCTAATGCACCAACTATAAGGGCTGCTGTATATTTAACACGTTTATCTCTTATATCAGAAATGTCGGCATAGTAAGCGACAGAAATCCTTGCAGGCCGCTTTCGTTCCATTTCTAATTCCTGAGTGCGCCGGTTGATTTGGTCATAGATTTCTTTTGTTAGTTTCATTTGGTCCTCTAAGTCATTGATAGTAAGTTGTTTACGGCCAAGCTCAATAGTTTCAGTATCTTCTTTAGCCAGCATTTCTCGGAGACGGTTTTCATGCATTTTGGTTTGCTCCAGCTCGGACTTACGTTCCTTAGCTATCAAATCATCGAAAATTTTGCCGACCTCTTCTTTCCGCTCATTTAGAGACTTTTTAGTTGTTTCAAGTTGTTCCACCAAACGCTTGCCTTGTGGATTTGTAGCAGTTAGATTCTGCCCGGCAGTGATGAGTTTTAGCTCTAACTGGACGATATTAGCCGTCAGTGCTTCTATAGTGGGGTCTTTATTTATGTACTCCAGTTTCATTCTCATCATGTTTTCTGGAATGGAAACCTGTCCAGCTGTCTGCTCGAGGGATTGAACCTGGGCTTCAAGGTTGATTCTGCGTGTTTCTATTTGTGTTAGTTCATTTAATAAACCTTCAACGCGTTTCAGCTTCATTTCGTAACGTCCCTTCACATCTGAGCTGCCAAACTCTTGTGCCAATAGACGGATTGCTTCACGCTGACTTCGCAATTTCTCAGCCAGTAGTTTGCTTTCGCCTTCTAAGACAGTTAATTTTCGGCCTCCCTCTTCTGTATCGCTGGATACTTCAACCGCCATATAGTTCCTGATAAAAGAGTCCACAATCTGCCTTGTTTCATCTGAATCTATGCTTTTCAGGGTTATTTTTATTAGCTCAGAATTGCGTTCAGCCCCAATTGTGATAACCTTTTTAAATATAGCCTCTTTTAATTTTGTGGCCAGGTCAGGCGCTGCTCTTGTACGACTTAATGTCTGTTTAATTTTTGCTTCCAGGTCGGTGATTTGTTTTTCAAAAGCAGGCAGATTTCTATCTGCTAAATCATCTGCTACCCTTTGCAATACTTGTTCGCTGGTGACCATCTCTGCCTGGGTTTGTATAAACATTTGATAATTTGATATTTCTCCCTTGTCTGTTTCGCCAGTTATTATGTTCGTTAGAATAGGAGCGACCCTGATTGCACCAGTTACGCTGTACAAAGGTTTGATCAGAAGCCATATTGCCGGCAATCCAGTTGCGCACATTACAAAAAATACCAGTAGCACAATGTACCATCGCCGCAGTATACTTTTAAGTAAGTCAGAAGCACTCTGGCTACCAGCTTCAGGTGGCGTTTCAAAATTGACAGGCGTTTGTTCTATTAGCTGATCAATATGTTTTTCCAAATTATTCATTTTCTGATTCTCCTATAGGTAAGACTTGTAATATCAACGAGGTTCCCCAAACAGGTTTTATTGCGTTTGGGTCTCTCACTTAAATTGCCGTGCAACTATTACTGTTTGTTCTTTCGTTGGAATTGTGGTAAGTTTTGTTAAAAGCCAAAGCTCTGTAACTACAATACCAAGGGCCAATGGCATCATAGCGTAACCGCCAAAGTCGTGAAATATTTTCTCCCAATGCTCACCACCGAGTACTGTAAGAGCCATTGCTGTGATTGCTAATCGTGTGGTGTTACAGAGCAGAGCTATCGGCAAGCTTGAAGCAAGGACAATCAGCTTTTCCCACCATGACCGTTTGACCAGTAGGACAACCAAACCGCTAATCACGAAAAACGCAGTGACCATTCTCAAGCCGTTGCAGGCCTCAGCTACAGCTACGGTTGCGCTACCGATATGGATAATATTGCCCTCTTGAATGACCTCGTAGCCCATCATCTCCAGGCAAAATACAGCCGACGAGGTAGCCCAGCGCTGCAGAGGCAGTGTCACGGCAGCCTGGATTCGGTTTGGCCAGGGTAGCATTAAGCACAGGAACAATAATACTGTAAATATCTTTCGGAAAAGCTGCCAGCCAAATAGTAGCAGTACCAATGCAGCAATACTCAGAGCGATGGATAATCTTTCCGCTGAGCCATACATAAACAACAGGCCAAACAGCCTGATGCCTTGCGCTGCCACGAAGGCAAACAGACCCCAGAGACAAGGCCTTACGGAGCATTCAGCAATATCGTTCCGTCTCGACCATAAGATATAAATAGCCAGGAAGGGAACTAAAAGGCCGGAGGAATATTCATCACTCCGTTGCCATAAGTTCCAAAGGTATTTAACGTTAGACCAATAAGACCAGAGAAAGGCGATAAAAACAAGGCTCGCCCCAACCCACGGAACGACCTTTGTTTTGTGAAATTGCGCCCAGTTTGGCAGTTTATCGTTTATTTTATAAAGCTGTGGTTGCAACGCATATTGTAATTTACGTGCGTTGGTTTTCGCAATTTCTCTTGCTGCACAAACCAAGCTGCTTAACGCACCGTTTGGTTTGAATGGCATGACCTGTTCTTCGACAACGGTATTACTTGGCACCGCGACGCGGAAATCAACAATGCATCTTTGGATTTGACAATTTAGGCCTATTTGTGCGTCATCCCAAACCACGCTATTCGCCACGATGCTGTCTTTGCCGATAGTGACATTTCGCCCAACTATAGTTGGCCCCAAAATGACTGCGTTCTCGCAGATGGAAGCTCCGTCCATAATAGCAACCGGTCCATAAATTTGCGCGCTTGGGTCGACTTTGGGTTCCCGCAGAGCGGGGTCCCTCGTACTGGCTGCCGTCCACACTATTTGCGAATCGGTCTGCCTCAGGAGCTTTAACTGCCCATTTAGCTTGGGGGAATTCTCAAGGTAATTAGCAATGGCACGCAGATACCCATCCCTGTCTCGAAAATTTCCAACGTGGTGTGGCAATATTGCCGCATGAACGGTCTTTCCAGCTCGGAGCATTTCAGGGATTAAGCCTTCTTTGATATCACAGTAGCCTTCTTTTGGGATGTGCTCTAAGACACTGCTTTCACAGACATAAATCTCTGCAGGTTCCACCGGCGAATTGCTGTTTTGCAGGATAGGATTAAACATTACGGTCAAATCAGAGCTACCATTACGGTGTGCATTTATCAGCACATCGATTTTTGGTGGAGATATTATGTTGGCAGAAAATACCACAAACAATGATTTTATTTCGTCATCAGCTACATCGCGAATGCACCCTGCGGTACCTATGGGCAACTGTTCATCTAAAAATTTCACCTGTAAACGTTTATCGACTTTAACCGATCGCGTAAGCGTCGAACTATTGCCATTAGAACAGATTGTAACTTGCCTAATTCCTTGATTGGCTAAAGAAACCAGTTGTCGTTCCAAAACAGGTTTTCCTGCTACCGGCCACAAAGCTGTGAGTCGGCGAGATGAGATCGGACACCTACCGAAATCCCGGCTTCCCACAAGAACAAAGGCTTTAATATTTTGTTCGCTTTTGTAATTACGCAACATTTCTGTTCGTTTCTAACTGCGAAAATAGTTCAGGGAAAGCTTCAAAGGTACAAAGTCAAATATCAAATTTAAGGGTTAAAAATTTTTGATTTTTGTAAGCGTTCAGGCAGATTTGGCTAAAGTGGCCGATGCTTTTATTAACGATGGAGCAGCAATACAATCCAAATGACAGCGACACGCATCACGCAGATATTCAATAATACTCCGCTCCTGCAAG
>Ga0315314_1002307_pt1 | contig 15899 bp, 12 predicted proteins | sample TDP9_MG_FD_203631 | JGI IMG/M metagenome (GOLD analysis project Ga0315314, IMG submission 203631) | Freshwater sediment microbial communities from Lake Towuti, South Sulawesi, Indonesia - TDP9 | ecosystem: Environmental > Aquatic > Freshwater > Lake > Sediment | place: Indonesia: South Sulawesi...
GATTGACAGGGAAATCTACTCCAAAACATGTTTCATTGTCTATCCATTCGCTTAAGGCGGAAGTGTTTGCAACTATACACGGTGTTCCAGCAGCTAATGCCTCAGCCACGACCAGTGAATAAGCTTCATACATAGACAACAACACAAAAACATCTGCATCCACATACTTCTGCAAAAGCTCACGTCTGGACAAATTCTCAGAAAAGCTAACTCTGTTCTCAACTCTCAGCTTTTCAGCACGTCTCTTTAGCAATTGCTTAATGGGACCTCGACCGACAATCTCCAGAACCACATCATCTCCTAGCCTGGGCAGGACCTCAATCAAATAATGTGCCCCTTTAAACTTGTGTAAATTGCCAACAAAAAGAATCTGCTTTAAATCGTGCCTTTGCCTTTTAAGTCCTGAAAACTCCTCCATATTAATTCCATTTGGGATCACTGCGACTCTATCTGAATCAAGCTTGAACTGTCGATGGATAAGAACTCTTTCATAATCGGACACGGCAACAATTTTATCAGCTTTATCCAATGTGCTTTTCCCTATCGCTCTAACCAGTCTAACAAGACTATTTCTGAATGGTGAGTGACCTACTCCGTGAAAATGCGTTGTTACAATGAACTTTTCGCATTTAGCTAATCGCGCGAAATGCATTGGAAAGGCGTGGTAACAGTGGCCATGAACAATGTCGAAATCGGCTTTGCGCAATGCCAAGAGCATATCCCAAGAGAAGAAGTAAGCGTCGCTTGGAGCATAGCGTCTAAACCTTTGCGTTTCTACTCCGTTTATTAGTTCATATCTTGGAAACTGTTTTCTAGAATCAGTCACGTAGGCAGTGACATCATGCTCTTTAGCTAGACGAACACTTATGTTTTGCACGTGTTCTGAAACGCCACCCACTTCTGCTAATGAGAAGGGGCAAACCTGTAAAATCCTCATACCAAAAACCTCAATTGCTTCTATATCAGACTGCCACTAGAAGGTTATTCATGATTTTTAATTTCCGAAACTACCTTTCTAAGTTTGCCGCTTGTGTCCAATGGAATCTCATCAGTGAAATCCACTTCGATAGTTACTTGAGGCTCACCGATATGCATCATTTTTCTTATATGGCTCCTCAGTTCTGCTTCCATAACCCTATCTTCAATACTGTCATCTTTCTTCTTAACGAGGAACGTTAGAAGGTCAATCCTCTTCTGGGTAACACGATATTGATCAATGTGACTGAAATATTTGAAGAATATCATGCAATCGCCAATGGCTAAAGGTGACATGGATCTGCCTCCGGGCAAGAGAAGAATCGAGTCTTTTCTTCCCGCTATAACTTTCATTTGGGGTAATGTTCTACCGCATGGACAGTTGGTTTCATCGGAGGGAATGCCTACATCTTCAAGGGCGTAACGTATGAAGGGCATTGCGCAGTTGAAAAGACTTGTGCAAACTACTTCACCTTGCTCTCCTGCTGCAACTTCCTCTCCACTTTCATCAACAAACTGCATGACAACCGAATCTGCATCAATGTGGTAACTTGCTTTCTCCTTACACTGCCAAGCTAACCTTTCAAGTTCCACACATGCATATTGGTCATAGAATGGAGCGTTAAACGCCTTCTCTATTAACTGCTGTGAGGAACTATCTATTAGTTCGGCACCTCCGATGACGAACTTGGGTTTGCTGATTTTTGTTCCAGTTTTTTCCAATTCTTGGGCCAGTAACAAAAGAGAGCTTGAATATCCGTCTAGGATGTCGGGTCTTAAGCATTTAATGGCTGCAATCTGCGTGACTGGCTCTTCAAATACGGACAAAGGAGTCGCTGCATAAATTCCAAGAAAGCGTTGAAGTCTCGTTACTTCGCTAAAATGATGAGGAGCAGTTACAACTACCCATCGATCTCTTGGTTTCTGTCCAACGGCAATGTTCGCTCTCAAGTGCTTTGCCTTTCTAAACTCGTCCTCCTTACGACTAATGCGAGTGAATAATGGGCGACCAGTAGAACCACTTGTCGAAACTATTCGCAGTTTCTTTGCATTAAACTCTCTGGAGAGCATTAGCTCAGCGTTTTCAGCAATTTCAGTTCTTCTCAAGATAGGTAATTTATTCAAATCGGCAACGGTTTTCACGTCAAGAGGTTTGACACCAGTTTGGTTAAACTTTTCGTGATAGAAAGGAACATTTTCATAAGCATACCTCAAAACCTCTTTAACCTTCCTATTCTGATAGTCTGCCAACTTTTTATGATCCCAACAGGCACGACGCATCATGCAAGCTAAGTAATATGCAGCTCTAAAGTAATTGTACATGCCTTTCAGCTCCCTCTCACTCTTCCAATGTCCGATCCAACTTTTGCCACTTTTCAAGAGGCTTGTTTGAGCTCGGAGACAACAGTTGAAAGCTTCCCACTCCTATCAAACGGAATGCTTTCAACAAACTTCACGTCAAAAGTTATATCATTTGCACTCACATTTAAAGCGTCTTCAAAATGCCTCACAAGCTCTTTTTTCATGCTTTCTTGACCAATGCTGATCTGGTTCGTTTTGATGTAAAAATCAAAGAGGTCAGTTTTCCTTTGTATAATGCGGTAATGGTCAATGTTATTGTAGAATTCTAAAGATTCCATAAGTAGACAAAAAGCGTGAGGCGAGAATACGCGGCCGTCTGGAAGAACAACAAAAGAATCTTTTCGACCTTCCAACAGCTTCATTAACGGAAATGTTCTCTTGCATGGACAGTCATGGTCTTCTGAAGCTACGCCTACGTCGCCCACAGCGTATCTAATAAGGGGCATTGCACAATTGAATAGACTGGTACAAACTACTTCGCCCCGCTCCTCTGCAGCTACTTCTTCTCCATCCTTGTCCACAAATTGTAGAATGAGCGAGTCGGCATCAATATGATAGCCTTTCTTTTCTGGGCACTGCCAAGCTAGCCTTTCAAGTTCGATGCACGCATACTGATCATAGAATGGAACATTAAACGTTTTTTCGATGAAAGCTCGAGAAGAATCGCTGATCATTTCAGCGCCTCCAATTACGAATCTAGGCTTAATTGTGTCTATTCCTCTTTTCTCCACCTCTTTTGCCAGTAATAGAAGAGAACTTGAGTATCCATCCAAAACGTTCGGCTTCATTTTTTCGATATCTGAAATTTGCTTGGTAACGTCATCGAATACTGAAACTGGAGTGAAAGCATAGATGCCTAAAACATGTTGAAGCGTTGTCACTTCTTTGGCGCGATAAGGTGAAGTTATGATAACCCATCGGTCTTGAAATTTCTGTCCAACGGCAATGTTCGCTCTCAAGTGCTTTGCCTTTCTAAACTCGTCCTCCTTTCTGGTTATATAAACAGACAGGGGCTGTCCAGTTGAACCGCTCGTTGAGATTGTTCGAAGTTTCTTAATGTCATATTCGGCAGAAATCATTTTAGCTGAGTTCTCTTTTATCTCAGTCTTTGTCAAAATTGGCAGTCTATCCAAGTCTTCAACTGTCTTAATTTCAGCTGTTTTCACTCCTAGTCGGTCGAACTTTTCGTGGTAGAAAGGAACAGTCTCATAAGCGTATCTCACAATCTCTCTGACCTTCTTGTTCTGGTAGTCTGTCAACCTCTTGCGGTTCCAGTAGGCACGTCGCATCATGCTAGCCAAATAGTAGGCAGCTCTAAGATAATTATGCATAATTTGTCCCTCGTTTATAACAGATCTAAATAACAGTAGTCGTATAAGCTTGACCAATAATAGCAGTCAATGTTCGTTTAATGATTACTTTCAAATTCTTCTGCAACACAGGAACACTCATTTTCAACCGATTTCTTATATCGCCTTTGTTGTTCCAAACGTAGTCTATTTTATTCAATAGCGTCTCACTCGAAAGCTCACATATGGAAATAATGCAATCAGAAATTTCCAATTGCTCAAAGAAACCTACTTGTTTCTGATCGTAGGCAACACAAACAGTTGGCACATATCCCGACGCGGCTAGGACGGCTGGATGCATTTTGGAAGAGATGATCATATCCATCTGATCGACAAACGCTTTGAAATCTTCTACGTCTGTTAGATTCATAATTCTTGTTTTGTCCTTCTTTTTCATATTTCGAATTATGAGTTCGCACACTTCAAAGTCGTCATACTCGAAACCACGAACGTAATGAGGCAAGAAGATTACAGAGAACCCATGTTTTTCGATGGCTCTATCAAGGGCATCTGCATGCACGGTGATGTAAGCAGAAATCTCTTTTTCAGTGAGACTGTGGCTGTAGAAGCCTGGGCTGACTCCAATCACAGAACTAGATAATTTGTCAAAAACTTGATCATGAGATGGTTGGAGTATTAAGGTGGTGTCGGAGGTTAAGATCTTAGGTGATTTTATTTTCAGCGAGTTGACCACATTATAGGAGATCGGCTCTCTAATCAAGATGCAATCACAGAAGTTCAGCGCAAGTTTTGAAAGGAAACGCCCTATCCAAGTCTGAAATGGTCCGATCGAATTTGGAAACATGATTACTGATTTGCCCAAGAATTTAGCAATCAAAACTCCCCACGTTCTTGAAAGTAGCATTGACCACCACATAACCATCCAATAAGGTCTCAATGGAAGCAGAGAAGTGTTCTCTCTGAAGTTTTCATCGCTACAAGATATTACTAAGTCGCATTCTTTCAGGCTTCTCAGAACATCGGCTCTATAATAAGCCTTTAACCCAACCTTCGCAAAGGTGGCGGAAACAACTGAGAGCAAGGTTTGAATCAACATGTAAATCAAGTTGGCAATCACAGAGGCTTTGTATTTAACACTCTCCCGCTCATATCCAAGCCTTTCCGCATGTGAGTCTGCTCTTTCGTAGGGAATGTCAACCATTGGTGGTCGTACAGCCACCGAAGGAATATTCAAATACTTCAATCCCTCGACGTCGCTTGTGGACACCGAAAAGGAAAAACCATCTTTGAAAACTTCTTTCATCAGAGACAAATCGCTTTTCAAAAGCCCTTGGGTGCCCTTGTTACTCATGTTACCGACGTGAATTACGTGCACCTTAACGGAACCCATTAAGTCCACCTTAGGAGTTTCAAAATGCTGAAAGAAACTTGTATATTCCATAGTAAAGTCTGAATATAGGAAATGGAGTGCCCACGAGTAATGGTTCCCAAAGTCTATTTGCAGAGTTCTCAGCATTAAATAGTGCAAAAAAGTTTCTGAGATAGGATGAAATCAATCGTGAAGAATTCGGTTTTGGGTAGAAAATAGGTGTTTTCATTCCTGCAGATTCCATTATGGCTAAGCGTGTTTCCAAATCATCTTTTTTTAACTTCAGCGGAATTGCCTGTGACTGTTTAACTCTCTCAGATTCTATGGGTTGTAGAGATATGAGTCCTGCAAGATGAGCGAGGTTCAGGATTTCTTCACCTTGTTTGGTTCTTGTCACTGCAATGGATTCGCCGTTTGTTTGGTTTCTAAGTTCAGGAAGCCAAGCATCACCCAATGAAATATCTGCCAACTCGTTAGTTTCGTCAGGGCACATTAGGCAACGTTTTGGAGTAAAGAAGAAAGACGAAAATACTGGCCAGTATGCGTTCCATTTGCGAGCACAGGGAATCAGTGCCTTTGAATGTGTCTTTGATCTGATAAGCATTGAGCCAGGCCAACCTCGTCCTCGATATTCAATGTGTTCTATTTGCTTTTGCATCATGCCCAATTTCTTAAGCAGTAACTCAGTGCCGAAAAAATTCACTGTATGTGAGCACATAAGTCCTACGTGCAACACTACTTTTTCCCTCAATTCTTTCAGGTTTTTCCCTGCCTTTTGAATTCCGTGAATATGACACGGCAAACCAACCACTGCGAATCTTCCTTTTTCTTTCAAAATCTGCCTTATTGTTTCATTTGCTGCGGCGGGGCAATACTTTGACTTAGATGCAGAAATTATCTCTTTTCTGGTCCTTGCAATGAACGATTCCGTTTCCAACGGATTATTCTTTGCCATACGAACAACCAATGCACCATTGATAAGGCCTTTCTCTAAAGCGAAAATGAGAACCTGTGGAGCTATGCCTCCTGATGAAGAGTCATGGCGTATCTCATCATCGTTTGAATGCCCAACGTAGCACTTCAGGTAGTTTCCAAGACGCCTATCTTCTGGTTGTTTTCCGAAAATTCTCGAATTTAACTCATCAAAATTTACCAAATGACCAGGGCAAGATTTAACGCAGAGTTTGCATTTATTACATTTTTCCTCTTCTATTTTTGGCAAGTAAAGCCCATTTGACATCTGCATTTTTATTGCCTCGGTTGGACATATACCTGCGCATGTTCCACAGTTGGTGCAGAGTCCATCGTTTACAATGCTAGTGATATTTTCCATGTTTTCATCGGCTTTGTAATTCTTTTTTGCTGTTTAAAAGACTTACAAGCTTTTTGAAGATGGAAAGGCAATAACAAAATCAAAATTGAAAGTAGATGCTGATAAGGTGAAAACCTGAATAATTGTCATCGGAGAAACGGTTTGTTTCAATTTGTGGGTTGAACTGCGCAAAATATAATATCTACGGCACCAGTCACGGCAATGGAAAACTGCGAAACGGGTTATTCTCTTGGGTCGTACTTAAAGGTTTCCGGCTTTGTCGGGTCTCGTCTGGTCTAGCTCTGGTCTCTGTCTGGTCCCACGTCTGGTCGCCTCAGGTTTTCTCTCGGGTCTTTTGGGGTCTCCTGTCGGGTCTGTCTCGGGTTTCTGCCAGGTCCAGTCAGGTCCGAGGTCTGGTTTGTCTCTGGTCTGCCTCTGGTTCGCTCTGGTTTTCCTCTGGGTGTCTTGGGCAAAACCAGAGACCAGAGCGTGTCTCCAGAGTTTCTAAACGGGCATCGACGCTTATTTCCCATCATTTTCGCTGGTGTATACCCGTAAACAGTCCTCTGGTCTCTGGTTTTGTTTAAGAACAGCCCTATCATAAGCGAACAGTTGAAAACTTGAAGCGTGGAATTACTATTTGTAAGTTTGTCGCCAATAGGCGGTTCTGTCTCCCCTTGCATAGTCGACGTAGCCCAAAAGTATTCCTTTTGTCCAATAATAACCCTTCTTACCCAAGATAAGCAATATGGGAGACGCAAGGGGTAAAAGCGTGTAGAAAAGTCTCACAATAATAGGAGGCTTGCTTATTGAAAGTGCTTGGTATATTCCGCCGACAGTTCTTCTCTTATAATCTTTCTCTTCTTCTGCTGTTGCAGTCCTTTTTGTAGTCACGTAGGCTTCGCTGCAGAAAGCCACTCTATGTCCATGCTCCAACACCTTAAACAAAATATAACTGTCTTCAGACTTGCACCCTTTCAATGGTAAGAGATTCTTGAAAACCTCCCGTTTTATCAGCATCAATTCGCCGCTTGCAGCGATTGGAATTCTTCTCCTTAATGCGTCCAAAATGGAATAGAATATTAGCTGTGGGCCAGACTCCACGTCGACTCTTACAAAGACCAAAGAGACGCCCTCTTGCTTAAATAGGCATAGGGCTGCCTCCAGATTATGAATTTCTGTGTCAACATCATTAAGCGCAACGATTTCCGCATCCACGGGTACAAATTCCGACGCAAAATTGATAGCATCATATTTCCCCTTCGGTTCTCGATAAATAACATTAGGATGATTCACATTCTCTCCGCAAGCAATAATGTAAGGAAAACTCAAACTCTCCAACTCTTTTGCTTTTCTCTCTATTTCAGAGCCATCTCTGGCAAGAACAAGAAAGAATGTTCGCATCTTCTTTTTACCTCACAATTCTTGTGAATACGTATTTGGTGCAAACTTGTTTTATTACGAGATGCCTTCTATTCCACTCTAAGAAGGTGCAACTAGCGTTTAAATTTGTCACATGGTGCGTTCGATTATGCATCAGTGCCTTTTTTACGTTTGGACAATAAGAATTGCAAATTCATAGGATGCCTCGTAAGCGAGAGAGCCTGGATAATATGCGCAGATTTGGTACAAACCGGACTTTTGCACACTGCCAGCCGCTACAAATATTCCGTATTTATTAGTCTTGAGAGCCAAAGCAAAATACCATAGACTAGGACTGTTACGATAGTAGAGCTTTACAGTTTCGTTTGCCACGGGATTTGAGAACTGGTCTATCAGAATCCCTCTTAGAAAAATGGTTTGTCCAGTTTTTGCTGGATTTGGAGTTAGGCTTAAGAAAATGTATGTTAGGTATGATGTTGTTACTGGATAACCTTGTGCTTTCCATGCTTCTATTCCGCCAAGCATATTGTAAACCTTGCTAAAGTTATGAGCGTCAAGGATGCCGGAGGCTGTCGCGCTTCTGCCGCCGAGACGGCAATAGACTATTATTTCGTGGTCTTTGTGTTCAGCTAATTCGTCGATTCTTTGTTCTAGTTCAGTATGGGGTATTAGAATGGCTTTTCTTATATGTCCAGTGTCGAATTCTTCTCGTGTTCGAACATCTAGGATTACGAGGTTAGGGTATGCCCCACTTGTTATCATCTGGTAGGCTGTTTCTGCGGTTATGTCTGTGTAGGGAAGAGCGTTTACAGTGGGTGCAGAGAGCAAACTTGTCAGAACGACGAACAAACATGATACTACGAGTATACGCTTATACACGCAATCTCCTCACGTGAACATCATATGCAAAAGAAAAAAGGGAATTTTTGACGGTTGGGTGCCCAATTGACTTGGTTGCTAACCGTGAGTGGCGAGGATCCAAGTCCAGTAGCCTGCTGGGAATCCGCCTGGGCATGCGACGTATCCTACCCACCAAGTGTAGGTTCCTGCGGCGAACGTGGCTGTGCCAACTATGATGCCTGGTGATTTCTTTGACATGAGAAGCGTTGTAGACGTCGGATAGAATATGCCAATCGTATCACCCATGATACAGCAATCAGCCACAATAACTGTTATCGTAAGCTTCACCGTTGTTGTCATAACGAATTTGTCACGGTCTGCGAGACTAGCGAGGTTCGAGTAATAGCTTTTGGATTGTCCTTCACCGGTAAATGTAAATGAGTAGGTCGCTCCACTAGGCTTCACTTGACCAAAGCCGTTTCCGCTACCGAATGCCCCAGTAAGCAAACTTGAAAGCATTGCAAGCGCTAGCATCCCGAACAATATTTTCCCTTTCGTTTTCTTCACCCCATAACTCCTTTAGACGGCAATAATTTATCTGCATTTTCAAGCTAATAAAGGAATAGCGAACATTTACAGTTATCTTCTATACACCAATTCTAACTCTGCACATGTTATCATCATGACTAATTGAGGTTAGTGTTTATCTCTGAATGCTCTAACAATATTCTGATGTTGCGAGCAAACGAGAGGATGTTTCCTTACATAAGACTATTGAACGTTGCATACAGCCTATAAAACCAAGCCGCGTTAGTGCTCGGTGGCTATGAAAACTGATAATAATGGAGCTATGTTATGCTTGATAGTCGTGCATTTCAATTTATTTAAGTAGATACTTTCGAACAAATGTATGTTCTGTGTTAGTGGCTGTCTTATCACAACTATCTGGTTATGTTTGTTACTGCCTAAAACTCGCTCCAATACCTTTTGTTTCGGATGAGTATGTAGACTGACGATTACTAAGCTATTATCATATTCGCAGTAAAGTTGTCCCGAACCTTTAATCACTGTGATTGCATCTATCCTTAGCTCACGTAACAGTCTTGAACAAGCAAAATAGGCCAAAGCATTTTTCTCAATGACATATATGGGCTTAGCAAGCTTTTTGCTGAAAAAAATTGCCGTATAAGGTATAGCTCCGGCGCCTACTACGATTACTTTCTCTATTTTGTTTAAGTTATAATGTTGCAACAAGTGGATGAACTCTTTCTCTGGCAGGGCCTTCCAGATGCGATAAAAATTCTCATAACCTTTTCTAAAAAAAGATAAGGCGATTTCCTCAAACATAAATAGATAGAGATTTAGTGGTTTCCTTTTAAACAGAAATGACTCGCAAAGATTTCGTCTGATCATACTATAACCTAGCCTTAATAGAGTCTCCAAAATTAGCACCTCCTTACGCGTCGCTGAACTTGCGGTTTCCATGTTTTACATCTTAACTTGAGACTTCTGGGACTTTTGAGGCCATCTTATAAAGCAGATGCTCAAGGCTCTTAAGAAAGGTTTCAAGGCCTTTAAAGAACCTTTAAGAGTGTTTTGAGTCCTTAACTTCTTCTGAGCAAATTCTTCGAGGAGTTCGAAAACCAGTTTAGAAGCCTTAAACTAAGCCTTAAGACAAGAACAAAGCCCTAAACCAACCCTTTTACGGATCGCTCCAATTGTCACTGAAGTAAGCGTTAGCTATCCTTCCATCTTGGAAACTTCTTATGTAGAGAGAACATTCTACCTTGTAATTAGCACGCTTCTGCCTGTAGCTATATAAATGCGGAAGCTCCAATTATATGTTGAAACTAAGAAGAAGGGAGAAAGCAGGATGAGAAGAATTATCTTGCTATTTTTGATTTCTTTGGTTAGCTTTACCTTCACGGTTTCAAATGAAAACGTGGAAGCAGCAGGCTCGTGTCACAAGGCGATGAAAGTTTACGTCAAAAACCCCTATGAGCTTAACCAGATAATAGGTGCCGGCATAGATGTGATCGAATTTGAATCGAATTCTCTAAAAGTGTTCGCCACCGCCGAGCAGATCTCTTGGCTGGAAGAGATAGGCTTTGAAAACGAGGAAATAGCCTTGTCCGAAGTGTTGGATGAGACTGTTGTTAGGAAAACAGACGCAGGTCTTTACCACACGTATTCCGAAGTGGTGACGGAGCTGCATCAGATCGAATCAACACACGGCAATATTGCAAAGATCTATATCATTGGACAAAGTATTGAGAATAGAGACATTTTGGCTATCAAAATATCCGACAACCCTTCCCTTGAGGAAACCGAAGAATCTGAAATATTATATATGGGGTGTCATCATGCAAGAGAGTGGATATCGGTTGAAATACCGATGTATCTGACCAATTACTTAGTAAATAACTATGGCACTGATCCGACCATTACCAATTTGATTGATGAAAGAGAAACGTGGATCGTTCCCATAGTCAATCCCGACGGACTTGAGTATTCCCAAACAGTTTACACAATGTGGAGGAAGAACAAAAGAGACAACGACGATGACGGAATATTTGACCCGTCCTATGATGGAGTTGACTGCAACAGAAATTACGGGTTCATGTGGGGTTATGACGATATAGGCTCAAGTCCATATCCTTGGTCTGAGATATATAGAGGCGCATATGCATTTTCGGAACCAGAAAACCAAGCAATAAGAGATTTAGCTCTAAAACACAAGTTCGTTTTTTCCATTTCTTACCACAGCTACGGCGAACTTATAATCTATCCTTGGGGATATATAAGTGAAGATACACCTGATGACAAGCTGTTTACTGACATTGCTGCTAAGATGGCTGAATATAACGGCTATCTCTATGGCAACGCAAAAGATGGAATAATCTACAACACTAACGGAGATAGCGATGACTGGTTATATGGGAGTAAGCGCACTCTGGCATACACATTTGAGCTTGGAACAATGTTCATACCGCCTGAAACTCAGATTGAAGAAATATGGTTAAGAAACAGAGAGGCATCTTTGTACTTGCTTCAAATAGCAGACAACCCTCGCCAGATTTACCCTTCCATTAAAATTTCTACAGACAAGGTTAGCTATGCCAAAGGCGAAACCATGAAGGTCGGCTTAAACCTAACGAATCCTCACGATGCTGTAAGCGTTGGCGTTGGCGTCTGGGTTGACATGCCAAGCGGGGCCAAATACTGGGTTGTAAGAGAGCCGTGGATTAGTCTGCCAAGAAGTTTCAGTTACAGCAACCCCGCATGGAAGTCGTACACTCTTCCTTCACTCCAATCTGGAAATTATGCTTGGCACGCAATAGTTGTAGATCCGTCTACATATTACATGCTCAGTGAGAGTGTTGCCCATTGGGCTTTCAATGGCACATCTTATGAAGATAGGAAGACTTTCTGACGAGCCTAAGCGCGTGCGATTATGCTTAAAATGCTGTCTATCGCTGCCGATTTTAGCATCTCTAGAGGGCTCATGGACGACGGAAGTGGGCTTCCTGCAGAAATCAACAGTTCTTTGCTGCGGTTTAAGACATTCATCAGAATCGGGATAGTGCGCCTACCTCCTATTTCGCCAAGACGCACTATAGCGTTCTGAACGTCAAACCAATCCACCGGTCTATTAGATCTGCTTAGAACAGTCCTTACTTTTCCAATACACTTTTGATATTCTTCACCAGATGGTGCGGGCTTTTCGGCATTTACAAAAGCTTTCAGGTCAATTTTTGAGATAACAGTGCGCAGTGTTTGTATCTTTTCTTCGAGCGAGGAGCTTGTGAAGTAGTAATGCATCTCGAAAGTTTTGGGGTCACTCGGCACACGTAGGTCAGGTATTAGGCTACTTTTGACATCCAGCGTTCTAGTAGCTCCTGTAGACATGTAGATAGTTCCTTCCATGTGGTCGATACCTATATCATGGTAGTTCACTCTAAAATTGTGAAGAGCTGTTCCTGTATAGTCGCCGCTGGGAATGTGGTCAAAAGTGTTTGGCCAAGGTCCTGTTCCAAACGAAGCATCATAGAGGTATATCTTGCCATTGTATAGGAGGAAGTTAACGCAATGGCCGTCATAGGGTGAGAAGAATATGTATCGCTTTTCATAGACCTCGTGTATGTCCGATTCAGATGGATAGGGATACTTTGTATCAACATCATACCAAGTTCTGTAGGGCCAAGTTGGCTCCGGATTGTTCAGTCCCGGGTCTTTGATGACTATTCCTATCCATTTTACCTCAGGAGAGGGTGCAGCATCGCGTTTTAGAATATAGCAGCTTTTATAAACGAAAACGCCTTGAGCTCCTGCCATTGAATAGAACATTTTGTACCAGCCTCCGCACATGCCGCCGCCTATGTCTAGTATGCCATCCACCGTCCATGCTGGATAGCCATAGTGAAGACCCGAAAGATGCAATTTTGAAATAATAGCATCGGTTAAGTCTTTTGTAGTGTTCGCATCACCAGCGCCTGAGGACCATTGAGTTGTCCACCTGGCTATATCCTCATAGACTGGAGATTCAAGCGGAGTCTTCCAGACTGCAAAGATTTCGTGAGTTGAAACACTCATTTTAGTCGGCGGGGTGCCTAAACCATTAATATTCCCATACCACCATTCCCAAGTTATATTATTGACTGAAACAATATTTGGTAAAGGCTGGTTAGCTATAAAATAGGTGTAGCTAGACAATCCGTTGTCGAAGTATATCGTTGTTTCATTGAAGCCTCCCAACGAACCATTAGCCCAAATTGTTGCATAGCTGATAGCATTGTAGTACTTTAGCAATCGAAATTGAGCTTGAATCACAATTTTGGTCCCACGTACATAACAAGCGGGCCTATTGATACCTGCCGAATAGTCCCACTCTGGGACAGGAAGAACATCATCAGTTTCATGGTCCATCATCTGAATGGCTCCTGAAGAAGGACTCCAATAGAATTTAATTTTTTCTGCTCTAATGAAAGGGGTCGTCGCATCTGGGGTTATGGCGTGAACTTCATAGGTAGCAACCATTATACTTGAGAGAAGTGTTAGCGTAATGCATAACACACTGAAAAAGAACTTGCTTTTATTATATAACACCAATCTGCCCTTCTCCTTTCTGCTAGCTGTTTCTAACTATGCATACCCCTCGTATTAAACAATTCTGAAAAATCGTCAACTATTTTCCAGAGGCTATGTTAGACAACCCAAATTAGCCCTTACATTATGTGAAAAGAAAAAAATTAAAAGAAAATGGTGGTTTTCAACGTAGTTTGATCTAACCTAAGTAGACGGTTGACGGTTTTGACCCTTTGACCGCGCTTTGAGATGCTGGAACTAGTGTGACACTTGTCGGACCAACCCAACTCATGCCGTTCTGCGTTCTGTAAAGTTTGCCGCTAGCCGTGGAAATTGTTCCAACAATGAAGCCAAGCTCATAACAACTGGCAGAAGTCTTGTAGTCGATAGCCATGTAGAAACTATTACCAGTTGCCCAACCCAAAATCGGCGCAGGGTAACATGGATCTGCATATGTCAAATTGGCGTAGCCATAGAGTAGGGTGCCACCTGTTTGAGAGGCAGTGTTCAGCCAAACATGATCGCCAATGGGTGATAATGTGAAGTGGTATCGCCATGCTTGCGGATTTACTTCCTCGATTGCATCGCATGTCCTACTTGATCCTTCGCTTGTACTTTGAGAAATTGGCACAAGAGTAACGCTTGTTGGACCTGTCCAACTCGTTCCATTCTGTGTTCCATAGAATTTGCCGCTAGCCGTGGAAATTGTTCCAACAATGAAGCCAAGTTCGTAACAGCTAGGTGAAGTCTTGAAGTCGATAGCCATGTAGAAACTATTACCAGTTGCCCAACCCAGAACTGGCGCAGGATAGCACTCGTGCGTGTACGTTAGATTGACGAATCCGTAAAGCAGCGTACCGCCTGCCTGAGGAGTAGTATTCAACCAAACCTGATCTGGGAAAGGCGAAATTCTAAAGTGATACTGCCACATCTGCGGCGGACTTGGCACAAGTGCCTTGTAAGCGTTGATTCTACCATATCCAAAGTAAATGTCCTTGCCAGGAGTGCCAAGGTCGTCAACAGCACTGTGAAGACTGTCTCTTAGCTGAGCATTTGTTAATGAAGGCTTATAGCTCCAGAGCAGAGCCGCCAGACCTGCCACATGTGGGCAAGCCATGGATGTTCCGCTTAAGTAGCTGTATTCATTGCCAGGCAATGTTGAAAAGATTCCGCTTCCGGGCGCTACGACTTCTATTTTGTTGCCATAGTTGCTGTAAGAAGCTTTCTCGTCAGTGCTAGTTGTTGCAGACACTGCTATGACCGTGTTATAAGATGCAGGATAATGGGGGTTCAGGTCGATGTCCAGATCGTCGTTTCCAGCCGCTGCGACAAGCAAGGCGCCATGGTCCCATGCATATGTACAAGCACTGTCCACCAAGCTTGAATAGGAATAGCCTCCTAGACTCATGCTTATCACATCAGCGCCGCCGTTCGTAGCATGCCATATTGCATAGGCAAGATCATCCCATGAACCATGACCAGTGCTGTCTAAGACTTTCTCAGCCCAGATACTGCATTGAGCCACGCCGACAACACCAACATAGTTGTCCATGACCGCCGCAGCTATGCCTGCACAATGTGTTCCGTGATAGTGATCATCGATTGGGTCGTTATCATCGTTTACCCAGTCGTAGCCACCAGTTATGTAATGAGCCGACAGATCTTCATGGTTATAGTCCACTCCTGTGTCGACTATAGCGATTACGGTGCTTGTGTTGCCTTTGTGGATATCCCAAGCCTTGTCAGCTTTGATTATGCGCATGTTCCAAAGTTCGCTCCAGTATGGGTCATTAGGTATGTACGCTGCATGAACTATTCCATTCCGCTCGGCATACTTGATTCCAGGCAAGTTGCGCGCTTTCTGGATATATTCATACTCGCTTCCAACGGTCACCCTTACAAGAAGAGCTTTGAACATAGGAATTTCTTTGATTACGCTACCGCCCATTGCATTAAGAACCGCTATTGTATTTGCAGAAATTTCTTCGCTTCCAACTATCACTTCGCCAGGAACAAACTCAGATGTTTTCGTTGATGCTGTAGCTTTGACATTTGGCAATTGTGCTGTGGCCAATATTGCAAGAATCATGCACAGACAAATCATTATCTTTGGCTTGTTCATAATTTGATTTCTCCTTTTACATATTTGTATGTAGTGTAAGCTATTTGGTTCCTAACTATTTAATGTTGCGAACCATCAAGAATTATGTTCTAGAGACAGTATCCATAGCGCGCTCCATGGATGAGGTGAAAAGGCGCTGGA